>Ga0137403_10003236_pt1 | contig 19587 bp, 16 predicted proteins | sample CZOMad2_1_16fung_FD_122057 | JGI IMG/M metagenome (GOLD analysis project Ga0137403, IMG submission 122057) | Vadose zone soil fungal communities from Angelo Coast Range Reserve, California, USA - CZOMad2_1_16fungal (Hybrid Assembly) | ecosystem: Environmental > Terrestrial > Soil > Vadose zone...
ACCCCGCCTTCGACGCCGAGCTGACGATTCCCGCCAACGGCATGGAGGACGGCTGGTTCCAGGACCCGATGGAGGTCAAGCCGAACCACCGCCTCGTGACGGCGCTCGCCGAGGGCCAGCGGCTCGCCGCCGGCGCGCCGCCCGTCGTCGGAGGCTGGGGCCGGCTCGGCAACGTCGGCGACGGCAACATCTTGATGGCCCACGGCATCCCGACCGTGCAGTACGGCGCCGGCGACATTCGCATCTACAAGGAGTGGCCGACACCGGACGAGCGCGTGCCGCTGAAAGATCTCGTCACGGCGGCGCGGGCGGTCGCCTACGCGACCCATCAGCTCTGCGCGTGAGCGCGAGGAGACGATCATGAGGACGATCGCGGCGATCGTGTTGCTGCTTCTGGCCCCGGTGACGGCGCTCGCGCAGGCGAAGCCGGGCGGCAAGATCGTCTTCGCCGCCCGCCAGGATATCGACACGCTCGACCCGCACATCACCAACCGCGCGGCCACGCGCAAGATCCTCATCCAGTTCACCGACGCGCTGACCGTGATCAACCCGAAGGACGGCAAGGTCCTGCCGGGCCTGGCCGAGTCGTGGGACGTCGCGCGCGACGGCAAGAGCTACACCTTCCGGCTGCGCCGGAACGTGAAGTTCCACGACGGCACGCCATTCGATGCCGCCGCCGTCAAGTTCACGTTCGATCGCATCCAGGAGCCGCTGGGCGCTCCCGGCGTCGCTCGCGCGTTCCTCGGCCCCTACGACGGCGCCGACGTCGTCGATGCCCACACCGTGCGTGTCCGCCTGAAGCAGCCGTACGCGCCGCTGCTCCGCATGGTGGCGTTATCGCCGCTGGCGCCGCTGTCGCCGACGGCCGCCCAGAAGATGGGCCAGGATTTCTCGCGCAAGCCCGTCGGCACCGGCCCGTTCATGGTGAAGGAGTGGGTGCCGAAGAGCCACGTGACGCTGGTGCGCAACCCCGACTACGCGTGGCCGCCCGCAACCGCGGCCCATCGCGGCCCCGCGCATCTCGAGGAGGTCACGTGGCGGTTCGTGCCCGAGGCCACCACGCGCACGGCGGTGCTGACGACGGGCGAGGCGCACATCGCCGAGGACCTGTCGTACGCCGACGTGGCTGGGCTCGAGCGCAATGCCGACGTGCGCATCCTGCGCGGCGTCCCCGCCGGCACGCCCTGGACGATCTTCCCGAACGTCCAGCGCTTCCCCACCAACGACCCCGCGGTGCGGCGCGCGCTGCAGCACGCGATCAGCAAGGACGCGATCGTGCGCGTCGTCTTCCACGGCCAGAGCCAGGCCGCCGGCTCGCTGATCCAGCCCCCGACGCCCGGCTTCGTGCCCGTGGCCAAGGAGCTCTTCCCGTACGACCCGGCGCGCGCGAAGAAGATCCTCGACGACGCCGGCTGGAAACCCGGCGCCGACGGCATCCGCGTGAAGGAGGGCAAGCGGCTGGAGATCCTGTGGATCTTCGCCACCAACAACGGCTACGAGGAAATGGCCCCCCTGATCCAGGGGATGGCCCGCGACGTCGGCATCGACATCCAGCTGCGCGAGCAGCCGCGCGTGCAGATGTACGAGGCGTGGCGCAAGGGCGAGCACGGGATCGGCGAGCTGAACTGGTGGTTTCCCGATCCGTCCATCCTCACCACGAACTTCCACACGAGTCGGCTCCAGGCCTTCAACCCGCCGCGACTGTCCGACGCCGAGATCGACAAGCTCCTGGACCAGGCGGCCGCGATGGTGGAGGAGGGGCCGCGCATGGAGCTGTACAAGAAGATCCAGCGGATGCTGGTGGAGAGCGGCGCCGGCATCGGCCTCGTCGACCAGGTCACGATCGTCGGCACGCGCAAGGAGGTGCAAGGCTTCGGCTTCAACGTGGTGACCTTCCCGGTGCTCTACGACGTGAGCCTGACGAGGTAGCGCTCGCTGCTCACGTTCATCCGGCGCCGGATTCTGCTGTCGGTGCCGGTGGTGGTCGGGGTGTCGGTGGTCGTCTTTTCGATCGTCCACCTGCTTCCCGGCGACCCCGTGCTCGCCATCCTCAGCGGCGCCAACGCCACGCCGGAGCAGGAGCGCGAGCTGCGCGCGCAACTGCGCCTGGACGATCCGCTGCCGGCGCAGTACGTCCGGTTCATCTCCCGCGCCGCCATCGGCGACTTCGGGCGCTCGATCTTCACGCGCCGCCCCGTCATCGAGGAGATCGCCGAGCAGCTGCCGAGCACGCTCGAGCTGGCGGCGACGGCCATCGTGATCGCGATCGTGGTCGGGCTGGCGCTCGGCCTGCTGGCCGCGGTGTGGCACAACACCTGGATCGACCGCACGGCGATGCTGGTCGCGCTCGGCGGCGTGTCGATGCCGAGCTTCTGGCTCGGCCTGCTGCTGATCTTCGTCTTCTCGCTCCAGCTCGGGTGGCTGCCCGCCACCGGCCAGGGCGGCGTTACCCGCCTCCTGCTTCCCGCCGCCACCATCGGCCTCAACTACTCCGCGGTCATCGCGCGGCTCGTGCGCTCGAGCTTGCTGGAGGTCCTCGGCCACGGCTACATCTCGACCGCGCGCGCCAAGGGACTGTCGGAGTGGGGCGTCACCCTCAAGCACGCGCTCGGCAACGCCCTCATCCCGGTGACCACCATCATCGGCGTCCAGCTCGGCAACCTGCTCGCCGGCACCATCATCGTGGAGACGGTCTTCTCCCGCCGGGGCATGGGGCGGCTGGCCGTCACCGCCGTGCTCGACAAGGACTATCCGCTCATCCAGGGGGTCGTCCTGGTGAGCGCGCTCGGCTACGTGCTCACGAACCTCCTGGTTGATCTCTCGTACGCGGCGCTGGATCCGCGCATCCGGCACCGCGAGGGGGCGAAAGGCTGATGCTGCCGCGCGTACTGCGCCGCCGGAAGTCGGCGCTCGTCGGCGGTCTCATCCTGGCCGTCGTCGCCCTCGCCGCGCTGTTCGCGCCGGCGCTCGCGCCCTACGACCCCATCAAGGTGAGGCCGGCTGAGGCGCTGTCGCCCCCGTCCCTGTCGCATCCATTCGGCACGGACCAGTACGGCCGCGACATCCTGAGCCGCGCCATGACGGGCGCGCGGCTGTCCCTGCTCACTGGGCTCGGCGCCGTCGCGGTCGCGCTGACCGCCGGCGTCGTGGTGGGCCTGGCGTGCGGGGTCATCGGCGGCTGGACGGACCTGCTCGTGATGCGCGTGGTGGACATCATGATGGCCTTCCCGGGCATCCTGATGGCGCTGGTGGTGGTGGCCGTGCTGGGGCAGGGGACCGTCAACGTCATGCTGGCGGTGAGCGTGTCGCTGATCCCCACCTTCGTGCGCCTGGTCCGCGGCGACGTGCTGTCCGTGCGGGAGAACGCCTACGTCGAGGCGGCCCGGGCGCTCGGCGGCGCGCCCGCGCGCGTGGCGCTGCGCCACGTCCTGCCCAACGTGGTGGCGCCGATCATCGTCATCTCCACGGTCGCCATCGCCTGGTCGATCATCCTCGGCGCCTCACTGAGCTTCCTCGGGCTCGGCCCGCGCCCCCCGATCCCCGAGTGGGGCATCGATCTGAGCAGCGGTCGCAACTATCTTCTGCGCGCGTGGTGGATCTCCTCCGTGCCGGGCTTCTGCATCATGCTGACGGTGGTGGCCGTCAACCTGGTCGGCGACGCCCTGCGCGACGAGCTGGATCCGCGGCTGCGGTCGCTCGCCAATCTTTGAGTCGGCGTGGACAATCCATCGGACTATGAGAACATTCGTTCGGGGAAAAGCTCTTGAACGTCGCGTGCATTCGATCGCGCGGGAGGATTTCATGAGGGGAGTGCTTCGTCTCGTCGTCGCAATCATAGTGGCGGGCGCTTCGTGGGCAATGACGGCGGACGTTCAGGCTCCGGCGGCAAAGGCCCAGTCTGCGGCGACGACCTCCGTGACTGTGGCCACGGTGGAATGGATCGAGCAGTTCGACCCAGGCGTCCTCGCCTCTGGCCCGGGCATGAACTACAAGGGGTCGATGTTTGACAACGTCATCGGCGCCGCTGCGGGCGGCGTGCTGAGCAAGACCACCGGCGTGATCGAGGACTGGGTGGTGTCGCCCGATGCGACGAGGATCGTTCTCCGGCTGCGCAAGGGAATCAAGTGGCATGACGGGACGGAGGCAACCGCCGAAGATCTCGCGTTCACGCTCACGCGGTTCGGTGCCGATGACGGCACGGCGAGCGCTCGACCCACCGCAAGGAAGATCGCGAACCTGGAGGTCGCCGACCGGTACTCGCTGAAGGTGACCCTCAAGGAGCCGGACTCGGTCTTCGTCTACGGTCTCTCGCCCCTGGAAGGGGACATGTTGTTCATCAAGAAGGATGCCTACCGGAAGACCGAGAAGGGCTGGGAGCTGGTCGATCCGGAGAGACCGGTGGGAACGGGGCCGTACCGATTCGCCCGGCGCAAGCTGGGAGAGTTCGTGGAGTATGAGGCCTTCGACTCCTACTGGGATGCGACACGAAAGGCGGGATTCAGGACCCTTCGCATCGTTCGCATCGTCGACGCGAGCACGCGCTTGAGCGCGCTCAGAACGGGCGAGGTCGCAGTGGCGCCGCTGAACCCCGAGCAACTCGATGGCGCCCGGCGGGCCAACCTCCGAATCATGGGGCCCAAGGTCGCGGCCATTCCTCTCCTCATGTTCTTCGGTAGCTCGGACCCCGCCTTCCTCACGAACAAAGTGGAGTTCCGAAAGGCCCTTGTTCTTGGCTACGACAAGAAGGCGATTGCGGGCAAGCTCTACCCGACGGCCGTCGCCAGCATTGCGACGGGCACTCCGCTCTTCAGCCCCGTCAGTCTGGGCTGGGACCCGGCCTTGCCCGCTTATGCATATGACCCGCAGGAGGCGAAGCGATTGCTTCAAGCGGCCGGCTACGATGGTCGGCCAGTCAAGATCTGGTCCTACCCATTCGGGAGCGCGCCCGAGCTTCCCCTCATCCTGGAGGCCATCGCGGGCTACTGGCAGGCCATCGGACTCAAGGTCGAACTGACGCCCATCGACTTCCCGGCGTTCCGCCCTCGCCTCTTCACGCAGCCCCAGCCGTGGGAGAAGCAGTATGCGGCTCACGTTGGGTTCCTGGTGCCACTCCCGCGCCCTTCAACCCTGAACAACTTCGGCACATTCATGATCAGTCAGAAGGCGGGCGGAGTGGCCGCGGGGTACTGGAACCCCGATAAGATCGACCGCATCCGTTCCGAGCTGGGTCGGATCGGCGACTTGAAGGAGCTCGATCGCCGGTTGCGCGAGCTCAATCGGGAGCTCTACAACGACTACTGGGCAGACGCGATCGCGTTCCGCCATCTGGTGTTCGGAGTGACCTCGAAGGTGTGCGGCTGGACGACGCCAGACGGCATGGACGTGCCCACCACGTACTCGACGCTCCGTCCTTGCCCTCAGTAAGCCTCGAGGCGACCGGACGATTCCGCTGATCGATGGCTCGGCAGATCGGAATGTCCGTCGTTCAGGCACTCGTGACCCTGTGGATCACTACCGTCGTGATCTTCCTGCTCGTGCGGATCACCGGGAGTCCGGTCGACGTGATCCTCCCTCAGACCGCTACTAGCGAGCAGCGGGAGGCGACGATCAAGCGGCTGGGCCTCGACCGACCCCTCGCCTATCAGTACTGGCTATACCTTTCCCGCCTCCTCCAAGGGGACTTGGGGCGGTCCTATACCTTGAACGCCGACATCGGCCCGCTGCTCCGTGACCACTTCTGGAACACCTTCCGCCTTGCCTCCGCCGCAATGGCGGTCGGTGTCACCTTGGCGGTGCCGTTGGGGGTCCTGGCGTCCGTCAGCCGCGGTGGCCCCTTGGACAAGTTGGCCAGTATCATCGCCCTGGGCGGTATGTCATTGCCCTCGTTCATCACCGGGATCCTCGCCATCCTGGTCTTCGGCGTCTGGCTGGGATGGCTCCCCATCTATGGCGCGGGAAGCTGGAAGCACTTCGTGCTGCCCGCAGTGACCCTGGGCTGGTTCAACAGTGCCGGCATCCTGCGGCTCTTGCGCTCAGGCATGCTGGATGTCCTCGGAAGTGAATACGTCAAGGTTGCCCGCGCAAAAGGCCTGGCGGAATCATCGGTCCTTTGGAAACACGCTCTTCGGAATGCCGCCTTGCCCGCGCTCACCTTCCTCGGCTTCTCCTACGGTATTCTCCTCGCTGGTGCAATCACCACTGAGGTGGTGTTTGCCTGGCCGGGGCTCGGGACGCTTGCCTCTGACTCCGTGGCGCGGCGTGACTTTCCCATCATTCAGGCGGTGACGCTCCTCACCTCCGCGACGATCATCGTCATCAACCTGTCCGTCGACGTGGTCTATGCCATGCTCGATCCCCGCATCAGACGGTAGGGGCCATGGCGGATACCGCGGAGCTGCCGGTACGTCGTCGTCGGGAAGGGGGGCTGATCCGGACCTTTCGCCGAGCACCGCTCGTGCCGGCGGCCATCATGATGGTAATGGCCACGATGGCGGCCGGTGCCGGCGTCCTGGCTCCCCATTCTCCGGTGGCGATCCGAATGGACCTCGCATTGAAGCCGCCATCGTTCGTGGAGGGTGGTGAGCCTGGATATTTCCTGGGAACCGATCCACTCGGCCGCGACATCCTGAGTCGCCTGATGCATGGCGCCCGAGCATCGTTGCTCGTGGCCGGCCTCTCCATCGGGTTCGCGACGGTTGTGGGCACGGGCCTAGGCCTGCTTGCCGGCTACTCGGGGGGCTCTGCGGACATCCTCATCATGCGTGCCGTGGACGTCGTGCTCACCTTCCCGGTGATCCTTCTCGCCCTCATCTTCGTCGTGACCATCGGACCGAGCGTCTGGGTGGTGACGGCCATCCTGGCCCTGGTGCTCTGGTCGCGCTTCGCACGCCTCGTCCGTGGTGAGGTGCTGAGCTGGAAGGAGCGAGAGTTCGTCACCTATGCCAGGGCCACGGGGGCGTCCCCGCTCCGGATCGTCGTGGTCCACCTGCTGCCGAACATCACGAACAGCATCGTCGTGTTGGCGACGCTCCAGGTAGGCTTCGCCATCGTCGTCGAGGCGTCGCTCAGCTTCCTAGGGGCGGGGATCCCACCGCCGGCACCGAGCTGGGGCGGTATGATTGCCAGCGGTCGCGCCTACCTCGAGACGGCGTGGTGGCTGGTCGTTTTTCCAGCTCTCGCCGTGGCTCTGACGGTGCTGAGCTTCAACCTCTTCGGCGATTGGCTGCGCGACACCTTGGATCCGACCCTACGCCAGCTTTAGGACGCTCGGCGTATCCCCGCGCGTTTGCGCGAACAGAGGAGGACGTGATGACAACCACGATCATGGGTCGCTGCCCTACCACCGGCCGTCTCGGGATTGGCCTCGCCACGAATACGCTGGCGTCCGGCGGTCTGCGCTTCTATCACGTGAGGCCCGACGTCGGCATCATCGCCCACCAGGCCTCCGGTAACTTCGACCTCGCCCGCCTCGGGTTCCGTCTACTCGAGACCGGGTTTTCTCCCGCGAGGGTACTCGGGGAGCTGGCGGCCAATGACGCCTATCCCGACTACCGCCAGGTCGGTGTCCTTGACCCCGGTGGCCTCGGCGCCGCCAGCACGGGACCCAAGCCGCATCCGTGGAGTGGTCACCTGGTAGGTACGAACTATGTCGCGATGGTCAATTCTGCGACGAGCGAGAACGTGTTACGAGCCATGGCGAAGACATTCGAGGAGTCGCGTGACCAGGAGCTGGACGAACGCCTGCTCTTATCGCTCGAGGCGGAGCGGGACGCGGGTGGGCAACCGCAGGGACAACGCTCGAGCTTCCTCGTGCTCCATGACCGGGAGCACTATCCCGTTATGGACCTGCGGGTGGATGCTCACGAAGAGCCGATCGGTGAGTTGCGGCGCCTCCATGCGCTCTACAAACCATATGTTCCCCTCTACTACCACCTGCGGCCCAAGCGCCCTGACATCGCGCCATCCCAGGCCGAGTGGATGTCGAGCCCCGAGGCCCGGGCCGCGATGTTGCGTTCGCCTTAGCGACGACTCGCGATGTATGCGGGTGAGCGCGCCGGGGGGCGAACGCCGAGAATGGCGTTGACAGGGTCCCCCGGACTTGCTCATACTGCCCCCCGACTTCTACGAAGGTAAACCGTCCGATCCGCGAAGGGTGCGATGTCGCGAGCTCGGGTTCGCGGACAACTATTCCTAGCCCGCATTGACCATCCCAGTGGCCGCCGCGCTGGTCTGCCTCTTCATGCCCGGCCGCGAGCGTGATGGATCTGTACACCTGCGACGTGCTCGTAGTGGGTGGCGGCGGGGCCGGCCTGCGCGCTGCCATCGCCGTGGCCGAGTCGTATCCGAGTCTCCGCGTTGCCGTGATCTCCAAGGTGTATCCCATGCGCAGCCATACCGTCTCGGCGGAGGGAGGAGCCGCCGCCGTGATCAAAGCGGCGGACAGCCTCGACGCCCACGCCTACGACACCATCTCCGGGGGTGACTGGCTCACCGACCAGGACGCGGTGGAGGCCTTCGTGAGGGAGGCCCCGGAGGAAATGCTGCGGCTGGAGCACTGGGGCTGTCCCTGGAACCGGGAGCCGGATGGCCACATCGCCGTGCGTCCCTTTGGGGGGATGAAGATCGAGCGAACGTGGTTCGCCGCGGACAAGACCGGCTTCCACCTGCTCCACACGCTGTTCCAGACCACGCTCAAGTACGAGGCTATCGAGCGATACGACGAGTTCTTCGTCACGAAGCTGCTCGTAGACGACGGACGGTGTCAAGGGGTGGTGGCCATCGAGCTGTCCACCGGGCAGATCCGCGCCATCACGGCCAAGGCGGTCATCCTATGCACCGGGGGCTGCGGCAAGATCTTTCCCTTCACCACCAACGCCAACATCAAGAACGGCGACGGGATGGCTCTGGCCTATCGCGCGGGCGCGCCGCTCAAGGACATGGAGTTCGTGCAGTACCACCCGACGGGCCTGCCGTTCACCGGGATCCTGATCACCGAGGCGGCGCGGGCGGAGGGGGGCTGGCTCCTGAACAAGGACGGCTACCGCTACCTCCAGGACTACGACCTGGGGACCCCGACGCCCAAGCCGGTGATGCGCTCCATGGAGTTGGGCCCGCGGGACCGGCTCTCGCAGTGCTTCGTCAAGGAGCAGGAGAAGGGCCGTACGCTCGAGGGACCGTACGGGCACTACGTCCACCTCGACATCCGCCACCTGGGCGAGAAGCTGATCGACAAGAAGATTCCCTTCGTGCGGGAGCTCTGCCTCAAGTACGTGGGGATCGACCCGGTGAGAGAGATGATCCCGGTTCGTCCGGTCGTTCACTACATGATGGGCGGGATTCACACCGATATTCACGGGGCCACACCACTCCCGGGACTGTACGCGGCGGGGGAGGCCGCCTGCGTGAGCATCAACGGAGCCAACCGGCTGGGCTCCAACTCCCTTACCGAGATCCTGGTTTTTGGCGCGCGGGCCGGCAAGGCCGCGGCGGCCTTCGCCGCCGAGCAGGACGGGACGAGCCCGTCCCTCGCCTCTCAGGCTCAGGACGAACAGGGGAGGCTCGAGGCGAGGTTCCTGCGCAAGACGGGCGGCAAGGAGAGGATTGCCTCGCTGCGCGCCGAGATGCATCAGGTCATGGAGGAGAGTGCGGGCATCTATCGGACGGAGACCGTTCTCAAGGAGGCGGAGGGGAAGCTGAAGCGACTCCAGGAGAGGTTCCAGGACCTCGCCCTTGACGACAGCAGCTATACCTTCAACACCGAACTGACCGCGGCCCTCGAGCTGTCCTACATGCTCGACGTGGCTCAGACGATCGTCCAGTCCGCCCTCGAGCGGAGGGAGTCGCGCGGCTCCCACCAGCGCACCGACTATCCGCAGCGCGACGACGAGCGGTTCCTGGCGCACTCCTTGGCCTATCGCGCGGAGGACGATTCTCCCCGGATCGAGTACCGGCCGGTCACGATCACCCGCTGGCCGCCGGGCAAGCGGGTCTACGGGAGGTAGGAAGGGATGCCGTCCACCGTCGCTCTTTCCGTTGCACGCTACCGTCCGGAGAAGGAATCCGAGCCCACCTTCCAGACCTATGAGGTCCCGTACCGGAAGGACTGGGTAGTTCTGGATGCCCTCAACCACGTCAAGGACACCTTGGACGGATCCCTCTCCTTCCGATGGTCGTGCCGGATGGGCGTGTGCGGCAGCTGTGGGATGAAGGTGAATGGCACGCCGAAGCTCACGTGCGCGACCTTCCTGTCCGACTACCTGCCCGGCCCTATTCGCGTGGAGCCGCTGGACTACTTCCCGGTGGTGCGCGACCTGGTGGTGGACATCACCGATTTCGTGCGCAAGCTCAAGCAGGTGAAGCCCTGGATCATCCGCAAGGAGGAGAAGACGACGGGCGAGGGCGAGTACCTCCAGACTCCCGATCAGCTCGATACGTACAAGCAGTTCAGCATGTGCATCAACTGCATGCTCTGCTACTCCGCGTGTCCTATCTACGGTCTCGAGCCGGGTTTCATCGGTCCCGCCGCCATCGCGCTGGCTCAGCGGTACAACATGGACTCCCGGGACGAGGGGTCGGCGGAACGCCTGAAGCTCCTCTCCGAGCACGACGGGCTCTGGCAGTGCACCTTCGTGGGCGAGTGCACGAAGGTGTGCCCCAAGCACGTGGATCCCGCGGGCGCCATCCAGCAGTACAAGCTCACCGCCGCGACCCATTGGGTCAAGTCGTTGCTGCTTCCGTGGGGCACGCGATGAGCGCCGATCCCCACTACACCCTGTACCATCCCCGGTGGTATCGCCGCCGCGTGTCCGTCTGGTGGTGGCTCAAGAACCCGTCCTACGCTCGCTTTGTCCTGCGTGAGCTCACCAGCGTCTTCGTGGCCTTCTTCGCCGTCGTCTATCTGTGGCAGCTCCACGCCCTCGTCCAGGGTCCCGAGGCCTATGGGCAGTTCCTCGCCCGGCTGCGGACACCGCTCTTCCTCGCCGTCAACACGGTGGCCTTCCTCTTTGTCCTCTTCCATGCCATCACCTGGCTGAACCTGACCCCCAAGGCCATGGTCGTGCGGCTGCGCGGCAAGCGAGTGCCCGACTGGGCCATCCTCGGAGCGAACTACGCGGCCTGGCTCGTACTGTCGGTAGCCGTGGCCTTCGTGTTGCTGCGCCGGTAGACGACGATGGATCGGATCACGCCGCTCTTGTGGCTCTTGTTCAGCGCGGGCGGGACGGTCGCCGCGTTCCTCTTCCCGATCCATCTGTTTCTCACCGGCCTGGCCTTCCCCCTCGGATGGCTCGAGCCGCCCCCCTACGAGCTCCTCCATCGCCTCCTGACGCATCCGGTGACGCGTCTTTACCTGTTGGTCCTCATCTCCTTGCCCCTCTTCCATTGGGCCCATCGCTTCAGGTACACGCTCTACGATGGCCTGCAGCTCAAGCATCTGACCGAGCTCATCGCCGTCCTGTGCTATGGCGCGGCCCTCCTGGGAACGGCGGCGACGGCCTACCTGCTGTGGAACGTCGCCTAGCCATCGACGACCGAGGTTCATGACGGAGGTGGACCATGTCGAAGTATCTGGTCGTCACGCATCAGACCGCCTTGAGCCCTGCCCTTCAGCGCAAGGTGCGTGCGCTGATCGTGGAGGACGTCGCGGCGGAGTTTGCCGTGCTCGTCCCGGAAGCGCCCGGTGGCACGACGACGTGGGAGGGCGAAACGATAGACGGGGCAAAGGAGCGCGCCGACGCCGCCAAGACGCTTCTCGAAGAGTCGGCGCAAGCGCGCGTCTTCCGTACCGCCGTCGGGGCGCCTGATCCCCTGCAGGCGATCAGCGACGAGCTGCTTGCGCACCCCGGCTACGAGACGCTCGTCATCTGCACGTTGCCTCCGGGGGTGTCGCGTTGGCTGAGGCTCGACCTGGTGCACCGAGCCGAAAGGAAGTTTCGTCTGCGGGTCATCCACGTCGTGGCCGAAGCCCCCGCGAAAGCGACGTGAGCGCGGCGCGCTCCACGTCGAAAATCCCGCCGAGGCGCGCGGCGGTCAGGCCGCGGGGCGAGGGGCCAGGCCGGACACGGCCGTGCGGCGGCGGGCCGCGCGCTCCCGGAAGCGCTCCAGGTAAAGGTAGATGACCGGAGTGATGTAGAGGGTCAGGAGCTGGGAGAGGATCAAGCCGCCCACGACGGCCAGACCGAGCGAGCGGCGCGAGTCGGACCCGGCCCCGAACCCCACCGCGATGGGCAGGGTGCCCATGAGAGCCGCCATCGTCGTCATCATGATGGGGCGGAAGCGCAGAAGGCAGCCCTGGTAGATGGCCTCCGCGGCGGGCTTCCCCCCGCGCTGGGCGTCGATCGCGAAGTCGATCATCATGATGGCGTTCTTCTTCACGATCCCCACCAGCATGATGATCCCGACGAACCCGTAGAGGTTCAATTCTTGGTGGAAGATCAGCAACGTCAGCAGGGCGCCCACGCCGGCCGACGGAAGCCCCGAGAGAATCGTCAGGGGGTGGATGAAGCTCTCGTACAGGATGCCGAGAATCAGGTAGATCACGAGGACAGCGGCCAGGAGAAGGATGCCGAGGCCCTGCAGCGAGCGCTGGAAGGCCTGCACGGTGCCCTGAAAGCTCGTGCTCAAGGTGGCGGGCAGCCGCAGGTCGCGCTCCACCTTCTGGATCTGCTCGACGGCGTGGCCAAGGGCGACCCCCGTCCCCAGGTTGAACGAGATGGTGACGGCCGGGAGCTGGCCCAGGTGGTTCACGGTGAGCGGCCCCACCGTGCGGGTGAGCTTGGCCACGCTCCCGAGCGGCACGAGCTTGCCACGGGAGGACCGGATGTAGAGGAGGGAGAGCGCGGCCGGATCGCGCTGGAACTGGGGCAGCAGCTCCAGCATCACCCAGTACTGATTGGTCGGGGTGTAGATGGTGGAGACCTGGGGCGCGCCGTAGGCGTTGTTGAGGGCCGCCTCGATCTGCATCGCGGTCACCCCGACCGCGGAGGCCCGCTCGCGGTCGATCTCCACCAGGACCTGGGGGCTCGTGATCTGCAGATCGGAGTTGACGTCGAGGAAGCCCGGGAGCCCGCGCATTTTTTCAAAGAGGATCGGCGCCCAGTGGTACAGCGTGGGGAGATCGGCGTCCTGCAGCGTGTACTGGTACTGGCCCTTGGTGAGGTTGCCGCCGATGCGGATGGTCGGCAGCACCTGAGGGTAGACGTTCATCCCCGGGATGCCACGGAGCTTGGCCCGCAGATCCTGCACGATCTCGTCGGCGGAGGGCCGTTCCGAGGCGGGCTTGAGCCGCATGAAGATCCGGCCCGTGTTCATCACCACGCTCGAGCCGCTCGCCCCGATGCCCGAGAAAAATGAATCCACGTAGGGCTGCTGGCGGACGATGTTGGCCGCCGCTACCTGATGCTCCATCATGCCCTCGAACGAGATGTCCTGGGCCGCCTCCGTGAACGCGAAGACCTGGCCCGTGTCCTCGGAGGGGATGAAGCCCTTGGGCACGATCACGAAGAGGTAGCCGGTCAATCCGACCGTGGCCAGGAACACCCCCAGCATCACGCGCGGGTGCCGCAGCACCATCTGCAGGGTTTGCTCGTAGAGCTTCAGCATGCCGGCGAAGACCTGCTCCGAGGCCGCGTAGACCCGTCCGTGAGATTCGCGCGGCGAGCGCAGAAATCGGCTGCAGGCCATGGGGGTGAGGGTGAGCGAGACGATTCCCGAGACGATCACGGCGGCCCCGATGACCACCGCGAATTCGTGGAGCAGCCGGCCGACGATGCCGCCCATGAAGAGAACGGGCAGGAACACGGCGGCCAGCGAGGCGGTCATGGAGACGATGGTGAAGCCGATCTCCCGGGCGCCCACCAGGGCGGCCTCGAGCCGGCCCTTCCCCTGCTCCATGTGCCGGACGATGTTCTCGAGCATGACGATGGCGTCGTCCACGATGAAGCCCACCGCCAGCGTCAACGCCATCAGCGAGAGGTTGTCGATGGTATAGCCCAGCACGTGCATCACCATGAACGTGCCGACGATGGACATGGGCAGGGCCAGACTGGGAATCACCGTCGCCGAGATATTGCGCAGGAACAGGAAGATGACGAGCACCACCAGCGCCACCGCCAGCAGCAGCGTGAACTGCACGTCGTGGACCGAGGCCCGAATGGAAGCCGATCGGTCGTAGAGCGTGTTCAGGTTCACGGAGGCCGGGAGCTGGGTGCGGAAGACGGGCAGGATCTTCTTGATCGAGTCCACCACCTCGATGGTGTTCGTTCCCGGCTGCTTCTGGATGGCCAGCACCACCGCCCGCTCGTCGTTGTACCAGGAGGCCACCTTGTCCGTCTGCACGCCGTCGATGACGCGCCCGAGCTGCTCGAGCCGCACCGGCGAGCCGTTGCGGTAGGCCACGATCAGCGGCCGGTAGGCGGCGGCGGTGGTGAGCTGGCCGGTGGCTTGCACGCTGAAGGCCTGATTCGCTCCCCACAGGGTGCCGGTGGGCAGGTTCACGTTGCTGTCGGCGAGGGCCTTCTGCACCTCGTCGATGCCGATGCCGAGGGTGGCCATCGCGTTGGGATCGAGCTGGGCCCGCACCGCGTACTTCTGCGAGCCGAACACCTGCACCTGGGCCACGCCGGAAATCGTGGAGATGCGCTGCGAGAGGTTGGTCTGCGCGTACTCGTCCACGATGTACAGTGGCAGGGTGGGCGAGCTGAGGGCCAGGTACAGGACGGGCTGGTCGGCCGGGTTCACTTTCTTGTACGACGGCGGCGTGGGCATTCCCGGCGGCAGCTGGGGCTGGGCGGCGGCGATCGCCGCCTGCACGTCCTGGGCGGCCGCGTCGATGTTCCGCTCGAGCGCGAACTGGATCGTGATCTGGGTGGTGCCGAGCGCGCTGGTGGAGGTCATCGAGTCGATGCCCGCCACGGTGGAGAACTGCTTCTCGAGCGGCGTCGCCACCGCCGAGGCCATCGTATCCGAGCTCGCCCCGGGCAGGCTCGCCACCACCTGGATCGTCGGGAAGTCCACGTTGGGCAGGTCGCTCACCGGCAGGAGCCGGTAGGCCATGAGCCCGAAGACCAGGATGCCCGCCATGAGCAGCGAGGTCATGACCGGGCGCCGGATGAAGAGGTCGGTGCTCACCCGCCGCTCTTCTGCCCGCCCGCCGGCGCCGACTCCGCCGGCGCCACCGACTTCACGTCCACCCGCGCGCCCGGCGCCAGCCTCAGCTGCCCATCGGTCACCACGCGCTCCCCCGCCCGCAAGCCGCTGGTGATCACCAGGTCGGGCCCGTCGGCGGCGCCGGGCACCACCGGCCGGGTCTCCACCGTCTCGTCGGCCTTCACCACGAACACGTACGGGCCCTTCTGGCCGCTCTGCACGGCCTGCGACGGCACCACCAGAGCGCCCGGCTGCCGCGCGAGCGTGAGCGCGACGTTGACGAACTGCCCCGGCCAGAGCGCGTTTTCGTTGTTCGCGAAGGTGGCCTTGAGCTGAATGGTGCCCGTGCTCTGGTCCACCGTGTTGTTCAGGAAGCTGAGCGTGCCGCGCACGACCTCGCCCGGCTTGCCGGGCGGGTATGCGTCCACCGGCAGCTCTCCCGCGGCCCGGTAGCGCTTGATCTCGGCGATCTGCCCTTCGGGGACGGAGAAGGTGACGTAGATCGGGTGGATCCGGTTGATCACCACCATGGGATTGCCGACGTCGTTCGCCTTGACGACGTTGCCCTGGTGCAGGAGGAGGTTGCCGGTGAGGCCGCCGATGGGGGCGCGGATCTCGGTGTAGGAGAGCTGCACGCGGACATTTTCCACCGCCGCCTCGTCCGCGCGCACCTGCGCCTTGGCCGTGTCAATGGCGGCGCGGTCCGCCTCGATGGTCGCGGCGAGGGTCTGCTCGACGGTGCGGATCTGGTCGTACTGTTCTTGCGCCACGAAGCCGCCGTCCACCAGCCGCTTGTACCGCTTTTCCTCGACTTTGGCGTTCTCGAGCTGGGCCGTGTCCTTGGCCAGGTTCGCTTCCGCCTGCTTCACGATGGCTTGATGCTGCGCGAGAGTGGCCTGCGCCTGCAGGAGCGCCGCCTGGAGCTGGCGCGGGTCGATGGTGAAGAGCCGGGCGCCCGCCGCCACTTCCTGGCCCTCGGCGAAGTGTGCCTCGAGCACTTCCCCGTTGATCATGGACAGCACCGAGACGGTGGCGAGGGGCTGGACATTGCCGATGGCGCGGATCTGCACCGGCACGTCGCGCGTAGCGACGACGGCGGTCGTCACCGGCACCCCGGGCGGCGGGCTCTTGGCGGTGGCCTGGTCCGCCGCCTTGTCGCAGCCGGCGATCATCCCGCCGAGGAGCAGCGAGCCCACCACCAGCAGGCCCATCACGAGACGGCGGGGCATCATGAGGGCATCTCCGCCGTCGGGGCGCGGCCTGCCACGAGGGCCTCGGAGAAGCGGCGCAAGAACTCCGTGTGGTGCTTTCGGAACTCGGGATCGGCCGGACTCTTGCCCGTCACCATGCGCGTCACCTGAGGGAAGGCGAGGGGATACGTGAGAACGCCGAGGACGGTCAGGAGGAGATGGCCCGCGTCCAGGCCCTCGGGCAAGAGGCCGCGACGCTGTCGATCGCGCAGGTCGCCGAGGGCCTGCACCAGCGACGCCCGGCGTTCCTCCTCGCGGATCACGGGCCCCTCGCCTAGTCCGAGCGCCTCCCACTGGATCAGCCGGATCCAGTCGCTGTCGTCGCACGCCATCTGGAACCAGTAGGCGAGACTCGCGCCGAGGTCCATTGGCGCCTCGGTGATCCAGCCCGCCCGGTCTCGCAGTTTTCGGTCGAAGATTTCCCGGAAGAGGTCCTCTTTGTTGCCGAAGTAGTGGTAGAGCATCCGCTTGTTGATCCGCGCCCGCCGGGCGATGCGCGCGACCCGCGCGCCCGCGAAGCCCTCCGCGGAGAACTCCGCGAGCGCGGCGGCGAGGATCCGGTCGCGCGTCCGCTGGGGATCGCGGACCGCTCGGAGGACGAGGCGCTTGGGGCGGGCGGCGGCTGGCATAGACGGGCTGAGGCAATAGTAACCGTTTGGATACTTCTAGTCAAAGCGTCGCCAACCGACACCCGGGCGGGGCGGGAACGTGAGGAGCGTGCCCTAGCTGATCTCCGGCGCGATACGGATCGACGCCCACGAGGTCGAGCGCCACGGCCTCACGCGAATCCGGCCCCTTCTCGGCGGCCCCACCCTGTGGATGGACCAGCAGTTCCCCCTCGGGAGCGTCGGGGAGCCGCCGAAGTAGTCGATCACCCGGTCGATGCGACGCGCTGAATCCTTCTTGAAGGCCGTCGTGGGGATCGCCATGTCACCGATTCGCACTCAACTTCGGTGCCATCGGGAAGGGGCACCTTTCCGGGGGCTTGCGAGGGCCCCGTCACGCGCCCCGTTTCGAAAGGGAACGCGGTGTTTCGCGCCGGAACGCGCCCCCTACTTTTCGATCCCGTATTCCTTCAGCTTGCGCCAGAGCGTGGTGCGGCCGATGCCGAGGGCCTCGGCGGCGCCGGAATGGTTGCGGCCGAACCGCTCGAGCGCCTGGAGGATATGGACGCGCTCGGCCTCGGCCAGCGTGGTCTGCCGCGGCAGGGTCGGCGAGGGCCCGAGCTGGAGGCCCGCCGCCACGTGGGGCGGCAGGTCCTCCGGCATGATGGTGTCGCGGCGCGCGAGGATGGCCGCGCGCTCGATGGCGTTCTCCAGCTCGCGCACGTTGCCCGGCCACGGGTAGCGGAGCAGGCGCTCGACGGCCTCGGGCGAGAGGCGCAGCGGGCGGCCGAGCTTCTCCGCCACGCGTGCGAGGAAGTGCTCGGCCAGGGCCGGGATGTCCTCGCGGCGATCCCGCAGGGGCGGCAGCACCATCTGGATCACGTTGAGGCGATAGAAGAGGTCCTCGCGGAAGCTCCCCTGGCTGATGAGCGCGGCGAGGTCGCCGTGGGTGGCCGCGATCACCCGCACGTCGATGGTGGCGGGCCGGGTCGCGCCGAGCCGCCGCACCTCGCCGCTCTGGAGCGCGCGGAGGAGCTTGACCTGGAGCGCGCCGGGCATTTCGGCGATCTCATCCAGGAACAGCGTGCCGCCGTGGGCCTCCTCGAAGAGACCGAGCTTGTTCACGGTGGCGCCGGTGAAGGCGCCGCGCATGTAGCCGAAGAGCTCCGACTCGAGCAACGTCTCGGGCACCGCCCCGCAGTTCACGGCCACGAAGGGGCGGGCCGCGCGCGCGCTGGCGTGATGCACCGCCTTGGCGATCACTTCCTTGCCGGTGCCGGACTCGCCCTGGATGAGGAGGGTGGCGTCGGTGGGCGCCACGCGCTCGACGAGGTCCAGCACCGCGTGCATGGCCGGCGACTGCGCGATGACGCCGGCGAGGCCATAGCGCTCGCGAAGCTGGGCGCGGAGGTTCTCGTTCTCCTGGCGTAGGGCCCGGCCGGCCAAGGCCTTGTCGATGCGGTGATAGAGCTCGTCCGGCTCCTGGCCCTTCTCGAAGTAGTCGAGGGCACCGAGTCGGATGGCTTCCTTGGCGGACTTCCACTCGGCGTAGGCGGTGAGCAGGATCACCTCGGTCTCCGGGGCATGGACCTTGGCCGCCCGCAGCACGTCGAGGCCGTCGCCGTCCGGCATGCGCAGATCGGTGACGACCAGGTCGAAGACCTCCTCGGCGAGGCCCTTGGTCGCGGCGGTGACGCCGTCCGCCTCCACCACGCGGTGGCCGCGCTTGCGGAGGAGCAGCGCCAGCGTCGTCCGCGCGGAGGTCTCGTCGTCCACGACCAGGAGGTGCGCCATGGTCAGGCGACCTCCAGCGGGAACAGCATGGTCACGCGTGTCCCGCGCCCGGGCTCCGAGTCGATCTCGATCCGCCCCCCGTGCGCGGCGACGATGCGCTCGGCGATGGTGAGCCCGAGGCCGCTGCCGTTGGGCTTGCCCGAGTAGAACGGCTCGAACACCCGCGGCAGGCGCTCGCGGGGGATGCCGGGCCCGGTGTCGCTGACGGCGAGGGCGACGTCGCCGTTCTGGCGGGCCACCTCGAGCGAGAGGCGCCCCCGCCCGTCCATGGCCTCGACGCCGTTGAGGGCGACGTTCCAGAGTACCTGGGTGAGCTGATCGCGGTCGAAGGCGAAGCGCGGCACCGCGGGATCGATGGCCACCCGCACGTCCACGCGCGGGGCGCGCGAGCGGTCGTCGCGGACCAGCGCGCCCACGTGCTCCACCACCTCGCCGAGATCGCCGGCGGCGCGCCGAGCTTCCTGGGGCCGCGCGAAGCGCAAGAAGTCGGACAGGATGCGGTTGAGGCGGCGCGCCTCCGTGCGGATCGCCCCCAGGGTGGCCGCGCGCTCGGCGGGGGTGAGCCCGCCCTCGTCGGTGAGGAGCGCGGTGGCGTTGACGATGGCCGCGAGCGGGTTGCGGATCTCGTGGGCCATGCCGGCGGCGAGCTCGCCCGCGGTCGCCAGTCGCTCGGCCTCGCGCAGGCGCTCGTGCAGCCGCTCGCTCTGGCTGCGCGCCCGCTCGAGCACCATGATGATCACCGCGAAGGTCGACAGGAAGTAGAGCGTGATGAACACGGCGTGCACCGCCAGATA
>Ga0137403_10003237_pt1 | contig 19583 bp, 14 predicted proteins | sample CZOMad2_1_16fung_FD_122057 | JGI IMG/M metagenome (GOLD analysis project Ga0137403, IMG submission 122057) | Vadose zone soil fungal communities from Angelo Coast Range Reserve, California, USA - CZOMad2_1_16fungal (Hybrid Assembly) | ecosystem: Environmental > Terrestrial > Soil > Vadose zone...
TCTCGACCTCGCGCTCGCGGATCCCGTACTTCTCCTTGGCGAGCACCACGATGCTCCGACCCTCCGGCGTCTCGTCGGCGAGGGAGGCGAGCTGGGCGGCGTCGGCGAGATCGCGCTCCGTGACGCCCGGAGCGGGATAGAACTGGGTGGCCTGGCGATTGCCGAGCGTGATGGTGCCGGTCTTGTCGAGGAGGAGCACGTCGACGTCGCCCGCCGCCTCCACTGCCCGGCCCGACATGGCGATGACGTTCTTCTGGATCATCCGGTCCATGCCGGCGATGCCGATGGCGGACAGCAGCGCGCCGATGGTAGTGGGGATCAGGCAGACGAGGAGCGCCACGAGCACGGTCACCGTCACCGGCGTCCCCTGCCCGGCCACCGCCACGCTGAAGAGCGAGTAGGGCAGGAGCGTCGCGGTGGCGAGGAGGAAGACGATGGTGAGCGCGGCGAGGAGGATGTCGAGTGCGATCTCGTTGGGGGTCTTCTGGCGCTTGGCCCCCTCCACGAGGGCGATCATCCGATCCAGGAAGGCCTCGCCGGGATTGGCGGTGACCTCGACGACGATCCAGTCCGACAGGACCTGGGTACCGCCGGTGACCGAGCTGCGGTCACCGCCCGCCTCGCGGATCACCGGCGCGCTCTCGCCGGTGATGGCGGCCTCGTTCACCGAGGCCACGCCCTCGACGACGGTGCCGTCAGCGGGGATGAAGTCGCCCGCCTCCACGAGGACCCGCGCGCCCTTCCGGAGGCTCCCGGCGAAGACGGACTCCCAGTCGTGCGAATGCGCGGCGGCGCTCTTCAAGCGCTTGGCCTTGAGGTCGCGGCGCGCGCTACGCAAAGACGCGGCCTGGGCCTTGCCGCGGCCTTCCGCCATGGCCTCGGCGAAGTTGGCGAAGAGCACGGTGAACCAGAGCCATACCGACACCCAGAAGATGAACGAGGCGGGCGCCTCGCCCTTGCCCCCCAGGGCCTGGACCCAGAGGAGAGTGGTGAGGATGGATCCCACGTACACCACGAACATGACCGGGTTCCGCACCTGGCGCCGGGGCGTCAGCTTCCGGAACGAGTCGAGAATGGCCGGCCGGACAATGGGCAAGTCGAAGAGCGAGTGGCTAGTCATTTGGCCACCACCAGGGTGAGATGTTCGGCGATCGGTCCCAGCGCGAGCGCGGGGACGAAGGTGAGCGCGCCGACGAGGACGACCACGCCCACCAGGAGCACGGCGAACAGCGGCGTGTGGGTCGGGAGCGTGCCCGGGCCCGGCGGCACCGTCTTCTTCGCGGCGAGCGCCCCCGCGATGGCGAGAGTGGGAATGGCCAGCCAGTAGCGCGCGAACAGCATGGCGAGCCCCAGGGCGGTGTTGTAGAAGGGCGTGTTCGCGGAGAGCCCGGCGAAGGCGCTGCCGTTGTTGTTGCCGGCGGAGGAGAACGCGTAGAGGATCTCGCTGAAGCCGTGGGCGCCGGGATTGGCGATGCCCGCCTTGCCACCCTCGGCGAGCACCGCCACCGCCGTCCCGATGAGGGCGATCGCGGGGGGCATGAGGATGACCAGGGAGGCCATCTTCATCTCGTAGGCCTCGATATTCTTGCCGAGGTACTCGGGGGTACGGCCCACCATCAGGCCCGCCACGAAGACGGCGATGATGGCGAAGACGAGCATGCCGTAGAGGCCCGAGCCCACCCCGCCGTAGACGACCTCGCCGAGCTGGATCATCCACATCGGGACGAGACCGCCGATGGGGGTGAAGGAGTCGTGCATCGCGTTCACCGAGCCGTTGGACGCCGCGGTGGTGGCGGTGGCCCACAGCGCGGAGTTGGCGATCCCGAAGCGCACCTCCTTGCCTTCCATGTTGCCGCCGGACTGGAGGCTGCTCGGCGTATGGTCGACGCCTTGCTTGGCGAGGGTGGCCCCCCGTTGCTCAGCCACCACGCACACTCCGAGCATCACCACGAAGATCAGGGTCATCGCGGCGAGCACCGTCCAGCCCTGCCGCGTATCCTTGACCATGACGCCGAAGGTGTAGCAGAGGGCGGCGGGAATGAGCAGGATGGAGAGCAGCTCGAGGAAGTTCGCGAGCGGAGTGGGGTTCTCGAAGGGGTGCGCGGAGTTGACGTTGAAGAAGCCGCCGCCGTTGGTGCCGAGCTGCTTGATGGCGATCTGGGAGGCGGCCGGCCCCACCGCGATCACCTGCTCGGTGAGGGTGGTCTTCTTGGTCTTGGGCTGCCCCTTCTCGTCCAGCGCCGGCTTCCCGTTGGCGTCGGTGATGGGCTCGTCGTGCTGCGTCGGCTGGACCACCCCCACCTTCTGATACGGCGCGAAGGTCTGGACCACGCCCTGGGAGACGAGGACGAGCGCGAGGATGACGGACAGGGGGAGCAGGATGTACAGCGTGGTGCGAACCAGGTCCACCCAGAAGTTGCCGATGGTCTGGGCGGAGCGGCGCGCGAACCCGCGGATGAGCGCAACGAGGGTGGCCATGCCCGCCGCCGCCGAGGCGAAATTCTGCACGGTCAGCGCGAGCATCTGAGTGAGATAGCTCATGGTGGTCTCGCCGCCGTAACCCTGCCAGTTCGTGTTGGTGGCGAAGCTCGCCGCGGTGTTGAACGCCGAGTCGGCGGAGACGGCGCCGAACCCCTGCGGGTTCAGCGGCAGGAGCCCCTGGATCCGCTGGAGGAGATAGACGGCGAGAAGTCCCACGAAGTTGAAGGTCAGCATCGCCGCCGCGTAGGTCTTCCAGCTCATCTCCGCGTCCGGACGCACCCCGACGAGGCGGTAGATGACCCGCTCCAGCCAGCCCAGCACGCGGTCGAGGCCGATCGACCGCCCCTCATAGACGCGAGCCATATAGGCGCCTAGCGGCTTGACGAGCGCCATCAGAACCACCAGATAGAGCCCGAGCTGGAGTGCGCTGTTGGCCGTCATGAGAAGAGCTCGGGCTTGAGGAGCGCAAGGACGAGATAGGCCATGAGGCCCAGCGCGACGAGGCCGCCGATGATGTAGAGAAGTGGCATTGCGTCCTCCTAGACCCGCTCACACAGACGAAGGAACAGCCAGGAGAGCGCGAAGAACCCGACCGTCAGCAGCAAGAACAGAACATCGCCCATCGCGGGCCTCCTCTCGTTGACGCGCGCGGGGCGCGCCTCACCTCATATGAGGGCGAGAGTAGGGAGGCGGGCGCTCAAGATTCGCTCAAGAATCGAGAGCGCGCGAAAGGTGGGGGCTAACTATTCTCCGGCAAGGGAAAATTGGCGGCAAGGATCTGGAAGGTCTTCTTGCCCGCGGGCAGCTGCGCGGTCACGGTGTCGCCGACCTTCCTCCCGATGAGCGTCCGGGCCAGCGGCGCCAGGATGGAGATGCGCCCGCGGGTGGGGTCCGACTCCTCCGAGCCGACGATCTGATAGGTGACTTCCTTTCCGGACTCGTCCTCGAGCCGGACCGTGGAGCCGAAGGTGATCCGGTCCCCCGCGGTGGGCGGCTCGATGACCTCCGCGGTGCCGAGCATGGCCTCGAGGTCCTTGATGCGCGCCTCGGTCATGCCCTGCTTCTCGCGGGCCGCGTGGTACTCCGCGTTCTCGGACAGGTCACCATGGGCCCGTGCCTCGGCGATCGCCTTGGTGATCGCGGGCCGCTCGACGCGCTTGAGCCGCTCGAGCTCGGTCCTGAGGCGCTCATGGCCGGGACGGGTCATCGGAGTGCGCTGAATCGCCATATGGTCAGTATGTTACGACACGGCCGTCCCGAGGTCGAGCGCTCGCCGTGCGACGGCCACCTGGGGTAGACTTGTGGCCTCATGCGCCGCCCCTTCGCCGTGCTCGCGTTCGTGGCATTCACCTTCGCCACCGTCACGGCCTGCAGCAAGTCCGACGCGGAGGCGCCGGCCCCGCCGAAAGCGGCGGCGGCCATCAAGCCGCTGCCGATCACGGTGGCCAGGGCCGAGTCCCGTCAGGTTCAGCGATCAGTCGAGACGGTGGGCAGCGTGGTGGCCTGGCAGGAAACCGTGGTCAAGACGGAGCAGCCCGGCACCATCGCCAAGCTGCTGGTGGATCTCGGCGACGCGGTGACCACGGGCAAGATCCTGGCCGAGTACGACGCTCGCGAGTTCCAGTTCTCGGTGGACCAGGCCGACGCCGACCTCCTCTCGGCGCGCCAGTCGTATGCGCGCGCCCAGGCCAGCCTGAGCTCCAGCGAGGCGGCGCTGCGGCGCTCGCGCGACGGGCTCTCCGCCCTGGACGCCGAGGTGGCGCGCAACCAGTCGCAGATGGAGTGGGCCAAGTCCGAGCTGGACCGCACCCAGGAGCTCTTCCGCAAGGAGCTCATCGCCCAGCGCGACGTGGACAATGCGCGCAACGGGTACAACACCGCGATGGCCTCGCTCCAGGTGGCGGTGAACGTGCGCAGCCTTCACCCCGACCAGGTACGCATGGCCGAGGCCCAGCTGGACTTCGATCGCGCCGCCCTCCGGGTGGCGGAGGCCGAGGTGACACGCCGTGACGCGATGCTCGGCATCATGCGCAAGCGGCTCGGCGACACCACGATTCGCGCGCCTTTTGGGGGCCAGATCGCCAAGCGGCACGTGAACGCAGGCGAGTACGTGAAGGAGAACACCCCCGTGTTCTCCCTGGTGGCACTGGATCCGCTGAAGTACACGGGGACGGTGTCGGAGCGTTTCTCACCGGAGCTCAAGGTGGGCCAGCGCCTGGAGCTGTCGGTGGATGCCTACCCCGGGCAGACCTTCACCGGCCAGGTCACCCGGCTCTCGCCCGCGGTGGAGGTGCAGACGCGCAGCCTGGCTCTCGAGGGGCGCGTGGCCAACGGCGACAACCGGCTGCGGCCCGGCTTCTTCGCCAAGGGCGTGGCCCTGACCCGGCTGGATGCCACCGCCGCCTTCGTGCCCGCGGAAGCGGTGGTCTACTTCGTGGGGGTCAGCAAGGTCTTCGTGGTGGGCGACGGCAAGGTCGCGGAGCGCATCGTCCGGGCGGGCTCCCGTCAGGGCGCGCTCGTCGAGATCCTCGACGGGGTGAAGCCCGGGGAGACGGTGGCGGTGACCAATCTCTCGCAGCTCTTCAACGGCGCTCCCGTCACCCTGGTGAACGGGTCCGCCCCCGCGCCCAAGACTACGCCCAGCCGCTGATGGGCTTCCTCGAAGTCTTCGTCCGCCGCCCGGTGTTCACCACCATGGTCATCGCCACCATGGTGGTGCTGGGGCTCGCTTCCTTCGTCCAGCTGGGGGTCGACATCTTCCCCAAGGTGGACCTCCCCACCATCACCATCACCACCCTCCTCCCCGGCGCCTCTCCCGAGGAGATCGAGAGCCAGATCACCAAGCCCATCGAGGAGGTCGTCAACACCATCAGCGGCCTGGACGAGCTGCGCTCCTCCACCATCGAGGGGCAGTCGCAGGTGTTCGCCACCTTCGTACTCGAGCGCAATGTCCAGGAGGCGGCCAATGACGTGCGCGAGAAGGTGGGAACGGTGCTCTCGCGCCTGCCCGCGGGCACGGAGTCGCCCATCGTCGAGAAGGTGGATCCCGATTCGGCTCCCGTGATGGCCCTCGTCGTCTCCGGCCAGCGCTCCGCGCGCGAGATCACGGAGATCGCCGACAAGCGCATCAAGCGGGCGCTGGAGACCGTCAAGGACGTGGGCGCCATCACCCTGGTGGGCGACCGGAAGCGGGAGATCCAGGTCCTCATCAACCCGGACAAGCTCTCCGCCTTCGGCCTTTCCATCCAGCAGGTGAAGGATGCCCTCCTGCGCCAGAACGTGGAGATCCCGGGCGGCCGCCTCACCGCGGGCGGCAACGAGGAGGGCCTGCGTACCCTGGGCCGCATCGAGTCGGTGGCGGCCTTCGAGGATCTTATCGTCGCCGACGCCAAGGGCAGTCCCGTCCGCGCCCGTGACGTGGCCACCATCCGGGACGCCGAGGAGGAGCCGCGCACGCTCTCGCGCCTCAACGGCGCCAACGCGGTGTCCCTCCTCATCCGCAAGCAGTCCGGCACCAATACCGTGGCGGTGGTGGACCGCATCAAGGCGCGGCTGGCCGAGGTGCAGAAGGGCCTGCCCCAGGACATCCAGTTCGAGATCGTCCGCGACCTCTCGCGCTTCATCAAGCGCTCCTTCCACGAGGTGCAGGACCACCTCCTCCTCGGGGGGCTCCTCGCCAGCCTCATCGTGGCCTTCTTCATCGGCCGCCTCCTCTGGTACGAGAGCCTGGTGCTGGTGGCGGTGATCGTCGCGGTGACTGCCGCCTTCCTCCAGGGCGACCCCGAATTCCTTCTCAAGGTGACGGGCGTGTGCATCGTGGTCACCATGGTCTTCTTCTACGCCGTGAAGAAGCTCCGGCCGGCGTTCGTGGCCGCGCTGGCCATCCCGGTGTCGATCATCGCCACCTTCACCGCCATGCGGGTGGCCGGCTTCACGCTGAACAACCTCACCATGCTGGGGCTGTCGCTCTCCACCGGCATCGTCATCGACGACGCCATCATCGTGCTGGAGAACATCTTCCGGCACACGGAGGAAGAGCGCCGCCCGCCCTTCGAGGCCGCCATCACCGGCACCCGGGAGATTTCCCTCGCGGTCACCGCCACCACCGTGTCCTTGGTGGTGATCTTCCTGCCGGTGGCTTTCATGGGCGGCTTGGTGGGCAAGTTCTGGAACTCCTTCGGCCTCACCGCCGCCTTCGCCATCATGGTCTCGCTGGTGGTGGCGTTCACCCTCACCCCCATGCTCGCGGCCCGCGTCTTCTCCGGGATGGCCGAGAGCCGAGACCCCGCGCCCGGGGCCCATGCGACCTCCAAATCCGGCTTCTACCATCGACTGGAGGCGATGTACGAGACGGCGCTCGGCTGGTGCCTGCGGCATCGCGCCGTCTGCTTCCTCGCCCTGGTCGCCATCATGGTGGGCGGATGGTTCCTCATCACCTCGTCCAAGCTCGAGTTCGTGGTGGACGACGATATGAGCGAGTTCGAGGTGGTGGCGGAGGCGCCGCCGGGCTCCTCCATCGACCGGAGCGCCAGCCTCAGCCGGGCCATGGAGGAGGAGATCCGGAAGGTGCCCGAGGTGATCACGCTCTTCACCACCATCGGGGTACGCGGCCAGTACCAGTCCAACGTCACCGACATCTCGATCTACGTGGGCCTCAAGCATCTCTCGCAGCGGAAGCGGATCCAGCTCGAGCTCATGAACGACGTGCGCCAGCGGCTGACCGCGTTCCCCGGGATGCGCGTGAGCGTGCAGAATATCAGCCTGATCAGCGGCGGCGGCTTCCGGCAGACGCAGTTCAACCTCATCCTGCGCGGGCCCGAGCTCGCCCAGCTCGAGCGGCACGCCCAGGGCGTCATCGGCGTGCTGAAGACCAAACCCGGCTTCGTGGATCTCGACACCGCCCAGTCCCTTCGCCAGCCCGAGGTGCAGGTGCAGATCGACCGCAACAAGGCCTCCGACCTCGGGGTGCGGATAGACGCGGTGGCCACCGCGCTGCGCACCATGGTGGGCGGGGAGAAGGTCGGCTTCTACCGGGAGGCCGGGGAGCAATACGACATCCGGCTACGCCTCGACGAGGGGTACCGGAAGGACGCCTCCGGCCTGCCGGCCCTGATGGTGCCCGCCGGCAACGGCTCGCTGGTCAAGCTCTCCAACGTGACCTCGGTGGGCGCGGGCATGAGCCCGGGTCAGATCGAGCGCTACGCGCAGGAGCGCTCCATCACCATCGTCTCGAATCTCCTGCCCGAGAAGCCCCTCGCGGAGGCCTACAAAGAGGCATTCGGAGCGGTGGCCGCCCAGCACCTGCCCGCGGACTACGGCATCCTCGTCACCGGCCGGGGCAAGCTGCTCCAGGAGGCGCTCGCGAACTTCGTCATCGCCTTCGTGCTCTCGCTCTGCTTCATCTACATCGTGCTCGCCGCCCAGTTCGAGTCCTTCGTCCACCCGCTCACCATCATGGTCTCGATGTTCCTGTCCATCCCCTTCGGGGTCCTGACGCTCATCCTGCTGGGCAAGACGCTCAACATCTACTCGATCATGGGCCTCTTTCTCCTCATGGGCGTGGTGAAGAAGAACGCGATCGTGCAGGTGGACTACACCAATGTCCTGCGCGAGCGCGGCATGGAGCGCAACCAGGCGCAGATGGAGGCCGACCGCGCGCGGCTCCGGCCCATCCTCATGACCACGCTCGCCATCGTGGCCGGCATGCTGCCGGTGGCGCTGGGGCGGGGCGACGGCTCCGCCTCGCGCGCCTCGCTGGCCACCGTGGTGGTGGGGGGCCAGCTGCTCTGCCTGGTGGTGACCCTCCTCATCACGCCGGTGATCTACTCGACCTTCGACGACATGCGCGGGCTGCGCGCTTTCGCCGGCATCCGCTTCCCGCGCTGGAAGCGCGCGCTCGCCGGTCGGCTAGCCTGGGGCGGCAGCCGCTTCGCCGCGCCTCAGTCCCCCTGTGGCGAGCATGCCGGGCGGCGAGAAGGGTCCAGCGGCGAGGCGCCGCCCGAGGACCGGGCGCGAGGCGTACTTCCCGTACGTTGAGTGTGGGCTTGCCCCGCTTTCGTGCCCGGTCGAGGGCGGCAACGAAGCCGATGGGCCCTTATCGGCGGCGGGCGAACCCGGCCACAAAAGCCCGCTGCCCGGCCGTCTCCACCGTATCGCGCCGGTAGAGCGCCCGCGTCAGCGCGACCGGATCGCCCTCGGCGCCGGCCAGCGCGAGGAGGCAGGCCAGCGCGGTGCCGGTGCGCCCGCGACCCATGGCGCAATGCAGGTACATCCCCTCACCGGCGTGCAGGTCCACCAACATGCGCTCCAGGAAGGACCGGAAGGCCGCGGCATCCGCGGGGACGCCGAAGTCGGCGATGGGGAAGCGCCGAAGGGTGAGCCCGGCGTCGCCATACGCGCGCGCGAGCGCGGGCGGCAGCTCGTCCTCCCCGAGCAGCGAGACCACCGTGGTGACGCCCCCCGCGCGCAGCGTCGCCACCGCGGCGGCGTAGGGCGGTTCCGGGCGGGGGCCGGCGAAGAGCCGACCGGGAGCGGGAAGCGCGGGATGGACGATCTCGATCACGGCGTCGGCGGCCCGCCGGCCCCGCGCTCAGCCGATCAGGTACGCGCTCGACCGCACGCGGCTATCGCCTCGCCCCCGATACCTGGCCGCTCATCTCGATCTTGGCCGACTGGCCGCGCGCGCGCATCCAGGCCTCCCACGCCTGGGTGCGCTTCTGCTCCAGCACCTGCTTCGCCAGCTCCTCGCGCTCGAGCTCGAAGGCGCGGGGATCGGCGGGCTGGCGCTCCAGCGACTTCACCACGTAGACGCCGGCCGGGGTCTTGACGGGGTCGGCCACCTGGCCCGCCGGGGTCTGGAGCGCGGCTACCAGCACGGTCCCGGGCAGCGAGGTCTTGTCACGGGGCGGCTCCGCGCGCGAGAAGAATCCGGTCTCGCCGCTGCTGAGGCCCTCTTTCTTGGCCGCCGCGGCGAGGTCGCCCTCCCGCGCCGCCGCCGCCAGGGCCTTGGCCTGTTCCATCGCGAGCGCATCCGCCCGCTCGCGCTTGATGGCCTCGGTCACCTCGCTGCGGATGTCGGCCAGCGGCGGGACGCCCGCCGGCAGCACCTCCTGCACCTTGACCACCGCGTAGCCGGAGGGGGTCTTGAGCGCGCCCGACACGCCGCTCGGGGCGAGGAGGAACACCGCCTCCTCGAGGGTGGCGTCGCGGCCGATCCCCTCGAGCCCGTCACCGCGGGCCATGGTCGCCTCGCGGACCTCGGCGCCGAGCTTCCGCGCCTCGGCCGGGAAGTCCTTGGCCGCCTGCAGCGGCGCCTTGATCTCCTCCACCTTCGCGGCGGCGGCGCGCTCGCTCTGCTCCGCGAGGAGCTTCTCCTTGATCTTGGGCGCAACCTCCTTGAACGGCTGACGGCCGCCCTCCTGCATGTCCACCACCTTGATGGCGTGGTAGCCGAAGGGCGTACGCACCGGCGCGGCGGTGATCTCGCCCTTCTTCAAGGCGAACACCGCCTGCTCGAACTGCGGCACCATCTCGCCGGGACCCACGAAGCCGAGGTCCCCGCCCTGGGGCGCGGTGGCGGTGTCCTCGGAGTTCTCGCGCGCCAGCTTGGCGAAGTCCTCGCCGGCCTTGGCGCGCCGGATCACGTCCTCCGCCTTGGCCCGCGACTTGTCCTCCGCCTCACTGCCGCCCACCGACGGCACGCGGATGAGCACATGCAAGGCGCGGAGGCGGCGTGGCTTCTCGAATTCCGCGGAATGCTCGGTGTAGTACTTCTCCGCCATCGCGTCGGACACCGGCTCCGCGAAGGCCTTGGTATGGAGGAGCGCGTACTGGATCTTGCGCCGCTCCGGGCGGGTGAACTGCGCCTGATGCGCCTTGAGATAGGGCTCGAGGTCGGCGTCGGCCACCGTGACTCGCGCCATGAGCGGAACTGCCTCCACCCCCGCCCAGGCCGCGCGCACCCGATCGCGACGGAAGGCATAGGCCTGCTGCACCTCGTCGGGCGTCACCTTCACCCCCTCGCGGACCAGACCTTCCATCTTCCGGCGGATGAGGTCGCGCCGCTGATCGGCCTCGAAGTCGGCGGGCTCGATGCGCACCTGCTTCAGCATGCTGAGATAGCGCTCGCGCGAGAAGCGCCCGTTGTCCTGGAAGGCGCGCACCTCCTGGATGCGGGCGCGCACCTCCTCGTCCGTCACCGTCACCCCCTCTCGGTTGGCCTGCTGCACGATGAGGGCGTCCTGGACGAGCTCGTTGATCACCTGCTGGGTGATGCCGAGGCGCTCCGCCATCTCGGGGGTCAGGCGGTCCTTGTAGACCTGGCGGTAGAACTCGATGTAGCTGGAATAGGCCCGGCGGAAGCGCTCCACCGGGATCTCCTCGCCGTTCACGGTGGCCACCGAGTGGTCGCTCACGCCGCCGCTCATGGAGCCGGCGCCGAAGTAGACCACCGAGGTGGCGACGAAGGCGACGATGACGAGCAGGAGGACGAACTTCAGCCCCCTGAAGTATTCGCGCATGGTGCTGATCACGACCTGACCTCCCAGGAGAAATCGGACATTCGAGGGCCGGCCACCTTAGGTTATCACACGGGAGCTGAGCTCCGCCCTCCCCCGGACGGCGGGCGCACGCGGGGCTAGGCCCCCAGGAGTCCGCGAAGGCCGGGCAAGACGAAATAGACCACGAAGGCGGCGGCGGCCACCCACATCATCGGATGCACCGCGGCGGCCTTGCCCCGCACCAGCTTGATGAAGCAGTAGGTCACGAAGCCCGCCCCGATCCCGTTGGTGATGGAGTAGGTGAAGGGCATCACGGTGAGGGTGAGGAGGGCGGGAAAGCCGTCCTCGATGTCGGCGAAGCGGATCTCGCGCACGATCCGCGCCATGAGATAGCCCACCACGAGCAGCGCGGGCGCGGTGGCCTGAGCCGGCACCACCCCGGCCAGGGGCGAGAAGAAGAGCGCGAGGAGAAAGCAGAGCCCGGTCACCACCGAGGCCAGCCCGGTGCGCGCGCCGGCGGAGACACCCGCCGCCGACTCGATATAGGTGGTGACCGACGAGGCGCCCGCGGCGCCGCCGGCCGCCGCCGCGAGCGAGTCCACCAGGAGCACCCGGTTGAGGCGGGGGAGCCGCCCGTTCGGGTCCAGCCAGCCTGCCTCCCCCCCGATGCCGATCACGGTGCCCATGGTGTCGAAGAAGTCCGAAAGCACGATCGCGAAGATCGTCACCGCCGCGGTGATCACGCCCACGCGCGCGAAGACCTCGAAGTTCATGCCGGCGCCGAGGCTCGACAGATCGGGCCAGGCCCAGAGCGCGCGCGGGATGACGGCCTGACCGGGAATGGGAAACGCGCGGCCGCCGGTGGCGGCGTTGACGGCGACGGCAAGGACGGTGGTCGCGAGGATGCCCACCAGCAGCGCGCCGCCCGAGCCGCGGGCCTGCAGCCAGAGCGTGAGGAGGAGGCCGAGCACCGCCACCGCCACCGGGGCCGCGGTGAGCTCGCCCAGGATGACCGGCACGCCGGGCGGTCCGGGCTTCACGATGCCCGCCGTCACCAGCCCGATGAAGAGGATGAAGAGGCCGATGCCGACGCCGATCGCTTGCTTCAGCGCGAGGGGGATGGCGTTCATGATCGCCTCGCGGAAGCCGGTGAGGACCAGCACGGTGATCACCAGGCCCTCGATGAACACCACCCCCATCGCCGCCGGCCAGGGCAGCTTGAGGCCGGCGATGAGCTGGAACGCCACCACCGCATTGAGCCCCATGCCCGAGGCCAGCGCGAGCGGATAGTTGGAGGCGAGCCCCATGGCGACGGTCATCACCCCCGCCACCAGGCACGTGGCCGCCTGGGTGGCGGCGAACGGCGGCCCCTGCCCCTCGAGCGCCGCGATGCCGGCGAAGGACAGGATGGCCGGGTTCACGAAGATGATGTAGGCCATCACCATGAAGGTGGTGAAGCCGGCCCGGGTCTCCCGCGCGGCGGTGGTACCCCGCGCGGTCAGCCCGAACCAGCGCTCGAGCATGCCTCAGTCCACCTCGGGCATGCTGATGCGCGGCTGAAAGGGCGAGTCCTCGGGGACCACGCGCCGGGCCACGGTGATGAATCCGGTATGCGCGACCATCCGATGAAAGGGGCGGACCGAGGTGTTCTCGATGTTCCAGGGGCGGAATAGCGTCTCGAAGGTCTCGATCAGCGTGTAGCCGGAATGGCGGCGGAGAGTCTCGGTGAGCTGATGCGACTGGATGATGGTGGGCAGATAGGACAGCAGAATGCCGCCCGCGCGGAGCACGGAGGACACGCCCTCCACGAGGTGCCAGGGCTCGGGCAGGTCGAGCACCACCCGGTCCACCGGCTCCTCCTCGGCCAGCCCCTCCTGCACGGGACGCAGCCGCACCGCCAGGTTGGTCACCTCGCCCATGCGCAGGTGGATATTCGCCAGCGCGCGGCGGGCGAAGTCCTCCCGCTGCTCGTAGCTGATCACCTTGCCCTCGGGCCCCACCACGCGGAGGAGCGCCAGGGTGAGGGCGCCCGAGCCCATGCCCGCCTCGAGCACCCGCGCGCCCGGGTAGATGTCCGCCCAGAACATCACCATGGCGAGGTCCTTGGGGTAGATCACCTGCGCGCCGCGCGGCATGTCGAGGACGAACTCGGCCAGCGTGGGCCGCAGGGCCACGTAGCGCGTGCCCTTGGAGGTGCGGACCCAGGAGCCGTCGGGCTGGCCGATGATGGCGTCGTGCAGCACCCACCCCCGATCGGAGTGGAAGGTCTCGCCCTTGCGCAGCATGAAGAGGTGGCGCCGGCCGCGCTGGTCGATCAGCAACACCTGCTCGCCGTCCTGGAGCTTGTCCGCCGTCACCGCGATCGAGGCTCCGGCAGGAAGAGGGCGGTGAGAAAGCCGGCCAGCGGCATGAGGGCCGAGATCCACAGCGCGCTCGCGAGGCCCCAGTGGTCGGCGACCCAGCCCAGCGCGCTGGCGCCGAGGCCGCCGGCGCCGATGGCGAAGCCCACGATGAGCCCGGAGGCCAGACCGGGATTCTTCGGCAGGTACGCCTGCCCCAGCACCACCGACACCGTGAAGGTGGAAACGAGGACGAAGCCGAGGAGGCCCAGCAGCACGAACACCAGCCAGCCTTCTGCGAAGAGAAAGCCCACCGCCAGCGGGGTGGCCAGAAGGAAGACGGCCACCACGTAGCGGGGCACGCCCATGCGGTCGGCCACGGGCCCGGCCGCCAGCGTCCCCACCGCGCCCGCTCCGAGGAATACGGCGAGCAGGGTGCCCACATGCCGCGAGTCGCCGTGCAGCACTTCCCTCCAGTAAAAGGGCATGAAGGTCGTGAAGCCCAGCGTGGTCCAGGAGCGGATGGCCACCACCAGGATGAGGAGGCTCATCGCGCCCACCATGGTCTGGGCGCCGGTGGCGCTCGCCTGCGCGCGCGCCACCGAGGGCGCCGGCGCAGACAGACTCGGCAGCACCGCGGTGAGCAGCAACGCCACCACCACTCCGGGCACCAGCAGGCCGAGGGTCCCCGGCATCCCAAACCCGGTGAGGAGCGCGGTGGCCAGAGGCGGACCGAGGGCGATCCCGATATTACCCCCGGTGGAGAAGATGGACACCCCGGTGGCCTTGCGGTCGCCCGCCACCGCGGTGGCGGTGCGATAGCCCTCCGGATGATAGGAGGCCACGCCGAAGCCGGTGACCATCACCAGCGCTAGCACCGCCCAGTACGACGGAGCCAGGCCGAGAAATCCCAGACCGAGCGACGAGAGCAGCACCGACAGGGGCAGGATCCAGCGGCGCGCCGTCTTGTCCGCGAGATAGCCGAAGAGCGGCTGGATGAGCGACGAGGTGATGTTCGCCATCAGCACGATGACACCGGTGGCGGTATACGAGATCCTGAGCGCGTCCTTGAGGAACGGCAGCACCGCCGCCAGCGAGCCCTGGTTGATGTCGATCACCATGTGCCCCAGCGCGAGCAGCCCGAGCAGGCGCATGTCCGGACGGACGCGCGCCGCCCCGTCGGCGGCGACGGCGGGCAGGGGGACGGCGGCAGCGGAGGACTCGGGAGGCGTCATGCGCCTATGCTACACCGTCTCAGATGCCGAACGCGTCGAGGCCCGTGACGTCACGCCCCACGATGAGCACGTGGATATCGTGCGTGCCCTCGTAGGTGTTGACCGTCTCGAGATTCATCATGTGGCGCATGATGGGGTGCTCGTCCACGATGCCGGCGGCGCCCAGGATGTCGCGGGCCAGGCGCGCGGTGTCGAGCGCCATCTGGACATTGTTCATCTTGGCCAGCGAGATCTGCTGGGGGCGCGCCCGTCCCGCGTCCTTGAGACGGCCGAGCTGGAGAGACAGGAGCTGCGCCTTGGTGATCTCGTTGATCATCCACACGAGCTTCTGCTGGACGAGCTGGAACGAGCCGATGGGCTTGCCGAACTGGATGCGCTGCTGCGCGTACTGGAGCGCCCAGTCGTAGCAGCCCATGGCGGCGCCGATCGCGCCCCAGGCGATGCCGTAGCGCGCCTGCGAGAGACAGGACAACGGGCCCTTGAGCCCCTTCACGCCGGGCAGCTTGTTCTCCAGCGGGATGCGGCAGTCCTGGAAGGCCAGCTCCGAGGTGATGGAGGCGCGCATCGAGAACTTCCCCGGGATGTCCAGGGTGCTGTAGCCGGGGGCGCCCTTCTCGACGAGGTAGCCCCCGATCTCGCCGTCGTCACCCTTGGCCCACACCACCGCCACGTCGGCCACCGAGCCGTTGGTGATCCAGAGCTTGGTGCCGTTGAGCACGTATTCCTTCCCCTTCGTCACCGCGCGCGTCTTCATCCCGCCGGGGTCGGAGCCGTGGTCGGGCTCGGTGAGGCCGAAGCAGCCGATCGCCTCCCCCGACTGCAGCGGCGGGAGCCAGCGGTCCTTCTGCGCGTCGGACCCGTAGGAATAGATGGGGTACATCACGAGCCCGCTCTGCACGGACGCGAAGGAGCGGAGACCCGAATCGCCCCGCTCCAGCTCCTGCATGATGAGGCCGTAGGCCACGTGGTCGAGGCCCAGGCAGCCGTAGCCCTTGAGGGTGGCCCCGAACACGCCCATCTCCCCCAGCTCGGCGGCGAGCTCCACTGGGAAGGTGGCGTTCCGGTGGTGCTCGGTGACGATGGGCAGGAAGCGCAGCTCCACCCAGTCGCGCACGCTGTCGCGGATCATCCGCTGCTCGTCGCTGAGGTGCTCCTCGATCCCAAAGTAGTCGACGCCTCTGAATTTCTCCATGGCTCTGCCCTCTCCTGGCTAGCCCTACAGAGTCCCTCCCCGGGTGCGCTCAGCCGCCCGTGAGGAGGGCGAAGATGCGGCGGATCAGCTCTTCGTGGTCGGCCACATTGTGCGCGAATATCCCCATCTCTTCCACCTCGGAGACATCGAGGGTCTGGCAGGGAGCGCCCGGCGCCCAGCCCGCGAGATGGAAGGCCTGGAAGCAGGACCGGCCCGGCTCGGGCTTGTCGCTCACGAGCACGAAGTACAGCTCCGGCCACTGCCGCCGCGCCATCTGGAAGAGCGACCGCTCGCTGCGCTGGCTCTCCACGGCGAGGAATTGACCGATATGGGGGTGGTACTTCACCTCGATGAGGAAGTCCTTGGTGCCGCCGGAGCCGCCCGGCCCGGCCTCCCCCGAGGGCTTCACCCAGAAGTCCGGGGAGAAGTCGTCCCGCCCCACCCGCAGCCCGGCGGCGGGCGAGCGGCGATAGGGGGTGATGTCGTAGCGGGCCCGCCGGAAAATGGACTCCACGAGCGCCTCGGCCACACGATTCTTGGCTTCGAGCAGGTCCATATTCCCTCGCTAGAGATTGGTGAGGTGCGCGGGACGCTCCTCGCTGAGTGCCGCGTCGAGCGCGGTGGCGAGGAGGTGATCGTGCTCGTGACTGGTGGCGAAGATGCGGCACTGGGCGACCTTGCCCGGGAGGTACTTGAGCAGCTCCTTGAGCGGCTCCGCGGACACCGTGCGGGAGGCGGAGTCGTACACGTAGATCTGCCGGTCGCTCATCTTGAGCGGGTTGAGCGGACGCGGGTCCTGGAGCGCCATGTCGACCTTGAACGGGATGTTCCGGAGCGCCGGGGGCAGATGCGCGTACACGCGCTTCTCGACCTCCTCGGCGGCCATGAACGCCTGACCCCGGCGCGGCTCGAAGAGATCGAGCACCACCTCGTGGGCCATGCGCCAGCGCAGCCGGCGGTCGAGGATCTGGCGCCACTCCCGCGCGAGCTCGCGGCGCTCCGGCTTCTCCGACTCCGTCCAGCGCGCGACCTCCTCGAGGAGCGTCCATTCGGTGAGGTGGAGATAGGGGCCCAGATCCTGGCGAAGATCGTGGGGAAACACTTCCAGCATGGTGGGCCGGAAGATCTCCTTGAGGTGCAGGTCGATGCCGCGCGTGGTCCGGTGATAGTACACGTTGGTGTACATGTAGAAACGCGCGTTGAGGAACATGATGAAGGCCTGGATGCCGCCGCGGTCGAGGGTGAGCCCCTTGTCGCTGAAGAACGAGTAGTACATGATCCGCTCGACGTCGATCGGTCCCACCGCCACCCCGCACATGTACGAGTCGCGGAGCACGTAGTCCATGTTGTCCGCGGTGTAGATCCCGGACAGCAGCGGCTTGAGGTGGGCCAGCCAGCGCGGGTGCCCCGGCTCCGGCTTGGTCCGGTCCTTGCCCATGAGGTAGCAGATCCAGTCGGGATCGATGACTTCGCCGGGCTCGAACGGCCCCTCCGGGCTCCGGCGCAGCCCGCGGATGAGCTCGGCCAGCTCCTCCCGGATGATGCGCTGGCCCAGGATCTCGTGGGTGAGCTCGTAGTCGGCGAGGAAGTTGTCGTCGAAGAAGTGGCCGAAGGGACCGTGCCCGATGTCGTGCAGCAGCCCGGCCATCCGCAGCAGCTCCTCGAAGAGCGGCGCGGACGGCGCGTCGGTGAACTCGGCCCGGAGCGAGGGGTGCAGCTGCTGGGCGAAGCGGCCGGCCAGGTGCATGGCGCCGAGGGAGTGCTGGAAGCGGCTGTGCTCGGCGGCGGGGAACACCCACCGCGCCGACTGCAGCTGGGGCACGCGCCGGAGCCGCTGCATCCACGGGGAGTCGATCAGGTCCTGCTCGGTGGCCTCCCCGGGCCGGCCATCCGCGCGCGTGTAGAGGATGTAGCGGTGAATGGGGTCCGCGATCAGGCCGCGACCCTGGTAGGTGTCGATGCCCTGCATGGCTAGAGGCTACTCCAGTTGAGACCCGTCCGCCTATCTCTGCACGCCCGCCTGGCTATCTGGATTCTCCGCCTTCGGTGGTCCGGTACAGGCGGTAGCGATCCACCGGGCGCACCGTGAGCGTGGCCCGCCCCGACTCGCGCTGCACCAATACCTCGACGGGCTCGCCGATCCGCGTCTCCCAGAGCCGCGCGTAGAACTCCTCCTGGCTCGCCACCGCACGGCCGGCGAGGGTGAGGATGATGTCGCCGCGGCGGAAGCCCGCCGGCCCGGCGGGGCCGACCGGATTCACGCCGAGCACCACCACGCCGCGCCCGGCGAGGGTGTCCGTGTAGAGCCCGAGCCAGGGCCGGGCGCCGCGGCTCGACACGCGGCCGGTGGCGAGCAGCTCGTCCCGGCCGGCCAGGAATTTCTCGATGGGGATAGCGAGGTTGGTGAAGGGGCGCTCGCCCAGGCGGAGCGAGGTGATGCCGACCACGGCGCCGGTGCCGTCGACCAGGGCGCCGCCGCCGAAGGCCGGGTTGGCGGGCGCCACCACGAAGGCGCGATCGAGCATGTACTCCCACGCCGCGGTGTACCGCTGCACCGCCCGCACGCGGGCCTCGACGGCCACGAGCTCGCCGCCGTCCCCCACGCCCAGGGTCCCCGCCGAATCACCGACAGTCACCCGAGTAGAATCGCCGAGGGGCGCGGCGGGCCAGGGGCCGGCCCAGCTGAGCTTGATCACGCCGACCCCGGTCTCGAGGTCGAGTCCCACCAGCCGGGCGGGCACGGTCAGGCCGTCGCGCAGGGTCACCTCGATGCGCTCGGCATCGAGGAGGAGATAGCTCACGCTGAGCGCGTAGCCGGCGGGATCGAAGATCACCGCCGAGCCCGCGCGCTCCGTGCCCAGATTCGCGGAGGACGGGGCGTCCGGCGAAGCCTCCACCCGGAGCCCCACCATGGCCGGCGCCACGCGACGGGCGAAGGCGGGGGTGCCGTCCACGGACGGCGTGTCGGGACGGGGCGGGGTGCCGCGTGGCGCGGCGGGGAGGCCCACCGGGACGACCAGGAAGAGGAGCAGCAGCAGAGCGGGAGAAACCGGCGGGCGCTTCCGCATGATCGTCACCGTGTGGAGTACTGGCGCTCGTAGTAAGCGCGGAACTCTCCGGACTTGATGGGCCGCCACCAGGCCTCGTGGGCGCGGTACCACTCCACCGTCTTCGCGAGCGCGGCGGGAAATGGATGGGCGGGCTTCCACCCCAGCGCGTGGGTCTTGGCGCTGTCGAGGGCGTAGCGGCGATCGTGGCCCGGCCGATCCGCCACCGGTGTGATCAAGGTCTCCGGCTTGCCGGTCAGGCGCAGGATCTGGCGGGCGAGCACGATGTTCTCCACCTCGTTGCTCCCGCCGATATTGTAGATCTCCCCGTCCTTGCCCTTGCGGAGCACCAGATCCACCGCCGCGCAGTTGTCCACCACGTAGAGCCAGTCACGGACGTTCTTGCCGTCGCCGTACAGCGGCAGCGGCTTGCCCTCGAGCGCGTTGGTGACGAAGAGCGGGATCACCTTCTCCGGATACTGGTAGGGCCCGAAGTTGTTGCTGCTCCGGGTGACCACCACCGGCAGGCGATGCGTGGTCCAATACGCGCGGGCGAGGAGATCCGCCGCCGCCTTAGAGGCCGAGTAGGGATTGGACGGGTTCAGCGGATCCAGCTCGCGCGAGGCCCCGCGGCTCACGCTGCCGTACACCTCGTCGGTGCCGATGGCCACGAAGCGGCCGAGCTTCCCCTCGCGGGCGGCCTCGAGCAGGGTGAAGGTGCCGGTGACGTTGGTGCGAAGGAACTCGTCGGCGCCCGCGTTGGAGCGGTCCACGTGGGTCTCCGCCGCGAA
>Ga0137403_10003238_pt1 | contig 19583 bp, 9 predicted proteins | sample CZOMad2_1_16fung_FD_122057 | JGI IMG/M metagenome (GOLD analysis project Ga0137403, IMG submission 122057) | Vadose zone soil fungal communities from Angelo Coast Range Reserve, California, USA - CZOMad2_1_16fungal (Hybrid Assembly) | ecosystem: Environmental > Terrestrial > Soil > Vadose zone...
GGCGTTCGGTAGTGGTGCCGCGATCTCTGTTGCCGTGCCGATCTTTAACCGCGCGCCCGACGAGCGGCGACGCGTAAACTGTCGAGTGATCAACTACGGCGAAAACGCGTCGGCGGCGCACATTGCTGCGCAGTTCGCATTCGCAAACCAGATCTGGAATCAAGTCGGCATCCAGATTGATGCCAGCGCGACCGTCGTCCGGGCAGTCCCGCCAGCGGCGCTCGACGTCGGCGGTGACTACCCTGGCGGAGCCGATAGCGTCGAGGAGCAAGCCGCGATGGCCGACTTGCTTCCGGTCGCCGTCACCCCGGACAGTACCCTGACAGTTGTTTTCGTCAGACTCAGCGGCGGGCAGAACGCATATACAACGGTCGTTCGACGAATGCTCTCGGTACTCGGAGACCGTACTTTCATCTTCCTGAGCCACAATGTCAACGATCTAAACTTTACGCTTGCGCACGAACTGCATCATGCGCTGTTCAACCGCCCGGACAATGGGGTCGATCAGCCCTTCATCTCTTTCAACACCAATCCGTCCGACAGTTATGGAATTCCATTGCCGGATGTGAGGGTCCGACACAGGATCCACAATCTTAACTCACCGGACCCGGACAACGATCCAACCAACGCCAATGTCTTGAATTGGGCCCGACGTGTCCGGACTGCCCGGTTCCCGCTACCGGCTGCGATGGCTGCTGCAGACGCGACTACAGGAAACATCTTTGCCGGCCCATTCTAGAAAGGTGATCCCATGAACTCCGGATCAACAGGATTTGACTCCGCGCCCACTATTCAAGACGATGTGCGCCTGATCGTTTCGGGCAGTTTCAACGAAGACTCACTCGGAACCGATAGGTATCGGGCGATTCTGGCACGACTGGCGGCTGCGCCGCTCGAGTACCTGCAGGCGTTCCGAGCGTTCGTTCGCGAGCGCACTGATACAACTCAGCTCTCGACCTTGCACCTGCCATGGTTTCTAACGCTTCTCGCTAGAAGCAATCCTGGCGCTGCACGGGAAGCCGCGCGCGAATTGCTCGGCGAGTATGAAAAGGCCGTCGAAAAACTCGTCACACCCGAACAGCGCAAGCAAGCGGCTGCTCCCCAGAGAGCGCAGGACGCGCAAAGGGTGCCTCCCGAGACCGAGCATGACAAGCTGATAGACCGCCTGCGTAGCCGCTCTGCCGAGTTGCAGAGAATCCTGCAACCATAGCGTACGACCGATGCGCAAACTGGAATACTTCGAGACAGAACTGAACGCCTCGCCCAGGGGACGCGAGATCCTCGCCGTCGTGCGGTCGCACGTCGACGAGGTCAACGAGCTCGTGAACAAAAACCGCACGGTCATGGTTGCCTGGCAGCGCAACAACGGCCCCGGCTTTCTGGTGTCCGCCATGGACAGCGGCTTCGACGCAAACACGCCGGTGCGAAAGGAAATCGATGGCGTCACACTCCAGCGACTGGTGCTGCGGATGGCCGATGCGCTTCAGCAGGCGGGCAGCCGGCCGCTGGCGGCGACCGTAGGGCGCTACACGGGACTGGCGCTGAGCGCCGTCACCGAATGCGAGAGTCTGACAGACCTGTTCGGTCGCATTCGACGCGGCGACTGGGGAGAAATGCAGTCATGAGACCGAGACACGAACGGCTCGCTGAACAGATAAGACTGACCGAATTGCTCCCTGCGGCGAAAGCGGAATTGGTGCGCTATCCCGGCGTCCGCGATGTCGGCGTGGGTCTCAAGGAGGTAAACGACCGGGTAACGGAAGAGATCGTATTCCGCGTCTACGTCTCCGAGAAAAAGTCGCCGAGTGAGCTTGCCACTGGGATGATTCCCAAACTGATTCGCGGCGTGCCGACGGACGTCGTGCTCGAATCCGCGCCACATGAAACCGAGGACCACGACAAGTATCGGCCCCTACTCGGCGGAATTCAGATTGGCAACGACTCGAATTCCGTCAGAGGGACCCTCGGATGCCTCGCTCAGCGAAACAGCGATAAGTCGATGGTTCTCTTGAGCAACAAGCACGTGATGTTGGCCGACACTGCCATCGCCGGTGAGAAGATCGGACAGCCATCGATCTCCTGCTGCTGTTGCTGCAAAGGTAATATCGTCGGAGAAGTACTCGACTCCGGCTACGACGCACTCGTCGACTGCGCCATCGCGAAAATCAAGGGGCAACCTGGGTTCTTGAACGAGATTCAGGACATCGGACCGATTTTCGGATCAGCGTCGATCATCGCTGCCTCGGGGTCGACGGTGACGTTGGGTGACAAAGTGAGGAAGCGTGGCTGTGCAACTGGTTTGACAACTGGAACTGTCACCAACGTAAGCAAGGCAACTCCCGCCGGCATCGAGCCCGACAAAAACAGTCCGGCGAGAACGAATCAGATCGAAGTCAAAGCCGATCCTGGCCAAGAGTGGTTCCAGTTCGACGGTGACTCCGGTGCGGTACTTGTCAATGAGGCCAACGTCGTGGTCGGGCTGATGTGGGGCGTCGATAAAGTATCCAAGCTTGCTTACGCCAATCGCATCACCGATGTGCTAACGAAACTCGATATCAAGATCGTCGAGAGCGGAACCCTTGGCACCATTCCACTGGGTGCCTCGCCGAGCGCCGAAGAAGTCGCCGCGCTCGACGTCGCCGATGCGCCACTGAGTGAGATCACAGCCGTGCTCGAGCGATCCCCGAAGGGCCGACAGCTCCTCGAGTTGTTCGATCGGCACGGGGACGAGATCAACGAGCTGCTGAACACCAATCGCGAGGTGAAGGTCGCCTGGCACCGGTTTCACGGCCCTGAGTTCACGGCGCACATCATCGAAAGCGCTCGGGAGCGAGACCACGCGATTCCCGCGAAAATCGAGGGAGTCTCACCGGCCAACTTGCTCATTCGCATGTCGGTGGTGCTTCAGGACAATGGCAGTCCCGCGCTTGCTGCCGTGGTCGAGGCAAACACGCTCCCCACTCTCAAACTCTTCGCAGCGACGAAGACTGTTCACGAACTGCTCGAGCATTTCGACGCCAGCGACGAGGAGCTTCAGGCCGCTGGAAGCACATCCACCGAATTGATCTGACGCGCCGTCATGGATAAGCAGCCAGGCACACTAGACGCGATCGCGATCCAGCTGGCAAAAGTCGTCAAGCCACTCGAGGATCGGATCAATCAAGGAGAGATTCTCGAGCTCTTCGCCGAGCTGGGTATTCGCTTTCCGGATTCGTTGGCGAACGATCTGCAGTTTCAAAACGCGATGGTCGATGCCATCGCCCGGCTGGAAGCAATCCCCGGTCTGATCACTACGCTGATTGATCAGATCGAAAACGAGAAGTACGCGGATGCCGCGGGCACCGCCGTCGACCTGACGGAAGCAGTGGTGCACCTGATCATGGACATCGACGTGATCGCCCAGGCAATAGACGCCGCGAAGGCTTCGTTCCCGACGATCGATGTCGCCGAGTTTGTCGCAAATCTGAGCCGAAACCTCGTCGACTACCTGGTTATCAACTACATCGAGAGCAACACGCCGGTCACGGCGGCGGTGTTCGAGTTCCTGGCCGTCGTCGAGCGTAGCCCTCAGAACGTCGGGTCCACGAACCCGGTAAACCCGGCCTACATAAAGAAGGCGCTCCACCTCAACGAGCTCACCAGGGCTTTCAGCGACCCGATGGAGCACCTGCGCAAGTTGTACAAGTGGGGCGACGGTGACTTCGACGGTGCGTTGCTGCTCGAGAAATTGAACAAGATCTTGCTCGCCGCCGGTCTGCCAGTATTGCTCGACACCACCGTAACGCCGCACAAGCTGACCATCCTGTTCTTCGAGCTGTCGGCGAAGACCGATCAGGTGCCGCTGCCGGCGGTGCAGCTGCTGCTGAAGTACATCTTCAAACTTGCCGGGACTTATTCCCTCATCCAGGATCAGTGGCGCCTGGACGCGGGCGTCGCAGCGCAGGTGCCGCTCCAAGCGGGGATAATTCTCGAGCCGGACTGGCACGTCACGATCATCCCGCCTGCCGCCGGTACAATCCAGGGCGAAGTATTCCTCCGCTGGAGCGTCAACCCACCACCGGGTCACCAGAAGCTCATTCTCCTCGGGCAGGAAGGTGCCGGCCGGCTGGAGATCGGAGGCTTCCGCGCCGAAGCCCGCGTCGATCTCACCTTTGCCAACGGCAAGGCCACCAGTGAGCTGATCATCGAAGGCGAGCTCACCGGCGGCAGCATCGTCGTCGACGGCGGCACGGGCGACGGCTTCCTCGCCAAGATCCTGGCGGGCACGCACATCAAGGCCGATTTCGACATGTTGATGGGGATGTCCAGCACGCGCGGCTTCTACTTCACCGGAAGCAGCGCGCTCGAGATCCGACTGCCGGTACACATCGAGATCGGTCCGATTTCGCTCGAGGGACTCACTATCACCCTCAAGGTCGGGCAGAACAAGGACACCGGAGTGATGGAGCTGCCCATCTCGCTCGGTGCTGACATCAAGGCCGAATTGGGTCCGCTGGTGGCCGTCGTTCAGAACATGGGCATCACGGCGAAGTTCAGCTTCCCCAGCGACAACAGCGGGAACCTCGGCGGCAGCGCGCAGCTCGATTTCACATTCAAGCCGCCCAATGGTGTGGGACTCTCGATCGACGCCGGCGGCATCAAGGGCGCCGGATTCCTGTACCTCGATTTCGACAAGGGCGAATACATCGGTGCCCTGGAGCTGGAGTTCCAGGGGATGTTCTCGCTCAAGGCGGTCGGGATCATCAACACCGAGCTGCCCGACGGCAGCAATGGCTTCGCGCTGCTCATCATCATCGTCGCGGAATTCAACCCGATTCAGCTCGGCTTCGGCTTCTCGCTGAACGGCGTCGGCGGCCTGCTCGGACTCAATCGCACCGTGCGCATCGACGTGCTGCGTACGGGAGTCAAGACGGGCGCGCTCAACAGCGTGCTGTTCCCGACCAACGTCGTCGCCAACATCACACGCATCATCAGTGATCTGAAGCAGATTTTCCCGATCGAGGTCAATCATTTCCTGATCGGGCCGATGGCGAAGATCGGTTGGGGAAGCTCGATCCTTACACTGGAGCTTGGGCTGCTGCTCGACATTCCGCGGCCGATGTTCGCCATCCTCGGTGTGCTGCGCCTGTCGCTGCCCCAGGAAGATGCGCCGGTTCTCAAGCTCCAGGTCAATTTCCTCGGCGTCGTCGATTTCGAGAACAAGTACATCTCTTTCGACGCGAGTCTGTTCGACTCGAAGCTCCTGATCTTCACGCTCACCGGTGACATGGCACTGCGCATCAACTGGGGCCCGCAGTCCGTGTTCATCTTGAGCGTGGGCGGATTCCATCCCGCGTTCCACGACGCGCCGGCGGACCTGCAGCAGATGACGCGCATCACGATCGCGCTGATGAGCGGCGACAATCCGCGCATCACGATTCAGACCTACTTCGCCGTCACCTCCAACACCGTGCAATTCGGCGCCAAGGCGGAGTTGTACGCCGAGGCCGCCGGCTTCAACGTGTACGGATACCTCGGCTTCGACGTCCTCTTCCAGTTCGATCCGTTCAAGTTCATCGCCGAGCTGTACGCGGGACTCGCGCTGCGACACGGCACGTCGACCATCATGGGCATCAGGCTGCGCGGGTCGCTTTCTGGTCCGCAGCCATGGGACGTCAATGGCGAAGCCAGCTTCACGATTCTCTTCTTCGAGATCACGGTCGGATTCCACGAGACATGGGGCGACGATCCCGACGCGCTACCGAAAGAGACCGAAGACGTGAAGGCGCTCCTCGTCGAGCAAGTCGGTGACGACCGCAATTGGCGCGCAGTGGTGCCTGACAACAATCACCTGCACGTGACGGTGAAGGAGATCAAGGCACCCGTCGCCGAAGGCGCCGACACCCCACCGGGCCCCATTGTCGTGCACCCGTTCGGCACTCTGACTTTCAGCGAATCGGCCGTGCCGCTGAAGTACACCATCGACAAATTCGGCGAGAAGCGGCCGCTGAACGACAGAACCTTCGAGCTCACCAATGTCCATAGCGGCACGACGGTGCTCCCAACGACAGACGTGAAGGACCGCTTCGCGCCGGCGCAGTACACGAACATGAAGGACAGCCAGAAGCTGAGCGCGCCTTCCTTCCAGATGCTGATCAGCGGGTTCGTGTTGACGGGGACCACGAACGTCACCACGCCGGCGCCGGTGAACAAGAGCGTCGATTACGAGGTGAGCTATCTGCGCGGCAGCCAGCCGGTACCCGCGGGCACCATCAAACTGTCGAAAGCGCGTTTCATGATGGGGCGTCGCGCCAGCGCGGCAGCCAACTCTTCGATCTCCGCGAAGAGCACGCTGATGTCCGCGCTCGCGCCGAGCGGGGTGGTCACCGAGCCCGAGGAATACGTGCTCGCATCCACTATCGACATGCAGCCGTATAGCGCGGCTGGCAAGGTCGGTTCGTACGCCGAAGCGCAACAGCGATACGACACGCTTATCGCGAAGCAGCCAGAGCTCGCGGGCAAGGTGCAGGTGATGTCTACGATGGAGCTCGATCTATGACAATCGAAGTCGCCAGATACCAATTCCACTCCTGGGCCCGGCGCGGAATGTCGGCCAACATCATCGATACGGACGACCTGGGAACCGGCACCGTGCACACGAAGGAGCGCGCGCAGGTGGAACTGGGGCTTAAGGTCAACGACGCCGATGTCACGAAGCAGTTCGCCCTTATCGGTCCCGGCGACATCGTTGGAATCAATCGCGAGATGATCGTGCGCACCGAGCCGCTCGGCTGGATCACGGATTTCGAGCCGAACTACCTCACCTTCGTCGAGTTCTACGACGAGGACTTCGCCTGGCGGTACACACCGGCGAAAGCGACGGGCGAAAAACTGCGGCCGTGGGTAGCGCTGCTCGTTCTCGAGGAGGACGAGTTCGATCGCAGCGCGCGGCGTGTGCCGCTGCCGTCGATCACGATCAAGGACAAGACCGCGATGCCTTCTCTGAGCGAGATCTGGCTCTGGGCGCACGTACACAGCAATGCCGACATCCCGGATGCCGATCTCAGCGTCTACGAGCGATTCCTGAACTCGCTGAATCATTCGGTAAGGACAGATCCGGACGGGCTCTTTTGCCGGCTGATGTCTCCGCGCCATCTCAAGGCCAACACCGCCTACTATGCGTTCGTGGTGCCGACGTTCGAGGCGGGACGCCTCGCCGGCCTCGGACAAGGGACCACCGACGTCGACGCGCAACAACCCTCGTGGCAGGCCGATGGGTCCGCGGCCGAGATGCCCGTTTACTTCGAGTGGTTTTTCAGGACTGGCGCCAACGAGGATTTCGAGTCGCTGGTGAGGCTTCTCAAGCCGCGCACCATGGATGCGAAAGTGGGCATCCGCGACATGGATTGCTCGGCACCCGGGTTCGTGACTGCCGACGGCACCGGGCCGCTGCCAGCGACCAGTCCTCGGGAGATCGGCCTCGAGGGCGCACTGAAGTCACCGTTCACCGTGTCGACGGTGTTCCCGAATCCGCCCACGAGCAACGATTTCCAGCAGAAGCTGCAGGACGTCGTCAACCTCGGTGAGCAAACTCCCGCGGATGTCGGTCACGACCCCATCGTGACCATGCCGTTGTACGGGAAGGAGCACGCGCGACGTCACCCGCAAGACGTCATGCTCCTCGACATCTCAAAGCAGACGTGGCTGCACGACCTGAACAAGGATCCGCGCACGCGCACCATGTCGGGCTGTGGAACGCTGGCGATTCAGAAGAACCAGGAGCGCTATATGCGCGCGGCCTGGCTCCAGGTCGAAAAGGTGAACGAGGCGAATCGCATCATTCGCAACGCCAGGGCGACAATCGCCATCGCGACGAAGATGTTTGACAAGACGGTCGCGGTGATGTCCGAGGCGCAGATGGTGGCGATCACCCGACCGATTCTGTCCAAGGTGATGGGCAGTCCCACGACGCTCATGCATCAGATCACGGAGAGTCGGTTGCCCGCGGCGGCGTTCTCCGGCGCGCTGCGACGTATCGTGCGTCCTGGCGGCGCGGTCGCGCGGCACTTCGGCGCAACGCGTGGTGATTATGGCAAACTGGTCGCGGGACTCAATGATGGTACGCTGACCGCGGCGCCCGATCGCACGACGCCGGAGAGTCTGCCAAACACCAAGGCGCTCGGCGATGCGGTGCGCCCCGGGACAATTGCATCTGCCGCGTGGAAATGGGCACTGCTGCTGATTCTCATTCTGCTGCTGCTGCTGTTGATTCTCGTCGCGTGGCCGACAGGCGCATTGAGCGGCACCGCCCTTGGTGTGGCGATCGCGATCGGTGGAATTGCTCTGGCCGGCGTAATCGTTCAGGTGCGGAATGCCAACCAGGCGGAAGCCGCGGCGAGACTGTTCACGTCTCCCGAGACGGCTACCGAGCAGATCCCGGGAGTCCCTGCACGTCCCAATTTCAATGTGCAGCTCGCCGGCGAGACGCAGCCCGTCGCAGCGACTCCCGGAGGCGCCAACGGCGAGAGCAAGGAAGCGGAGAATTTCCGCGCTGCCGCAATGGGTCTCGGATCCATCGCGCGGGTGAAGCCAGCTCCGGTGCCGGCGCCGGTTGCGTTTTCCCTGACCACGGCGCAGCAGAAGCTCGCGGCTGCCGTGAACCCCCGGGCCGCGCACGGCGCCAGACTCTCGAAGCTGGTGAAAATCAGGAACGTGCCCTGGGCCGACGAAAAGGAGCCGATCACCGAAGTCATGGCGTATCCGGACTTCGAGGAGCCGATGTACAAAAAGCTCGTCGATCAGTCGGACGAGCTCCTGCTTCCCAACCTCAAGCTCATCCCGCCGAATACGATTTCGCTGCTGCTGACGAACCAGAAAGTCATCGAATCGTACATGGTCGGCCTGAACCACGAGATGGGACGCGAGCTGTTGTGGCGGGAGTATCCCACCGACCAGCGCGGCAGCTACTTCCGGCAGTTCTGGGACGTGAACGGAGTCGTGCGCCCCGATACCGGAAAGTCCGCAGCGGAGCTCTCCGAGGAGATGAAGGACATCACGCGGATCCATACCTGGAACGCGGCCGATCTGCTGGGGCGGCACAACAACCGCGACGCGCAGGGCGACGCCACGCAGCTCGTGCTCGTCGTGCGCGGCGACCTGCTCAAGCGATACCCGAACTCCGTCGTCTTCGCGCAGAAGGCGATTCTCGACAACGACAGCGTGCGTGTGATCGACCTCGACCTGACCGCCTCGGAGTTCACCAAGGAGCTGATGTTCCCGTTGTATCGCGCGGAGATTTACCCCGACATCAAGTTCTTCGGCTTCGATCTCACGGCGCGTCAGGCAAAGGGTATAGATCCGAGTCCCGGCTTTCCCGACACTGATCGCGAAGGATGGTTCTTCGTCATCCAGGAGGTGCCGGGCGAGCCGCGGTTCGGGATGGACATCTCCTACGATCCGGGCACGGATGGAATCACCTGGGATGACCTCTCGTGGCAGAATTTCCCGGCACCCGATCCTGCCTTCGTCACCATCGCGCCGGCGCCTACCGGAATTGTTCCGACGGACGACTCGCCAGCGCGCTGGGGCACCACGGCCGCCAACATGGCGTACGTGCTCTTTCAGAAGCCGAGCATGGTGGCGGTTCACGCCGCCGAGATGCTCCAGGGTCTCACTTAACGGCATCCGTCTATGAGCGATCTCCAGCAACAACTACCGGTGATCGATAGACTGCGCGCGGAGCGCGACAGTCTCGGTCAAAAGATGTTCGCTCTGCGCACGGAGATCGCGCGCACCAGCGCGGCGCTGCGCAAGAGTCGGCAGACGTCGGCCCGTCGAACCACGCCTCCGGAGCAGGAGATTGCCGACGCGCGCGCCGAGATCTCGCGCGACGAGGCGCGCTTGCGCGACCTGGCGGCCGCCGAGCAAGCGGCGCGCGCCAGAATTGCGCGATACGACGAGGGGCGGCGTCAGCTGGAATTTCTCGAGCGTTCTCTCGCTGGCCTGCGCACCGCGCTCGAGGATCTGAGAGCCGTACTCGAGGTGGAGCAGCAACAGAGACCGCCCGACAGAAAAGCGATCGCCGGTATTCAAACGGCGATCAAGACGACGCAGGACCAGATTGCCGACGGCGAACGGTCGTTGGAGGCGGCGCAAGAGGGTGACGCGCAGCGCCAGGCCGACGCGGAAGCGGCGGGTCGGGAATTGAGGAGCATCGCCGCCGAAAGCGCGCGACTGCGCGATGCCATCGGCGGAAAACAGGAAGAGATCGGCGCGCTGCGAGATGCGTCGGGGCCCAGTCCGCGCCAGCTCGAGGACCGGCTGGCGGTGCTCAACGAGCAGTACCGGGCGACGAAAACCACCTGGAAGGAGAGGCGCGACAATCTGCACCGCACGATCATCAGTATCTACGTCGATCCGCATCCACGCCCGACTGTCGCGCAGATGCCGGACGCCACACCGTTCCTGCTTCTTCCGATCCGGATCGAGACGCGCTTCATCGTACGGAAGCTTGCCAGTGGACCCATCGGCCAGCTGCTGGTGCGCGTTTATCCCGACGACATCGCCGTCTACACACACGAGAGCGAGCTCACCGACCGCGAGGTAAGCGCCGGCGAAAAGTATTGGCGCACGCTCTTCGACATCGAGCAGGGCACGGCGACCGACAAGGCAGCGGCCAGGACCGACAAGTGGAAGAGCTTGGCCGCCCTCTTCGGGCCTTCGCGTTCGGCCTGGGTCGCGCGCAACACGCGTCCCACAAACTGGTCTGTGGTTCTTACGCTCGCGACCGTCGACGACCTCGTGTTTCCGGTGCACGACCTCACCAAGACAAGCGCGTGGTCACGCGCGCCGCGCACGCAGATGTTGCCCGATCGTTTCGTCGTGATGCTGTACCAGGGCGACACGATGGTCGAGGAAGTCGTCGGCAATCCCATCCCCGACGAGTTGATCCTCGGCCCTGAGCCCCTCGATCTTGTCGCGAACGCCGATCAGGAAGACGTCGAAGATTCGTTCGTCACCGTCGACGGACAGCTGACTTTCGGGACGAACTTCGATTGGGCATCGAATTTCGACCGCGCCGTGGAGCTCGGCATGGGTTTTCGCATCCCGATCAGCGGTGGCGCTGCCTTGCGCGGCTACGACAAGATCGTCGTCCTCGGCGTTATGGCATCGGCCAATCCCGCCGCCGGGCAAGTGATGCTCGAGAAGCTTCTGCTAAATCATCATCGCTCGCCGAAAGGTCTGACGCTGCTGCGACAGGGAACCGCCACCAACAACATGGACGGCGAGGGCTCAGGCTATTCCATAAACGATTCCCTCGACCAGACGAAGGAAGTCACTGGCGTCGATGAGCCTGTCGTCCCTGGCGCACCGACTGACACGGACGGGCGGATTCTCGCCACGGCGCTCGGCATCGAGTACGACACCACGCTTAAGGACGTCTTCAACAGCGATGCTGGCGACTACCGCGAAGCCGTGGCGATGAATCGCGCGCTATATCCCGCGACCCTCGGCTACTACTTCGACACGCTGCTACCCGTAATTTCCGAAGCTTCACGAGCTCGTTTGCGCGAGTTCTTCGTCAGGAACGTCGTTGGCCGCGGTCCGATATCCTCGATTCGGATCGGGGACCAGCCCTATGGCATCCTGCTGACGAGCGATTTCGCCAAGTGGACCGAGAGCCCGCAGCTCGTGAAGCGCGATCGCTTCCCAGCCGTACTCTATGCTGTGCTGAAACACTTCGACTCCATCTGGCAGGCGATCCTTCCGCAGCTGCTGTTCGCGGGGAAAGACGGCCCCTCGACTACCGAAGCGCTGGTGAACGTGTTGGGACTGCAAGCCTCGTCTGTGACTTTCGCGCAGCGCGTCGCGTATAGCGCCGATTACCTCATGAACCTGGCAGAGTTCCAGTTAGAGGGTCGCGAGTTTGGCACGCTGTTCGACAGCTTTTTTAAAGGGCTCTACATCACGGATTGGATGCGGACGCTCGGCTATGACCCGGCGGCGATGGGGCTGAGCCAACGCCCGGAACTGCTCCGTCTCATCTATCAGCACTACACCACGGCGATCGACGGCGCGAATCTGATTGATGCTGTGCCACTGTCCGAGACCGCGGGAGTGCGAGAATACGAGTCGGTGACGCACAAGAATTATCTGGGTTGGCTGCGCGACGTGGCGTCGCTCGACGCCCTGGGGGCGCAGAACTTCGGCGGAGCCCCGGTGCCAACGGCGCTGCTGTACCTAAAGTTGCGTCACGCGCTGCTGCTGCAGCTGCACAAGACTCTGGTCAGATGGGTGAAGGCGCGCGGTTACGACGCGTCGAAAACGTTGGAGCCGAAGACGTTTCACAACATTCAGCCCGGCGGCGATCTGGGCCGCTGGGAGTTGATGAGTGCGCCAGTGTCAGCGGTCGGGCTGTCGCCAGCGGCGGGCCAGGTTTCCATCGCCGACTACCTGATGTCGTCAAACGTCGTGGTGGATGAAGGCGCTTACCTCGAGCAGATGCGTCAGGCGCTCGACACTCTTGCCGGGCTTCCTACGGCGCGTCTCGAGCGGTGTTTCACGGAGCACATCGATGCGTGCACGTATCGGCTGGATGCATGGCAGACTGGATTGTTCAAGGGCCGGCTCGACATCATGCGCACGGATTTCACCAAGCAGGGCGCTCCCAAGCTTGGCACCTACATCGGCGCGTTCGGATGGGTGGAGAACGCGCGCCCCTCGGCGTCGTGGAGCGCGGTCACTGACGTCCCGGACAAGCTGAAGTCCACCACCGGCGCGCCGCTGCGCGAATACGCGGGCAACGGCGGCTTCATTCACGCGCCTTCCATTAATCACGCGACAGCAGCAGCGCTGCTGCGAAGTGGCTACATGAGCCACGCGACGCCGGAGAATCCCGACGTCATGTCGGTGAATGTCTCCTCCGAGCGAGTGCGACGGGCGCTGTTCATCCTCGAGGGGATGCGCAACGGCCAGTCCATCGAGGCACTACTCGGCTATCAGTTCGAGCGCGGCATTCACGACCGCGGATCGGCCGACGCGTCCCTTGCCGTCCTCAACGGATTCATCTTCGACATTCGTATTGCGTTTCCGATCAAGCGGGTGCGGTTGGGTGGCGGAGTGGCCGGCGGAGCCGAAGAGACCGTCGAAGCGTACGATGTGGTGAACGGAGTGACGCTTGCTGAAACCGCCAATCCGGATTGGGCCGCGATTACGGGAGCGGCAGCCACCGTCTTGACGCCCACGCGCGTCTCGGCCCTGAACGCCGAGCGTGACAAGACCGCCGACACACTGGATGCGATCAAGGACCTGCTGATGTCGGAGACCGCGTATCAGCTGGTACAGGGCAACTTCGATCGTGCGGGGGCAGTGCTCGGGTCCGTGAAAGACGCGCACGTGCCACCCGACCTTGACGTGATCAAGACTCCGCGCAGCAGCCACTTCACGTTCACGCAGCGCGTCGCCATTCACTTTCCTCGTCTCGATCCGCTTGACCCGGCGGCGGCTACATGGCCGCCGATCGACATGACGCCACGCGCGCGCCTTGAGCCGGGTCTGAACAAGTGGCTCGCCGATGTGCTCGGCGCGCCCGACAACATCGTGATGACGGCTTTCGAGGTGCAGGAGATCGACGGTGTCGTGACTCCGGTGAATCCGGCAGTGCTTTCCGTCGCAGATCTGGGACTTCAGCCAATCGACCTGGTGTATATCCTCGGCGCGGACATCAACACGGGTGCCGGCGGGCGAACCGGAGCGTCGGAGCTCGAGTCGCGTGTGGCGTGGCGGTATCGCGCAGACAATGGCCTGAACGAAACCGTTCGCATCCAGATCCAGTTCGGCGCGCCGAAGAATCAGGCCGGGAAAATGACGATGGCCGAGGTCATGCCGCTGGTACATGCACTCCAGCGGATGCTGTCGGACGCGCGTCCGCTGGATGCGCGGGACTACCACACAACCATTACGCGAGGGGCCCCGGGAGTCGGCGCCACACCGAGCCAGGGCTACGATTTCGCTGACATGCGCGGTCGAGCCGAAGCCCTGCAAGCTCTACTCAGTGGTGGCATTGGAGAGCTGCTCGCCATGCCGTTTACTGCTACTATCGGCGCACTGCCTGTGACAACGTTGGAAGAGGCATTCCTTGAGCTGCGGGCCAGCGAGGTGGATCTCGCTTCCGTGTCCTTCGTCTTCACGACAGGCGATGCGCTGACGCTGCAGCAACTGCTGCTGCGCCTGTCCGCATTCGGAATACCGGATGCATTTCCGCGCGTGCAGGAAGTGACCACAAACGACGCCAAGGTCAGGCTCGTGTCCCAGGCGATGGATGCTTCGGCCACTGCGCTGGCGCGGAAGGCGGCGAGCGCCAAGCTGATCACCGATGCGGTGGCGGCCGCCCCAGAGTCCACCGATCGCGCCGTCTCCATCGCCGTCAGTGCCTGCAAAGCGATACTCGGTGAGCACTTTGTTGTGCTGCCCGGCTTCGTGCTTGCGGACGAGGCCGATGTAACCCAGTCGCACGGTGACCACTCGCAGCTCGTCGATTACGCGATCAACACGTTGAGCATGAGGTCGCCGGAAGACGAGTGGATGCGGAGCGTGGCATACGTGCGCCCCAAGGTCGCTGCATGGGAGCGCATTCGGCTCCTTCACGAAACTCTGCTGGGAGCGACCCTCGACGTGACGGCGGTCCAGTTGCCGTATCGCGCACGGGACAGCTGGCTGGCGGTCGAGTTCCCGCAGATCGACCCGACGACGGGGGATCCGTTCGACGTCACGCGCGACACCATCTCCATGGTGACGCACGGCGCGGCGGCATTCGACGCCGGCTCGCTGCGCACAGGAATTCTCGTCGACTCCTTCACGGAGACGGTTCCGGCGCGGGACCAGAGCACCGGCATCGCCTTTAATTACAATCGCCCAAATGCGATGCCTCCTCAGGCGCTGCTGTTGGCAGTGCCGCCGGAGGTGACGGAGCATTGGAGTTGGGATGCGCTGGTGAACATCATCAACGACACACTGCGGCGATCCAAGCTTCGCGCCGTCGAACCCGATTTGCTCGATAAGCGGGCGCAGAACCCCGAGCTTGGCGTCCTGCTGCCGGCGATTATCTCGGAGTTCCAGCAGTATGACCTGAACGTGTCCCTCGACTACCGACTCAATCTCGTGGCGCTGGCGCCGACGCTCGCAACCATGTACGCAAATCCAAACCTCAATCCCTGAGAGCCTGTCCCAATGGCCGAGCTCATCGACATCACCACAGTGGAGGCTGTCTACCAGCAAGCGTATCGGCTTGCCTCCATCACCGCGTACAATCGCCTCGAGAGCAGCCCCCGCGCCAAAGACTTCAGTCGCAGCCTGCGCGCGGAGGTGCGGGATCCGTTGTGGCTGCTAACCCGGCAGTGGCAGCTCGGGGAGTTTCAGGGCGAAGATGCCGCTACGCCTATCGGGTCACGCATTCTCACGGTGCTGCAGCACGCCGATCGGGTGACCTTTCCGGGCGGAGCGGTGAAGACGTACGATGAATCCGTGCCGATCGAGACTCGCATCGAGCGCGAGGCTCTGAAGCGGGATCTCGGCCTAGCGGTGCAGATAGCGCGCACGTTTTGGAAGGCTGACACTGCGCTGGTGACCAACCATCGCGCTAAGCTGATCGAGCAGTACCCGCTGACACTGGCGCCGGAAGCCAATGACTACCCGGGGACGCAACTGTACGAGGCAGCGAAGACGCGCTGGTGGGATGGCTTCCAGATGTATCTCGACGCGATCAGACCGGGAACAAACCCCCCGGTAACGCGTTTTCGCGAGTGGTTGGACTCCGAAGCCACGATCTCCGCGGGCGACAAGAACGCTCTCGAGAGTCTCGCCGACGAAATCCTGCTTTGGCTCAAACGCGTCTACACCCAGCGCGCGGCAGATGAAGATGCCTGGAAGCCTTCACAGCTCGAGTACGGTTTCGCGCTCGGCACGCCCGCTACCGCGAGCCAGAACGTGCTGCTGGCCGACGAGTACTATCAGGGACACGTCGACTGGTATTCGTTCGACATCGACAATCGGCGGCAAATTCTGGAAGATGGCGAGCAGCCACCCGCCGCGGCCGTCGTGGAAGAAGGCGACCTGACCTCGTTCATTCCGGCGCCGATCAGTTTCAAGGGAATGCCCAACCCGCGGTTCTGGCAGCTGGAGGAAAACCAGACCGATTTCGGCGCGATCGACGCGACGACTACCGCCCTGTTGTCCCTGGTGTTCGCGGAGTTCGGGCTTATCTACTCGAACGACTGGTTCATGCTGCCATTCCCAATGCCATTCAACTCGCTGTGCGAGATCAAGGGCATCGTCATCACGGATGTCTTCGGCATGGAAACGTTGATTCGTCCGGCTGGGCGCGGCACCGAGACGGACTGGCATCGCTGGGCAATGTTCCACAACACTGATCGGGCGAACGCGAAGACCTCGACGAACAAATTCTATCTCGCCTCGTCGCTGACGCATTATCTGGAGGGCGAGCCGGTCGAGAAGGTGAATTTCCTTCGCGACGAAACCGCGAACATGGTGTGGGCGGTCGAGAACATCGTGCCGTCACTCGCCGGTGAAGGAATCCGCGGTGATGAAATGGACATCGGCTCGCCTGAGCCTCCCGAGTTCACGCCAGCGGGGAAGGCAACCATTCGCTACATCGCCGGCACGACGGTGCCGACGAACTGGATTCCATTCATGGCAGTCCATATGCCCAACAACAACGCCGAGATCAGGCTACAGCGCGCGAGGATGCCGGGTGCGCCTCCTGCTCGCGGACAACTTCTCAAGGAAGTGCCGCCGCCGTACTATGTGAATGAGGAGGAAGTTCCGCGCGCCGGAGTCATCGTCCAACGGGCGTGGCAGCGCGCGCGGTGGATTGGCGGACAGACATATCTGTGGCTTGGGCGTTTCAAGGAGGCCGGTCGAGGCGAAGGTCATAGCGATCTCAAGTTCGATCAGATTGAGCCGCTCGCTCCGGCGGAGCCGACGCGCCCATAACGTTGCCTGTGGGTGGCGAATTCCTAATCAAGCGGCGACTGGGATCTGAAATAGGCCGCGGCAGTAGTGCCGCCAGCCATGACGAACGAGCGTGGCAGGGACCGGTGATGATGCCCACAGGGTATTCGCGGGGACGAGATGGACATCGGAGCGGCGTCGGGAACAGCGCTCACGCCGGCCGGAACGGCGACGATCCGGTGCGTCGCAGGAACAACTGTCCCCAGCAACTGGATCCCGTTCCTTACAGTCCGACTTCCCAAGGAGACCGGCCGGGGCGAAGGTCATAGCGGTCTCCGATTCGATCAGCTCGACGACATCGCGCCACCGACGTGAGCGACCTCCGCACTGCAGGAAGCTATCTCCAGGTCGCCAGAAGGGTCAAAGGAGTTTGACCCCGGTTTGCGCTAGTATTAGGGCGATGGCATCCGCCGAAACGAGCGTATGATCTCGTTCCCTTCCCTGCATCGTCGCGATAACGAGTCTCCGCGGGTTCAAGCCAAACCTTCGATTTTGGCTCGAGCGGTGGCTTGGCTCCTGCTCGCGGTGCTCCTCGGCGTTGGCGGAGCGGCCCTGATCGGTATTTTCACGCTTGCTTTCTTCCTCGTAGCGCTCGGCGGAATTGCGCTGGTTGCGTTGATCCTGTTTGGTGTTCTGTTTGGCCGCGCGCGAATTCATATCCGCGTAGGCAACCGAGTTACCTCCGGGAGAAGGGATGAACGATCTCCCTGACCGCGTCGATTTCCGGACAGCGATCCGCCCACCTCTTCCCGCTTAGGCCTGCCGCGTCGCGCGGGTTCGAATGGGCTGCGTTACGATGTTGGCGAAAGGACAAACGTCTCTACCTGCTCAGGGGACGCGAATGCCCGCAGATCAGCTGCTAATCGAATGCCACAAGTGGGAAGCTTGAACCGGACGCCCAGCGACTCTATTCTCATCCTGTGGGTGGCGAATTACTAAATCAGGCCGCGATGGGCCCCGCCAATCCAAAACAATTCCCTGTTCTTTCCATGTTACGCCGCTAATAATTCCCTGATACGTTCCGTGTTAATTCCCTGTTCCGATTTGCTCTAGAAATAGGAGTGATGGCTGGAGATTGGCTCTGCGCGTGGGTTTCCAAGGAGTTAGGGCATAATTCGATCTGTCAGAACACCCGAAATTCCCTGTATTTTTCCCTGTTAGGGAGGGAATTTGCCCCGGGGGAGAGAAGGGTTCGCTTTAGACTGCTCCCACCGCCAAGGTCCAGAACCTGTACTAGCGCCTGCTATAATCAGCACCTCGTTTCGCGCCCGTAGCTCAGTTGGATAGAGTACCTGGCTACGAACCAGGGGGTCGTGGGTTCAATTCCTGCCGGGCGCGCCAGTCAATACAAGCGGTTAAGTGGAAAAAACACTTAGCCGCTTTTTATTTGCACGGGGAGATTCGGGGACTTTTTCTCCAAAGCTTCCCGTGCAATCATCGCCAGGCTCCGGTTCGTGCGATGGCGCTCGTCCGTGATGCGGTTCAGCGCCTCCACCAGCTCGGCGACCTGCGCCACCGAGTAGTGCGCCGTCATGCCCGGGCGGGTGTGCCAGAGAATGGCGGCGATCGTTTCTTCCCGAACGTCAGCCTCGCGCAACCGCATTCCCACCGTGTGCCGCAGGTCGTGAATGTGAAGGTCGGGCATCCCGGCCTTCTTTCGCGCCTGCTGCCACGCGGTGTTGTTCATGGTCTCGATCCGCGCGTACTTCGGTTTCTTCACGCGTTGCGAATACACGAACACGAAGTCGGGGTGCTGGCCTCTCACCGATTCGACGATCGACTGCGCCACCGAGTTGCAGATCAGGATGCGGTCACGCTTCCTGCCTTTCACGCTCTCCCGCGGGATGTTGAACACCGACACCTTGAGCTCCGGTATCGGGATTTCCCATTCCCACTTCAGGCCGCACACCACCTCGTCCCGCGCGCCGGTGTTCAGGTCGAACAACACCATGCGCCCCAGGTGATCGGGCAACAGCGGCAGAAGCTGCCGTTGCTCGGCCCAGGTGATCGGTCGAGGCTCGCGCTGATACCCGATCAGCGGCAACATCGTCAGCATGGGAGGGGCCTCCAGCCACGTCCGTCCGTCCTCGTCCCGCCACTTGCGCGCCGCGAGGTTGAGAATCCGCCTCGTGAGCGCAATACCGAGATTGACGGTCTTGTGCGCGAGTCCCTGTGCCTTCCGATGCGCCACGTAGGGCGCCAACGTGCCATCGTGGATACGGTCAAGCGTGAGCTTGCCTATGAACGGCATCAACGTCTCAAGCAGGTAGATATCGTTTTCAAGCGATACCTTTTCCTGGTGGTCGAGCAGGTACTTTGCTCCGGGCCTCTACTCTTGTTGAGACTTCCAGAGACCGCGCCGCGTTGAGATGCGTACAAACGCGCCCAAAATCAGCTACTCCTCGATCTTTTTGGGGAGGATAGTCGGCGGAATGTTTATGCAGGTAAACGCGAAGTGCGCCCACCAGGTGCGCCCACCACCCTAGACCCGGAGAGGGCCTGACGCCCACCCTGGCGGGTGGCGTCTGAGCGCTAACCTTTACGTGGCCGTTTGGATTCGTCTCAGTCGGAATCCC
>Ga0137403_10003239_pt1 | contig 19580 bp, 25 predicted proteins | sample CZOMad2_1_16fung_FD_122057 | JGI IMG/M metagenome (GOLD analysis project Ga0137403, IMG submission 122057) | Vadose zone soil fungal communities from Angelo Coast Range Reserve, California, USA - CZOMad2_1_16fungal (Hybrid Assembly) | ecosystem: Environmental > Terrestrial > Soil > Vadose zone...
CGACTATGTCCTGAACATGAATCGGACGCCACTGCAACCCGCATACGACTTCACGTTCCGGGCTTGATCGACGACAACGACCTAGAAGTGGCCCATTTTCCGGCGAATCGTTGCCATACCTCAGCCCTAGTCATGCTACCGCTCCTGCTCGCCCTGGCTATCCCCGCCCTGGCCGCCACGCCCACGCGCTGCACCACGTACGAGGAGCAAACCCTGGGCCGCCTGCAGACCCTGTGCGACGACGGCACGCGGGCGGTGTCGACCTGGAGCCCGACGTTGCAGCGCTGGGACACCACTGTCACGCCGCCGCCAGGGCAGACCTGCACGGGGCAGCTCAACCCCAGGACGCGCCAGTGGGAGGGGCGCTGTCGATGACGAGAGGAGAACTACTGATGAGACACGGAGGCTGGATAGCACTCATGGCAGGGCTGTTGTGGTTATCTGTTGAGGCGTGGGCGGCGCAGGATGCACCGAATGTTGCGCAAGCCGATTGGCCACCGAACACTACGGTTAGTTGCGAAGGTCCACAACCCATACAAATTCCAGGGCTGTCGATGAATTTGGAAACCTCTGGCAATCCCGTGATGGTGAGCGTAGTCCTGAACTATAGAGGGGGTATCAATTCCGCATTCTCGATGCAACCCGTGGTCGATGGCACTTTCGGGACCGAGGATCAGGTATACCGCCACCTTGGCACGGTTCCCCAGATCGACGTCCTCACGGTCACGCGGATGTATCCCCTAGCAGAGGGAGTGCATCATTTTGGGGTTGAAATAAATAGCTGTCAGAATTCGCCTATCATCTCTAACGGGTGGTTGACGGTGTATGAGTTGCCATCGGTGAAGCTCAAATAAGCGGCTCGACTCCGGGACAACGTGAAGGGGCGCTGTCGCTGATTGATGACGTCTTCAGCGACCCGAAGGATGTCACCGTGCCAGTCTGTCTCAGCTGCGGCAAATGGAACTCGTCAGATGCGAGGCGTTGTGCCTGCGGACGTTTACTCGTGCCCTCGTGGATGCCCGCGCCACACGAGTCCCCGCCCGAGCCTGAGGTACACCTGGGAGGAGAATCGACGCCGCTGATGCCACCTCAGCCCCCCTTCCCGCCCGAGCCTGAGGTACACCCGGGAGGAGGAGCAACCCCGCTGACCTTACCCGAGCCGCCATTCCCACCCACACCCCCCCTGGCAGTCGTGTTCTGGGTGGTGGGTGCCATCGAGATCCTGGCCGGCTTCGTGCTCTGTGCCGAGCTCTGGCCCGGTGACCCCGAGAAAGGGTATACCTGGCGGACGGTCGCCTACACCCCAGCGCTGACCTGGCTTGCCACCGGGGTCATTTCCGGCTACTTATCCTGGGCGCTCGCCCTGGGACTAACCTACCTGAAAGGGATCTATCTGAACACCTCGCCACGTACCATACCGCAGGCACGCGCCACAGGAGGCGACGCCGTGGACCTCAGAGAAGAGACATGACCCCCGCCGACGAGGCCACCTTCATCGCCCTCTGGCAGCAGGGGCTCTCCCAGGACGCCATCGCCCAGCAGATGGGCTGTCCGGTGGGCACGGTGAAGTCGCGCGCCCATACGCTGGCGCACCAGGGCCACATTACCCCGAGGCCCCGCGGCGGGTCGCCGCTCAGCCGGCGCACCCAGGCCCGGCCGGAGGACCCCCCCGCACCCGTGCAGACACCCGCGGCCCCACCCGCGCCCTCAGCGCGCCCCACCCGCGACCCACCCGCGATCACCATGGTAGCGGTCCCCGAACTGCGGGAGCTGATCCAGCGTTTCAGTGGGTTAGAGGCGCGGGTAGCGGCCCTGGAAGATGGCACCCGCGCGGCCACCCGCGACCCACCCGCACCCGCGATCCCACCCGCGGGCACCCGCACCCCTGGCAGCATCGAGCAGTGGACCGTGCGGCTCTCGACAACCTTGATTGCGCGCATCAAAGCCGAGGCGGCCGCGGCGGAGAAGCCCCCCAGCCATCTCCTCGAGGCGCTCGCCTGGCAGGCGCTGCGCGACCGTGAGGGCGGAGCAATCCCTCGGTGAAAGGGCTTGTTACAGGTGTAACAACTGCTGTTACAACCTCCCCATCGTCTCGGTTACATGAGGGTTCGAAAGTTGTAACAATTCGCGGACGGCTGAGCGGGCTGGTGGCGGGGCGCCCCCGTCCCTGACCCCCCGCGAGGGCCATGGAAATGTCAAAAAAAACTTTTTATTGACACGGGGTTACGGGCATTTTTTCCTTGCGCTCGACCGGGGGGGGTGTTACGGTAGCCATGGACAGAGCCGAGCGCGACGGAGCGCGGCGATGAGCAATCCTGAGAGGAGCATCCCATGTGGGCACCAGGACCAGGCCTGAACCTCCGACCATGCCCGCCCGACTTGCGGCAGGCGCTCGCCGAGCTCGCCAAAGGCGAGGGCTTGAAGCTCTACGCCTACGTGTTTGCGGTGCTGGAGCAGCACGTCCAGGAGCGCCGCCGCCCCTCGGCTACGGCTGAGGTCATGCCGGCCATGGAGCGCACAAGTGCCTGATTTGCCGAATTATTTTCTATATTTTTGCGGTGAAGTATAGGATCATAGCGGCCGTGCCGTCATAGCGTAGACACAACAACGCCCGCCTGACCTTGAGGAGGAGTCAGCGGGCGATGTCGTGAGACCATAACTTCGAGTGCTGGCTGTCCGCGACCAACGGACAGGCAGCGGAGGTACATCCATGCCTACCATAGCACAGCCCACGCGATTTCCGCAAGCGCAATCAGCAGTTACGCAAACCCGCTCCAGCCGCGGCCTCCGCCAGGAGGAGCGATCATGACCTGCCCACGGATCACCCGCGCGATCAAGTCGTCTCGCTTACCCGCCCCGCTGAAGCATACCCTCACCGTCATGACCGACCACATCAACAGCTGGAAGGACCCCACCGGACAGGCTGACCACACCCGACCAGCGACACTGGACGTCTATGAGGCGGTCGCGACCCTGGCGGCAGATACCGGCTACTCCAAGTCGACCGTCATGGTGCACCTCTGGAAACTGCGGGGCTACACGCCCATCCCTGATCAGCCCAAGAAGACGTGGCCGCAGGATGGGCCCTGGGCGGTGCTGACACGCACGAAGCAGGGGCGCCAGTGGCAGGCCGACCGCTACCAGCTCGACCTGGAGGCGCTCGAAGCCCTGGCCGACCTCACACGGGTCCAGACTCCTGCACGGGACCGCCAGCGGTCAAGTTTCTTGACCGCTGAACCCATGGAGACCAAGTCCTCAGACACGCCGCAGCGGTCAAGAAACTTGACCGCTGAACTGGCGCCAGCGGTCAAGTTTTCAACATTCAGCGGTCAAGAAACTTTACCGGAGTATTCCCATTCTTTACCCACTACAACAGAGATCCCTTTTTTGTCAGAGTCCAACCCCGACCCGGCGCCGACCCCCCCTGAAAAAAAAGGGAGCTCTGGATCTCGATCGCAGGCCAAGACCAAGCCCCCGACCAAGACGCCGGCGCGCACGCCCCCACCCGAAGGCGAGGCGCAACGCCAGCTCATCGAGGACCTGAAGGCCTGGGCCGCCGCGTCAGAGGACCATGCCCCAGGCGTCAACGTCGCGCGCATCCTGAACCTCTGGCTGTTCAACTGCGCGGCCAAGCACTACGCCTTCCTGGACTGGTACGGCGAGGCCAAGACCCAGCTGCGAACGGCCTACCTCGATGCCCAGGAGCAGGCCCACCGCCACGGCCACCGTCCCGGCACGCCTGTCCTGCGGGAGCTGACGCCCGAGGAGGCGAGGCTCGAGGCGCTCCTCGCGCCAGCCGCCCCCGCCGCAGATGACCACGAGTGGGCGGACCCGCGGGCCAATTCCAGCCTGCATGCGCCCTGCCACCAGGTCCATCAACGCGGCGCCCCCTGTCCGGCGAGGCTGACCGCCCTGGCCACGGACACCGGCCCGCCCCCCGAGTCGAGCGCCTTCCACCAGCGGCAGGTCGTGCAGACGGCCGAGGATCACGGCTTTGCGGGTGTGGGTGCGCTGGTGGCGGCGGTGGTCACCAACGGGAACGGGAACGGGCCTCACGCCGAGCAGGAGAACCCCGAGTCTGGGCCTGCCACGATATAACCTTTGAGGACCTGAGGAGGAGACCTCCAATGGCACGCACCGTCAAACCCGAGGTGCTTGAGCGCATCCGGCCGCTAGTTCAGCAAGGGTTGAAGGGCACCGCCCTGGCCCAGGCCGCCGGCCTGAGTGACCGAGAGGCCCGCTGGTATGCCGCCCACTTGCGAGCCGAAGGCCCGTCACCCAACGGGGCGGGGCACGAGGCGACGCCCAAGGCCGCCATCGTGGAGGTCTCCCTGGAGGCGTTCGCCCTGGGGGATGAGACCCAGGCGCGGGCACGGCTGGACCCGGCCGTCATCGAGGAGTATGCCGAGGCGATGACCGAGGGGGCGCACTTCCCGCCGGTGGTCCTCTTCTGCGAGGGAGAACTGTACTGGATCGGCGACGGCTACCACCGCATCGCGGCCGCCCGGCGCGTCGGCTTCACGACCATTCAGGCCGAGGTGCGGGAGGGTGCCAAGCGCGAGGCGCTGCTGTATGCCTGCTCGGCGAACACGAGCCACGGGCTGCGGCGCACCAACGCCGACAAGCGCAAGGCCGTGGAGACGTTGCTGACGGATGAGGAGTGGGGCCAGTGGAGCGACCACCATATCGCTCGCCATTGCGGGGTCAGCCCGACCACGGTCGGGACGCTCAGGGCCGCACTATCCAATGTGGATAGTAGCGATGGCCAACGCCTGTATGAGCGCAACGGCCAGGTGCTCACCATGGACACCTCGCACATCGGGACCCGCGCGGCAACCCCCACGAACGGGGGCGCGGCCGAGGCCCCCCACGTCTCCCTAGCCCCTATCCAGGCGCCCGAGGCTGACGACGAGGCAGACGGGGAGTGGGATGAGGCGGCGGAGGCGTACACCAGCTATGTCAACACCTGGGCCATGCTGTCACAGGCACATGCCATGTGGGAGCGCAACGTCCAGAGTGGCGATGGCGACCGAGACCGCCAATTCTCCCTGGAGGTGGTCACGCGGATGGGTGAGCAGACCGCCACCCATATCGCGGCCCTGCAGGAGACGGCCGACAGCCTGCAGGCATTCGCGGCAGCCCTGCAGGCGCGGCGGGCCCCGGACGCAGAGGCCCCGCGCCGTGGGGCCGGGCGGCGGGGGTGAGGAGGAGGAGGACGACGATGGAGGTCTCATGCACGCGGTGATGTTTTTTGACGCGGCGCGGCAGGCGCTGGCGCAGGCGGCCCGCCTGGATGAGGTGAAAGACCTGCGCGACAAGGCGGAAGCCTTGCGGCTCTACACCAAGCAAGCGGGTGACAGCCTGGACATGCAGAATTTGTGTGCCGAGATCAAGTTGCGGGCGGAGCGGCGCGCGGGTGAACTGTTGCGGGAGATGGACCTGCGCACAGGGTTCCATGATGGAACCGTGACGCTCGAGGCGCTGGGGGTGGAGAAACATCAATCCCACCGCTACCAGACCATCGCCAGCCTGCCGGCGGAGGACTTCGAGGCGCACATTGCCACCATGAAGGCGACGGGCAAAGAGCTGACCAGCGCCAGCACCCTGGAGCTGGCGAAGGCCTACTTCCATGACCGAGCGACCCGGGCCCGTCACACGGTTCCAGCGGATCTCCCGTCGATCACGGCGCGGTATCGCTTGCTCCAGGGCGCCCTCGCGGAGGTGGGCGACCAGGTGGAGCCCGACAGCGTGGACGTGATCCTGACCGACCCGCCCTACGGCCAGGAGTGGCTGCCGCAGGTCGACGCCCTGGGGGCGCTGGCCGCGCGGGTGCTGAAGCCGGGCGGCTCCCTGCTGGTGCTGTATGGGCAGACGTGTTTGTATCAGGCGCACGCCCTCCTGGAGGCGCACCTCGCCTATCACTGGACGGTGGCGTACCTGACACCGGGCGGGCAAGCCGTCCAGCTCTGGCAGCGTAAGGTCAACACCTTCTGGAAGCCGGTACTGTGGTTCGTGAAGGGGAAGTACACCGGCACATGGGCAGGGGACGTGGCGCACAGCGCGATCAACGACAACGACAAGCGTTTCCACGCGTGGGGCCAGTCGGAGAGCGGCATGGCTGATCTGGTCGAGCGCTTCACCATGCCCGGCCAGGTGGTGTGCGACCCGTTCTGTGGGGGCGGCACCGTCGGCGTGGTCGCCGTGAGCCGCGGGCGGCGGTTTATCGGGATTGATTGCGCGGCCGAGGCCATGGGGACAACCAAGCACCGCTTAGCCGCCCTTGAGGAGGCCCCCGAGGCCTGACCACCGGAGAGGAGGGGAGTTGATGGATGATGCCCACGGGACCCTGCAGCGCCTACGGGCGCAGATGCCGGCCGCGCGGCCAGACCACGACCTGAACCATGTGGAATTGTCCGGCCGGCTGAACACCGTGCCGGAGCGCTCGACGCACTGGGTCGTGTGCGAGCTGAAAGTCCGCACGGATGCGGACCACGTGCTCTTCGTGCGCTTGCACCTCAACCCCACGCTGGCGCAGGTCCTGGACGGCGTGCCCCTGGGGACCCGGCTCGCCATCGGCGGCCGCCTGGCCTTTTCGCGCCTCGCCGGCGGCACGCATCTGGTGGTCGTGCAGGAGCTGCAGCTGTTGCCCGCGGGCGTCACCCTGAGCCGGGAGCGGTGAGCGATGAGCGAGGGCGGCCATTATAACGAGTGTGTCCTCGTGGGCCGTGTGGCGAGCCTCTGCCGCGCGCCGAATGGGACGACCCGGGGCGTGATGCTCCTGGTTGATGCGGGCGAACCCGCGCTCATCCCCATCCTCGCGGCCACCTGCCCACGGGTCGCGAAGGGCACCCGGCTCTGGGTGCGAGGCTCGCTGCAGACGGTCCCGGAGCCGGGCCAGCGCTATCCCTTGCTGGCCGTCGTGGCCCGCGTGATCGAGGTGGTCGCGATCCACCGCGCGGAGGAGCAGACGCATGTCCATCACGGTTGAGATCACCCAAATGCTGCGCGTGCGTGAGGGCGGGAGCCAGGGGGTGGCGGCGCGCACCACCGTGCACCGCATCGCCTCGCTGCAAGCGACCGGCGTGGAACGGTGTGATGGCAAGCTCCTGGTGCTGTCGGCGGGGCTGTCCATCGTCGCGGTGGACTTGACCCCGATCACGGCCAGCGCCGCCGGGATGCTGCTCTGGCTGCAGGCGAACCAGCCATTGGACCTGCGCGTGAATAGTGTGTCGGCGCCGGTGCTGAGCGCCGTGCGGAGCTTGCTCGTGGCGGCCGCGATCAGTAGTCTGTACGTGACCACCGTCGACTCAGGAGTCACCACGCTGCGGCTCGAGGTCATGGGCGGGGGCAGCGTGACCGTCAACGATCCAGTGACGTAGAAGGAGGGCCGCATGGGCCGAGGCCGCACACCCGGCACGAGTCAGGCGACCATCCTCAAACCCGGCTTCACCCTGGCGCAGCACCGGGAGCTGGGCGAGACGTTAGGGGCCATGCAACAGACGGCGCTGGGCGTGCGCCAGTTGATCCGCGAGCATGTAGGCTCCGCGACGCAGGAGTATGGCACCGCCACCCGCGTGAGCCGCGCCATCCAGGACCTGCAGACCGTGCTGCTGCATGAGGCGGTGGGGCACTATATCGATGCGGTGCCCCTCGACGAGCTGCGGGCGATCTACGCCCATGGGGAGGGCCAGTAATGCCGCACATCCTCGTCAGCGCGGGCGTGACCGTGGTGAGCGCCGACGCCTCCGCCCTGGCCACCAGCCAGCCCTGTGGGGGCGGGGCGTTGATCGCCGGCCACCTCAGCAATACGACGGCGATCTACCTGGGCGGCTCGAATAGCCAGGCGCTGTGCCTGCCGAGCGGCCAGGTGATCATGCTCCCGGTGAGCAACCTGAAAGAGGTGTACGCCAAGACCTCGGCCGGCAGCGCCACCGTGACGTGGCTGGCGTTAGCCGGCGAACGGTAGGGGAGCGGGCAACCGCCCGTCGGGACCACCGAGGGGCCTGAAAGGAGAGGCACATGAAGCACTTTCATCAGTTAATGGCCAGCGCCGCCCAGGAGCGGATCACCGAGCAGACGGTGGATGCCTGGCTCACGGCGCACCACGTCAGCGATCCGACCCTGCGGATTGCGGTGAAACTTTCTTTACACGCCAGCGGCGAGCTCGCCACCGATCAGCACATCACCATGGGCGAGCTGGCCAGCGACCGCGCCCGTCAGGCGGTCCCAGGGCCGACGGCCACACCCGAGGTCGATCGCTGGGTGCGCCGCGCCGGGCTCGATCCCCAGGGCTACTACACCCATGACGCCGTGACGGCAGCCTTCTTGGGGAGCGGCTTATCGATCGAGGAGAAAATTGCCGTCCGCCATCATCTCGCCACCACGGGACGGCTCCACGCGGGGGCTGGGGTGACACCGACCCCCCGACCGGGCACGCGGGAGCTGTCGGCCTCGACGCCGCGTCCGACGCGGCCCATCCTGCGTGACCCGAAGACCGGCAAACCCGCGACCCTCACGGGGTACAGCTGGTAATGGACTGGGAAAGCTTCTGGAACATCGTTGATTACCACGTCCGCGAGCGACACCTCAGCCACTGGCGCCGCGCGCTGGCGCACCACCGCCAGGCGGGATGCCTGGCGGTCCACGGCCTGATGAGTCGCCGCTGGATCGCCCTGCCCCGCGTGCGAAAGGAGACCCCCCCGATGGATGCCGCCGTTGCCCCCATCAGCCCGCCGAGAGACCTCCCGGTCCTGGGCCGGGCCATTCTCACCCGCATGGATCAGGACGCCCGCCAGGCCATTGCCGCCGCGATCCGCGCGGAAGTCGCCGCGGAGGTGCATGCCGCCGCCGTCGAGGAGGCCCGGGAGGCGCTGGAGTCCGAGTATGAGGCGCGCCGTGTGCGCCAGGACGACCGCTTGGCTCGTGAGCGCCAGCAGCTCGAGGATGAGTGCGAGTTGCGGATTGAGGGTGCCATCCAGGCCGGTCTGGAGACACGCAAAGCCGAGTTGGAGAACACCATCCTCGACTTGCGCGAGGAACGGGACGCGGCCCGCGCGGCTCAGGACGCCATCAGTGACTGGCTGCTGGGCCTGCTGCGCCAGTTGCTCGGCACGGAAGCGCGCAAGACCGCCCTCTATAGCCGCGGCATCCGGGAGTTTGATCAGCATCGGGCCAACGTCATCTTACGGCCATTTGGCCTGCGGGTCCGCTCCGAAGCCGTGGTCGGCTCCGAACGTCAGGTGCACACGCTCGTCACCGCGGATACCACGCAGGATCGGGTGTTATTCTGGATCGAGGCCGTTCCCAAGGGCGCGGCGGATGCAGACGCGCCGCTGAGCCATGGCATTCCGGCCAAATACGTCGTGCGGCCGTAACCATCGGCCGTGGGGTGAGGGGACGGCTGGAGTCGCCGCGTGTCACACCGCACGCCCAGCCCGGACCCCCCGCCCGGCGGCTATATACGCCTCGCGCGCGTGAAGCCTGCAACAGGGGAGCACAGAAGTGCGCAACACCTGGTGGAGTCAACACGTCGATTGGGACACCGTCTGCAAGCGGGCGCGGGGGCGAGCGAACTATAACAGCCGCCGCCGACTGGCGGCCCAGCTCAGACGCCGCGAGGTCCTGCAGCTCTGGCACCGCTGGGGCGACAAGCCAGGTCTGCAAACGCTGATGGCGGCGCACCTGGGGGTGCATAAGAGCACGATCTGCCGGGATCTGCAGCGCATCTTTCCGCTGATGACCGAGTGCCCCACCGGTGGGCAGCTGCAGCCGCGGGCCTGGTGGCGCGACGCGGAGGCCTGAGCGCCCCGCAGAAAAGCGCAGAAAAGTGACAGATACTCGCCGCCACTACCGCCCACACGCGCACGCGCGCGAGAAGCCATCTGGCCCACCAGCATTATCGGTTCCGATAATGCCGGTGAACCCTCGCGCGCGGGGAGCCATCGCCGGAAAAACCTGGCCACTCTGACCAAGTTTCGGTGAACCCTCGCGCGCGGGGAGCCATCGTATCCGCCTGGTTTCCGCCCGGTATCCGGCCGGTTTCCGCCTGGGTGAACCCTCGCGCGCGGGGAGCCATCTTCCCTGACCGGTTCCGTGCGATTGCAGATGCCTGTGCAGATGCCGGTGAACCCTCGCGCGCGTGGAGCCCCCAGACAACTTCGAGCGCCCCCTACCGAACACCGGAAGGAGCGGTGGAAGTTGAGCGCGACTAGCCCCGCATCCCCCCCGAGGCCACCGCCGCGCCCACGCGCCGGCCGATCCGGCCCAGGGGGGTACCAGAGGTAAGGGCCCACCGGAGATCGTGGCTCCTGAGCCGATCTGGGGCGGCGCTCTGGCCGTGCCCCATGCCCGCTTTGATCAATTTTGATCATCCGCCGCGCAGGTTCCCATAAGTGGAATTCTGGCACCTCGGCGGCCCAGGCGTCGGGGTCGCGGTGGTCCCCCGCTAGTCTGCCGCCAGCGTCGCGGGCCGGGCCGGACAGGGGGCGCCGCGTTGATGCACCTGGTGGCAGGGCGCATGCAGGCTGGAATTGGCCCGCGGGTCCGCCCACTCGTGGTCATCTGCGGCGGCCTTCGCCTCATCCTCGGCCCGTAGCTGCGCCCAGAGCGCGATCCGCGCCGGGCTGTGCGGCTCTCGCGGGCAGGGGTGCGGGGAGCTGGCGCACGGCTCACCGCGTTGCCAGCGTCTGTGGGCGTCGAGCAACCAGGCCTTGAACGCCTCCAGCCAGTTGCGGTTGGGGATCTCCTGGCGGCGACAATGGCCGAGGAACGCCACCTCTTCCGCCTGGAGATCGAGGACGATCAACTCGCTGGCGTTCCACCAGTCGAGAAAACTCGGCGTCAGGGTGAGACGGCGGGGCGCCTCGGTCAGCGGCGTCCGTGTCTTGGTCTGTGGCGTTGATCCCGATCCAGGCCGCTCGTTTTTTTCAGGGGCGGTTGGCGCCGACGCCGGCTCGCCAAAAAAAGGTGAACGGTTTTCAAGAGGTGAAAGACTAGAGGTGAAAGGGGGGCTTATCTTGAGCCCGCTGGCGTCGTCAGAGGACGTATCTTGAGCCCGCTGGATGGGCTCAGGGGACTTATCTTGAGCCCGCTGGGGGACCCGCGCCTGGCGCCCCCGCCGGCGGTCCTCGCGGGCGGCTTTCCGCTTGGCGTCGAGGGTCTCCAGCGCGGGGGTCCGATGGCGGCGCAGGGCGGCCAGGTCGAGCCCGTAGATGGCGACCGCGTGCTGACGCGCGGGCTGCACCAGGTACAGCACCGGGTCGAGCCGCTGGCCCTCGGCGTCTTTGGTGGCGCTCAGCTCCTGCATGAGGAGCCGCAACGTGTTCGGGCTGTAGCTGGTCAGGAGGCTGAGCCGCGCCCGGTCATAACGCACGAGCAGGGCCTCGGGGTGGCTCGCCGGGTCCCAGGCCTCGGGGTCCTTGGCGTCCCAGTCGGGCGGGGGGTTGATCTGATCGCTGAGGGTGCGCAGCACCAGCTTGCAGGGCGCGGGCAGGGTGGACTCGGCAATGGCGTTATCGATCACCCACCAGGTCATTGGGCACCTCCTGACGCGGAGGTGGCGGGGTCCACCGGAGGGCATTGCGTTGAGGCGGGAACGTGTGCTACCGTGGGAGTAGACATAGATGGTCGTCTCCTTAGCAGGTGCAACGTCTGTGTCGCGGGGGAGTTGGGCCTCGCCGCCCACTCCCCATTTTTCTGTACACCGCTGGTGCGAGCAGCGGTGGGGGTCCTGCCTCCCTTCTTACCCTATTTCCGGCCGAGAGAACACCCTTTTTTTTCGCGCCATATCCGCGTCATCCATTTCCGGCAGACGACGTGCCGGAGCCGCTTCGGCGTGCCGCCCACCCACACCTCGACCCGGCACAACTCACACCACCAGGTGCTGCCGCTAGGGGACATCGCCCGGGCCCTCCACCTCGACCACCCCGGCGGGATCGGGGTCGTCGTCGGGACGGCGGGGCTTCCGGCCCCGGTCGAGGCGGGCGCCCCGTTCGGCCTGCAGGGCGGCCAGCAGGGGTACCCACTGGGCGGCGCCGTCCGACACCAGCCTGGCCACCTTGGACACCAGCATGGCGAGCTGGGCCGGCTTCAGGGCGACGATGGCCACCCCGCCACAGGGCACGCCGGCGTCGGAGGGGATGACGGTCGGGGATGCTACCACGGTAGCATTCGCTGCTACCGTGCCGTTGGTCGACGGGTCCACCGGTGGGCTCTCCTGTGGTAGCACCACGGGATGGCCGTTCGGCGTTGTTACCGTGGTAACACCGTCGGTTACCGGCCCAGCAGGGTCGTGGCCATGCGCAGGCGGAACAGTTGTCACAGGCACAGAGGAACCATGGTTTCTCTTGGGGTCCTCGAGCGGCGGGAGTTGGACCCCCGAGGGGAGCCGCACCCCGGCGCGGTCTGCGGCAATGAAGATTGATGAGACGCTCTCCCGATGGTCCCGGAGAAACGCTTCGCTCATCGGGAGGCCTAAGGACTTCGCCAGCGCCACGGCGCAACTGTGGTATCGCCTGGCCAGTTCGGTGATCGTGGTCGGCTCCACGCTGGGGGCTGGGGTGCGTGAGGACTTCCAGGTCTTCGCCATGGCTAGTCCTCCTGGCTCAGGAGGTCATCCACACAGCGGTCAATGGCGTCGAGGCACAGCCCCTTGAACGTATCGAAGAACTCACCGCCATGCACCGCGACCTCCCGGTCGAGCAAAAATTCCACCAGGTGGTAGAGTGGATGTTTCGCCGGGTCCGGCTCGCTGGCGATCGCCTCATCAATCTTTTCGAGGACTTCGCCGGGAAAGATGCGTTTCCTGGCCCGCGCCACGCGCTGGGCCTGGATGTCGCTGTGATAGTCAATCTGGGAGGGTTCGGGGGTGTAACGGCTTGACATCGTTGCTCCTTCAGGCTCATACTATGAGCCGGGTTCAGAGGGTCTACCGAGACCGAACCTGCATTGCCTCGCCCCGGTGGGGGAGTGACAGCTCCCTCGTCGGGGCACCTACCTGCACGATCGGTTTCCCATCGGCACCTCCTTTGCTAGAAAAAACTTTACGTTACCGCCTACCTATAGTATACTAAATGGTTACCTGTTAGTAAATATGAAATTGTCGCCATTTGAAAAAATATCTAGCGGGAGAGAAGTCCAGATGGTATCCAGTTCCCGTATGAAAGACAGCCCGAAGCCACGCCGACTGAAAACCCAGCGCAAGACGTACGAGTGCCTCCGCTGCCAGTATCGGTGGACCCCATACCACGGGAAGCGGCCGCGGCGATGCGCGCGCTGTCGCTCGCCCTACTGGGACGTGCCCAAGCGCGAGGAGCGCCCGTCGACCCCGCCGACCGGGGAGGAGGAGGCATGACCTGGCCCAGCCCCCTCGAATGGCTCGGCATCATTGGCACCCTGGCCACCCTCACCAGCCTCGTGCTCGCCTGGGGCGCGCGGGATACCCGGAAGATCATCGAGCGCATGGACACGGCGAACCGCGTCCACCACGGCCAGACGCAGGGCATGCTGGAGGGCATGGACCGCGGCACGAAAGCGATCCTCGAGCGCATGGACCGCCAGGCCGAGCAGCGCTACCGCGACCTCAAGGACCGGCTTGACGGGGAGGCGCAGCCATGAGCCGAGGCCTGGGCCGCATCGAGCGTACCATTCTTGACGCCTTGCAGGCGACCCATCGGCCCTATGTGGCGCTGTGGAAGATGGTGCTCCTCGTCGAGGGCCGGCTCGCCAGCTTGGATCAGGACGCGAGGCATTGGCGCGTGCCGATCTGCCAACCCCACCCCAAGCTGCGGCATCCCTTCCCTGGAATCGGCATGGTCGATCATCTCAGGGCCTGCTATGCCCCTCAGCCCGCCAGAAGCATCCAGGAAGCCGTCGCCCGTGCGGTGCGCTCGCTGGCGCGCAAGGGCTTGGTCCGCTGTGAGTATGAGGGCACGCGCCCCAAGAGCCTCATGGTCAGCTTACCGACCGCGGACCCCATGGCCTCGCCCCAGCGGCAACGCCTCGCGCGGAAGCTGCAGGCACGCGCCATGGGGTTCTACTGGCCTGACCGCTGACCATCAGGATGATAAGCGTTGGGTTGTCGATAACCCAACACTTACCGGAGCCGCCCGCCCCATGACGCCCCCGAGGGCTGAAACCGGGTCGCCGCGCTGACGGCGAGTGGTGAATAGAGGTCAATGCGCATGGATATCCATCGGTTAGGCTGCGCGCTCGCGGTCCTGCTGCTGGCCCTGGCGAGCCCCACCCTGGCCGGCCCCATGCCCGGCCGCGAGCGCCGCGGGGCTGACGAGATCGCGGGAGGTGCTCGCATCAGCAGTGGCGCGGGTGGAGGCCGAATCTCAGGCGCAGACGGTGAGGGTGTGATCGGCACCACAGGGCGGTGCTCGCAAACGCCCCCTGGAAGGCTTGGCGCGCCATGGCTTTGGGAGGGGGCCCTTGCAGAAGTGTTTGAGGGACGGCAGATGTGGAGACAACAAACATATCGCAATTGCGATAAAAATCCCGGAAGCTTGCAGAAGTGTTTGAGGGACGGCAGATGTGGAGACTCGAGAATTATTAATGGGCCATTAATAATTCTTTCGGCCTAACAGAAGTGTTCGAGGGACTGTAGGTGTGGAGACGATCAGTTCATTAGTAAAATTACTAATATTTTTTCAATGGCCGCACCGTGCGAGGGCCTGTCGGGGTGGAGACGGCACCCCCGCGGGGCGAACACGGGTCGCCGCGCCGACGGGCAGTGGTGCAGAAGGAGGAGAGGTCATGGACCCCTGGCCCTGTGGGGAAGATGCGGCGATGACCCCTCCTTTATACTCGTACTTGATGGCCTGACACCTGGCCGACCGCGTGTTATGCTGCGCTCCACCATCGACAACGCCTACGCCGACGACTACGACAACGCGACGGCATCGCCAACGAGACGGTGAATAGTGCTCCTATGCTTGGATGTTGATGTGAAGGAGGCTGCTATGCGTCTGCTCGTGAGCGATTGGCTTCTGGTTGCCGGCTACGCGGTGGTCCTCTTGGCGCATCTGCTCAAGCTGATGCGCTAGGTGGACGGCGAGGAGCCGTGGGGACTGGAGTCAAAGGAGCCGCTCCCATGACCCCCCCCGAGGGGCGAAAGCGGGTCGCCGCGCGGACGGCCAGTGGGGAATAAGGAGACACTCACAGCCATGGACCCGACCTGGCTCTATTACGCCCTCAGCACCATCGCCCAGTGCGCCGCGGCGCTGGCCGCACTCATCGGCTTTCTGGGCTTGTGGCAGCTGGACCGCTTGCGGGAGATCAGGCGCGAGATCGAGTGCGAGATGATCGCCGTGGTGCTCCAGATGATTGGACGTGCTGGCGATTATATTCCGCTCCGCGGGCGAGCCCACTTCCGCCAGCGAGCTCGTGACTTCGTCGACAGGTTAAGGTCACCTCCGAATCCATGGGTCACAACAGAGGAGGGAAAGACTATTGACGAGGAGGCTAAGCAGATCATTGCGACCGTGCTTAGCCCCCTACTGATGCGCTATGAGGCCCTGGGAGGCCGGCAGCAGCTGCTGCTATGGGTGCTCCGCGTTTTTCTGGTTGTGACGCTCGCCACCCTTGGCGCCGCTGTCGTGGGCTTCCTCTACGTTGACCAGGCCTTGGCCTGGGGATGGACCCCTGGGCTGCTTTGGATCGCAGGTGGTTGGCTGGCGGGCGGCCCTATCATCGTCGTGTGGGTCGCGGCCAAGCTTCCCAGAGCCCGAGGTATGGCAACGATTCGCCGGAAAATGGGCCACTTGCTCTCGGGCCCGCGTCAATTGGGAGGAACAGCCGCACCCCCTGACAGATGCCTATACCTCATTCATTGAGCCCCTCGTTTGCCTTCTAAAATCCTCCGAACCGATGTTCTCCCGATAGCCAACCGGCGGGCGATCGCACTCTTGCTGAGACCGCCCGCGAACAGCTCGTGTACCTGTGTGGCTTTGCGTCGCGCTGTCGGAGGCCTGCCATGCGGCTTCCCGTGTTGACGTGCTTGGGCAATCCCCGCGCGCACACGCTCCCGGAGAATTTCCCGTTCGAACTGAGCGAACACCGCGAGCAACCCGGCCATCGCACGACCCGTCGGCGTGGTCAGGTCGAAGGCTTCGGTCAGGGACACGAACCCGACTCCCAGCTCATGGAGTTCCTGGAGCGTCACCATCAAGTCTGCCACCGAACGGCCCCAGCGATCCAATCGCCACACGAGCACGGCATCAAGCTGGCGTCGCCGTGCTGCCCGCAGTAATTGCTCGCGCTGAGGTCGTTGGAGAGCCCCCGAGCTCACATCACGCACTTCTATGACCACGATCCAGCCGCGTTGGGCCACATACGCGCGCATCGCGTCGAGCTGCAGCAGGAGGGTCTGCTGATCGTGCGTCGAGACGCGGGCATACAGGCCGACGCGAAGACGCCTTGCCATACCGTCACCCCTGGCCAAAAACCCTCCGGCGAACATCCTCCGGCGAGGCCCAGTTGTGGGCCGTTTCTGCTATCATTGCCGCCCTGGCCTAAAATAGTAGTTTTCGGCCAAGTTCAGCGACTCCATCATACACGATCCGGGCCGAAGGAGGATGGCATGCCGAGCGTTCACGAAACCGCTTACCCGCGATTGAAGAGTTATCCTTCCCCGAACGAACTGGCGATGGTCTACACGCCCACCAAGGACGAGGTTGCCCTGGCAGAAGGGGTCACCCGAAGCGAAATCGCCCGCTTGGGGTTCCTTATCTTGTTGAAAAGCTTTCAGCGGCTCGGCTACTTCGTACAGCTCCGCGACGTGCCTGCGGCCATAGTGGAGCATATCGCGCACACGCAGGGCTTCCTTGTGATGCCCGAGGGACTGGCCGACTATGACACATCTGGCACACGCCGCAGACATGTCCCCATCATCCGCGCCCACCAACGCGTCAACGCCTTCGGGCCCGAGGGGCAGGTGGTCTTACGGAGAGCCGTCCGGGAGGCCGCTCACACGAAAGAGGATCTGGCCGACATCATCAACGTCGCCATCGAGGAGCTCGTCCGGCAGGGGTTCGAGCTTCCAGGATTCACGACCCTCCAGGAAGAAGCCCAGCGAGTACGCGCCGAGGTCAATCGCGGATTCTACGCGCCGGTCTATGATGCCTTGGGTGAGGAGGGCCGCCAGCAGATCGATCGCATGTGGGCAGAGCCGGGAGCCGAGGCGCGAACGACCGCCTGGAACTCCCTCAAGCAAGACGTAGGCAGCCCGACGCTGACCCATCTCAAAGCCCTGGTCGACCACCATCAGTGGCTGTCCGCTCACCAACCGCTCGGCCACGTCCTCGGCGGCCTCCCTACGGCCAAGATGGAGCAGTTTGCCGCCGAGGCCAGAAGTTTGGATGCCGCCCGGATGCAGGCCGTGGAACCGCACAAGCGCTACACGCTCGCGGCTGTGCTGCTGCGGACCCAGTGGTCGCGCGTCCTCGATGATCTGGGCCAGATGTTCATCAAGCGCATGATGCGGATCCATCGCCGCGGCAAGGAGGCATTGGCGCTGCATCATCTTAAGCACCAGGCACGGACCGATGGCTTGATTCGCACCCTCCGCGACGTGGTCACCGCGTATCACACCGACGGGGAGGCGCATCAGCGCTTGGCCGCGATCGAGGCGGTCCTCGCTGGCAAAAGCGTGGAGCTGTTGGAGCAATGCGACGCGCACGAGGCCCACGCCGGCAACAACTACTATCCCTTCCTCTGGCGCCTCTACGCGAGCCACCGGCCCACGCTGTTTCGTATCTGGCGAGCGATCACCATGAAGACCACCAGCCAGGACGCGTCGTTGGAGCGCGCGTTGGCGTTCATCTTGGCGCATGAGCACAGCCGGTCGGAATGGCTGCCGCTGACGCGAGAACACACGGGAGGGACGACGTTGGACCTCTCGTGGGTGCCCGAGAGCTGGTGGCGACTCGTGACCGACCACAGCATACGTGATGCGCCACTGAGGCGAGTGAATCGGCGACACCTGGAGGTCTGCGTCTTTACGCAACTCATGTGGGACCTCAAGTCAGGGGACGCTTGCATCGAGGGGAGTGCCGAGTTCGCCGACTATCGTGAACAGTTAGCCCCGTGGGACGAATATATGCGGATGGCTCCGGCATACAGCGAACAGGTCTCACTGCCGCTCGCGGGCGACGCGTTCATTGGGCAGTTACAACACTGGCTGGACTCGATCGCGCGTGCCACCGATCAGTCGTTCCCAGCGAACGAGGGGGTCCGCCTGGAAAACGGGGAACCTGTACTGACCAAGCTGCCCCGGAAAGCCGAACCGGCGACACTGCACTGGCTGGAGAAGACCATCGCCGATCGGCTCGAGCCGGTCCAGATCCTGGACGCACTAGCGGACACCGAGCATTGGCTGCACTGGACGCGCTTCTTCGGTCCGCTCTCGGGGCATGAAGCCAAGCTCGATAGCCCTCGCGAACGCTACCTCATGGCGGCGTTCTGCTACGGCTGCAACCTGGGACCCAGCCAGACCGCGCGCTCGCTCAAGGGAGCGGATCGACGCCAGATCGCTTGGGTGAATCAACGCCACATCACCGAGGAAACCCTGGACCAGGCGGTCACAGCGCTCATCAACGCCTACAACCAGTTCCACATCCCAAAACTCTGGGGGTCTGGAAAGCACGCGTCCGCAGATGGCACCAAGTGGGACCTCTACGAACAGAATCTGCTGTCGGAGTATCACATTCGCTACGGCGGCTATGGTGGCATTGGCTACTATCACGTATCGGACACCTACATCGCCCTGTTCAGCCACTTCATCCCCTGTGGTGTGTGGGAAGCGGTGCACATTCTCGATGGGCTGCTGAAGAACACAAGCGACATCCAGCCCGACACGCTCCACGCCGATACCCAAGGGCAGAACGCACCTGTGTTTGGGCTGGCCCATCTCCTGGGCATCCAGCTCATGCCACGCATCCGCAACTGGAAGGATCTGACCCTCTATCGACCGGATAAAGCCAGCCGTTATGAGCACATCGATGCCCTGTTCGCGGACACTGTGGATTGGGACCTCATCCGCACCCACTGGCCAGACATGCTGCGGGTGGCGGTGTCCATTCGGGTGGGGCGGATTACGGCGGCGACGATTCTCCGTCGCCTGGGCACGTATAGCCGAAAGAACAAGCTCTACCTGGCGTTCCGAGAACTGGGCCGCGTGGTGCGGACCGGGTTCCTGCTCCGCTATCTGGCGGACAAAGAACTCCGCTCCACCATTCAGGCCGCGACGAACAAGAGTGAACAGTTGAACCGGTTTCTGAAATGGGTGTTCTTTGGCGGTGAGGGCGTCATTACAGAAAATAGCCGGGATGAGCAGCGGAAAGTCATCAAATATAACCACCTGGTGGCCAACTGCTTAATCTTCCACAATGTCTGCTCGTTAACCCACGTAATCAGCCAGCTCCAGGACGAAGGGGAGGACATTCCAGGGACAGCGCTGGCCCGCATCAGCCCATATCTCACAGAGCACATCAATCGGTTCGGCGACTATGTCCTGAACATGAATCGGACGCCACTGCAACCCGCATACGACTTCACGTTCCGGGCTTGATCGACGACAA
>Ga0137403_10003241_pt1 | contig 19573 bp, 12 predicted proteins | sample CZOMad2_1_16fung_FD_122057 | JGI IMG/M metagenome (GOLD analysis project Ga0137403, IMG submission 122057) | Vadose zone soil fungal communities from Angelo Coast Range Reserve, California, USA - CZOMad2_1_16fungal (Hybrid Assembly) | ecosystem: Environmental > Terrestrial > Soil > Vadose zone...
CTGATCGAAGACCACTTGCGCGCCGTTGGCGAAATCGCCGAACTGCCCCTCCCATAGCGTCAGCGCGTTCGGTTCGGCGAGCGAATAGCCGTATTCGAAGCCCAGCACGGCCTCCTCCGAGAGCATCGAATTGATGACTTCGAAGCGGGCCTGACCCTCGCCCAGATGGTTGAACGGGATGTAGCGGTCCTCGTTCTCCTGATCGATCAGCACCGAATGGCGCTGCGAGAAAGTGCCGCGCTCGGTGTCCTGGCCGGAGAGCCGCACCGGATGGCCCTCGAGCAGCAGCGAGCAGAACGCCAGCGCCTCGCCGGTTGCCCAGTCGATGCCTTCGCCGGTCTCGATTGCGGCGAGGCGGTTGTCGAGGAAGCGCTTGACCGTCTTGTGCACCTCGAAGTTCGCCGGCACCTTGGTGATGGCGGTGCCGACCTTGATCAGCTCGTCGAGCGGCACGCCGGTGTCGCCACGGCGCGGGCCGTCGGCGTCGGCGCGCTTCATGTCCTTCCACTGGCCGTCGAGCCAGTCGGTCTTGTTGGGCTTGAAGTCCTGGCCGCCCTCGAACTCGGCCTCGAGCTTGGCGCGCCAGTCGGCCTTGAGCTTGTCGATCTCTTCGCTCGTCAGCAGGCCTTCGGCGATGAGCCGCTCGGAATACAGTTCCAGCGTCGTCTTGTGGCTCCGGATCTTGGAGTACATCAGCGGCTGCGTGAAGCTGGGCTCGTCGCCTTCGTTGTGGCCGAAGCGGCGATAGCAGAACATGTCGATGACGACGTCCTTGTGGAACAATTGCCGGAACTCGGTCGCGATGCGCGAGCAATGCACCACCGCTTCCGGATCATCGCCGTTGACGTGAAAAATCGGTATCTGCAGCATCTTGGCGATGTCGCTTGCGTAGCTGGTCGATCTCCCTTCGCTCGGGTAGGTAGTGAAACCGACTTGGTTGTTGACGATCACATGGAGCGTGCCGCCGATGCCGTAGGCGGCAAGCTGACTCATATTCAAGGTTTCCTGCACCACGCCTTCGCCCGCGAACGCCGCCTCGCCGTGAATCAGCAATGCCAGACCGCGCTCCCGTTCGGCATCGCCGGAGCGGTCTTGTTTGGCGCGCACGCGCCCCACGGCTACGGGATTAACGAATTCCAAATGACTCGGATTGAAGCACAACGAAAGATGCATCTTGGGTCCGGTGGAAGTCTGATAGTCGCCGCTGTAGCCGAGATGGTATTTGACATCACCTCCGCCGTCGGCGGGAGGCGGAAGATCGAGAAATTCACGGAATATCTGCTGGGGCTTTTTACCGATCACATTGACCAGCACATTGAGCCGGCCGCGATGGGCCATTGCTAAAACGATCTCGCGCAGGCCCTCGCGCGCGGCTTTTTCGATGGCGAAAATCAGCAATGGAATGAGGCTCTCGGCGCCTTCCAAGGAAAAGCTCTTGGCGCCGACGAATTGGTTGCGGGTAAATTGCTCGAACGTAGCGGCATGAATCAATTGGGTCAGAATCTGACGCTGTTCCGTTTGGTCGAGCTCCAGGCGGTTGTCGTTCGTCTCGATTTTTTCCTGTAACCATTCACGGATCGAGCGATCCTCGATGTGCATGAATTCAACACCGATGGAGCCGCAATAAGTTTCTCTAAGACGTCTGACGATTTCGCGCAGCGTCTGCGGTCCGGGCCAGTAAAGTCCGGTGCCGGAAAAGAGTTGATCGGCTCGCTCGGCGGTCAGACCATAAAAAGCAGGGTCCAATTCGGGAGGTTTGCGGGGTTGTTGGCCCAAGGGATCGAGATACGCTGCTCGGTGGCCAAGCGTGCGGTAGGCTCGAACCATGTCGTTAAGCTGTTCCTGAAGTGTCGACGCGAAGGAAGGAGCTACACTGCTACGAGTGCCCGCCGTATCAATGCCGGCGGGCAATATGTCTGCTGCGGTATCGTTGCCATTCGTGGACGACCGCCCGTTCTCTATAATCTCGCTAAAATAGGTCCGCCATTCGGGGCCGACCGACGCCGGATTTTTTCTATAGGCTGCGTATAACTCTTCAATGTAAGGCAGATTTCCGGAGTTTGTGAGCAGGTTCATGGCGCAGCGTGCGGTGCGCCGCGGCGCACCTTACTGCTTTGCGCACACAGGCGCGCTCCTAAAAAGACGCGAGATCGAGATCAGCTTATACCTCTAAAAGGGGCAAGTGAAGTGACACTGCCGAATGAATTAGATGCATGCCAAGCGGGCGGTGCTATCGATTTGTCCAGACGGGCGAAAACTGTGTCGAATGCTCCGAGCTTTTGTGCGGTCCGCAGAATACTGCTGATCGTGCCCCAGTCGCTCCAGCCGACGTCGGCAACCGGCAGGACGCGCAACTTGGCGGCAAGCGGCTGGCAGATCGCCGATGAAAAGTTCACGCTCGGAATGGTTTCATAGATCTGATCCAAAAGACTCATCGAGCGGGTATTGTTCAACGTCATCTGGACCAGCCGAAAGGCATGATACAGGAGCGGTACGCTTTGCTTCACCATGTCCCACAGCGCGGCATTGTGCGCGGCGAATACCATGGTATTCCAGAGCGCGCCTTGTTGGATCAGCTCCATTGCTCGGGGCAGCGCAGGTTTTCGACAAAACCGGCGACCGGCCTGACACTATCGCTGCCTTGTTTTCGCGCGACCTTAATGTAGCCATATTCGGTCTCTTCGCCGGCGTGTGGAGTCATGCCCAACAAGACCATTTTGGTGGGATTCAGCCTCGAGTCCTCGACAGCCTTGTCGACGGCGGTCATAAAGCGTTCCTCATCGAGGACAAAATGATCGGATGGAAATACCACCACCGTGGCTGCCGGATCGCGGTCGGTTATGTGGGCGAGCGGCAATAGTATACCTGGCGCGGTATCGCGATTGGCCGGTTGAAAAATAACATTTTGGCGTGGCCAGTGCGGCAGTTGTTTTTCGACTTCTGCTCGATGATGAGCTCCGACCACGATCAATATGCGCTCGGCTGGAATCAGTCGCTCGACCCGGTCCAAGGTGCAGCGCAACATGGAACGTTCGCCAATGATAGTGGAAAACTGCTTGAGGCCGCTGCCGCCGCAAAGCTGTTTCAAAAAGCTCCGCACGCGGATTCCTTCGCCGCCGGCCAACACGATTGCCCCGAGATTTGCATGATTCATGTAATTTTCCTGATTCAATCCGGTAGATTACGTATGTTTAGCGAGTAGGGCGAGGCAAGAAATATACCAGAAAGGCTTAGCTCAATTAGCGTGAGAAATCCTGCTGATTTCGCGGATTCTAAAAACATCGATGTCCCATGGCCGACACATGAAAATTAAAAAAGTCTTGTATTTGAAACAGTTAAACTGTTTTGTTACCAAGCATATCAACTCGTCGCGCTACAAACCGGTAAATGATCCGGCTTACCGTACGGGTGCGAGCCCGCATTAGCTCGCATCGCCAATTCTTTTTGGGGAAGTTGAGCCTCACGTCGAGGTGGTTGTCCAAAGCTAAAAAAGCCGTCCAAAGTCGCATGAAAAAACCGCTGAGTTCGGGACACGCCTCCAAGTGAAGGATTATGTCGGTCGCAAAAGCATACAACTTGACTTAACCGAGCTGTGCTCACCGACGCAAGCGTAAAGCGATTCGCGAGCACCAAAAATTCGCCGGATACAAAAGCCGGCGGGGCGCAAAGTTATTCCGCGAGGTCGACCAGTGGTTTTCCGCCGCTGAACTCGAGTCTTGTTTTTCGTTTATAAATGTCTGCCGGATCCTCAACCTACATACGCACCGGGCTGAAGATGTGGCGCGAGCGCATCTCTCCAACGTAAATCAGTAAACGTGGCGTGCCGAAGGGGCGCTATTTGAACCGACGAAAGCGGAATGCTAGTAGTTAAGTATTCCCTTCAGGTTCGGAAAGAAGTTGAATCACCAGCCGATTGCCAAACAAAAAGCGCATCGAAGCACCGATGTGAGACGACTTGCCGGTTTAATTGGGCTATTGGCCCTGGCCGCCGCATGGCATTGGCTGGCCCCTAACCGCTGGCTCGATTTTGAAGTTCTCACGGCGTGGCAACGCTCGTTCCAAAGCCATCCGCTAGCGCCATTTCTAGTAATCGCCGCCTACGTACTAGGCGGCATCGTGTTATTTCCCGTAACCCTTCTCACTGCGGCGACAATCGTCACTTTCGGGCCGGTCGCCGGTAACCTTTACGGCCTTGGCGGATGGCTGGTCAGTGCGTCTTTGGGCTTTTGCGTCGGTAGGCATGTCGGACTGGATTGGCTGGGCAGCCTCATCGGCGAGCGCTCCGAGCGTTTGCGTGGCGCCGCTGAAAGACGAGGTCTGCTCGCAGTGCTGGCATTGCGTCTGGTTCCCGTGGCGCCGTTTACGATCGTCAATCTATTTATCGGCGCTTCGCGTATCCGCTTTGCCGATTTCATTGCCGGTAGCATCTTGGGGCGGATACCGGGGATCCTGGTGTTCACGTTATTTGCCGTCGAGCTGCAAGCGCTATCGCACTCTATTTCTGTTGGCAGGACGCTCCTTGTCGCGGTTGCTTTGGGATTGATTTTTTTAGCGCAACGCTGGATATCGCGCCAATTGGCTGCGCAGCGCGCACTGGCCGTTCGAGAAACCGATCTAAACTGAAGGCCCTAGCGCGATAAATTCCCCGCTCATCTCGGCCAGATTTTTCACAAATGTGTTTCTTGACAGTGGACGTGGTCGTCGGTTCTCAATGAACTGTACCACCGGCGAGACAGTTGTAATTCCCCCTTCAATTGGACCTCCTCTGGCATAAAAGGTGCGTCAATATCGATTTATTAGCTGCCCGTGAATTTCCCGGCTTTCAAACGGAAACATGTTCACGCGATTATGCTGGCCGAGGATCAAACGGCAAAGGGGCGTGTCGATGCAATCTTGCGGTGACAGCTGATTGATCGACGAGGGGCGTTGGCCGCTAGAAAACTCAGCCGGTGATCACGCGCGATACGGGACGGCAAGCCTCACGGTCAAATTGAAAGGATAGGACAAAATGAATCACCAATACTTTGTATTATCCGGGCGGTGACGGGCTGATAAAGCACGCAGGGCGCTAAAGAGATTTTCATATTTGCGAAGAACCAAATAAGAGGAGGAGAGAGTTTTATGGCAGCGAAAGTCAAATCAATTCCCGACGAATACCGCGGCGCCACGCCGTATTTATGTGTAAAGGGCGCGGCAACGGCAATCGATTTTTACAAGAGCGCTTTCGGTGCGCGCGAGGTGATGCGCATAGCGATGGATGAGGGCAAGATCGGCCACGCTGAGCTCAGGGTTGGCGACGCGCCGTTCATGCTCGCGGACGAATTTCCGGAGATGAATTTTCGCAGTCCTCAATCGATTGGCGGGACACCGGTCAATGTTCTTATTTACGTCGATGACGTCGACGCTCTGGTGAAACGAGCGGAATCTGCCGGAGCGAAAGTGTTGCGCCAGCCGGAAGACCAATTCTACGGCGATCGAATGGCGACGCTCGAAGACCCCTACGGCCATTCATGGTCGTTCGCTACACACATCGAGGATGTCTCTCCCGACGAAATGCGCAAACGCGCCGCGGCGCACCAGACCTAACAGGCGTGCCGCTGGATGTGAGCGGCTTGGAAGCACGCTTGGGTTCGTGCCCCAACACATTGGTTCGAAAGCCGTCACGAAGGCTGATTGAGGAGGAATGGCATGGATAAATGGAAGCAGCAGTTATCGATTGGCTATTTCGTTGTCGCCTTGCTGATGCTGTTCCTGCTCCAATACTATTTTGCCGCACCGAAGGTGGAGACCATCGGCTACAGCGAATTCAAAGCGTTAGCCAAAAAGGGCCTGGTGACTAACCTGGTGATAAACGAGCAGACGATTCGCGGCGAGGTCAAACCCGAGGGGGTAAAGGAAGTTCTTTCGGCGGAACAACTCAAATCACGCGGCGAAGACAAGGAGGTTAAGAGCGCTCTGCCGTTTGTTACGGTAAGGATTGAGGATCCTGATCTGGTCAATGACTTGGAGGCGGCCGGTGTTCCTTTCAGAGGCGAGGTGGTTAGCCAGTGGCTGCCAACATTACTCTCGTGGGTGGTGCCGGTCGTGCTGTTTTTCTTGTTATGGAACTTTCTGTTCCGCAAAATGGGCGCCGCCGGCGGCAGCCTGATGCAAATCGGCAAGAGCAAAGCGAAAGTCTACATCGAGAAAAAAACCGGAGTGACATTTGCGGACGTTGAAGGAATAGACGAGGCCGAGGAGGAGCTTGCTGAGGTCGTCGAGTTTTTGCGGACACCACAAAAATATCAGCGGCTCGGCGGTCGAATACCCAAGGGGGTCTTGCTCATTGGTCCGCCGGGCACGGGAAAGACCTTGTTGGCGCGTGCCGTCGCCGGGGAGGCCGGCGTGCCGTTCTTCAGCATCTCCGGTTCTGATTTTGTCGAGATGTTCGTCGGCGTTGGAGCGGCGCGGGTTCGTGATCTGTTTGCTCAAGCGGTGCAGCATGCGCCGAGCATTATATTCATCGACGAGCTCGACGCGCTCGGCAAAGCTCGCGGCATGAACATTCTATCGAGCCATGACGAGCGCGAGCAAACGCTCAATCAATTGCTCGCTGAGATGGACGGATTCGACCCGAATCAGGGCGTCATTATCATGGCCGCTACCAACCGGCCGGAAATTCTCGATGCGGCGCTGCTGCGCCCCGGAAGGTTCGATCGTCAAGTACTGGTTGACCGTCCCGACGTTAAAGGGCGGGAGCGGATTCTCAGACTCCATGCCAAAAAAATCAAATTGTCGCCGTCGGTCGACTTGGCCCAGATCGCCGCCAAGACTCCGGGATTCGTCGGCGCGGACCTCGCCAACATCATCAATGAAGCGGCTCTTCTGGCAGCGCGGCAAGGCAAGGATGCCGTGGAGACGACGGATTTCGACGAAGCTATCGAGCGTGTCATCGCCGGCCTGCAGAAAAAAAGCCGCGTGATGCATCCTCACGAGAAAAAAACCGTGGCATATCATGAAGCCGGCCACGCCCTGGTGGCAGAGCTGGTCCCGGGTACCGACCCGGTGAACAAGATTTCAATCATTCCTCGCGGTGTGGCGGCATTGGGTTATACGCAGCAACTTCCCACCGAGGACCGCTACCTCATGACCCGCTCCGAGCTGTTGGCGCGCATCTATGTGCTCCTCGGCGGGCGGGTCGCTGAGGAAATGATTTTCGGAGATGTTTCCACCGGGGCGCAGAACGACTTGCAAAAGGCCACCGAGATCGCCCGCACCATGGTGACGCAATTCGGTATGAGCGAGAAATTGGGATTGGTCGCCCTCGAAGGTTCGCGTACCGCGCCGTTTCTACCCATGCCGACGCCGCCGCAAAAAGAGTACAGCGACGAGACTGCGCGAATGGTCGACGAAGAGATCAAGAAGATTTTAAACGACGCACACGTCAAGGTCCGTGACATTCTCGGTGTTCATCGCCAGGCGCTTGAGGAATTAGCCAAGTTGCTGTTGGAAAAAGAAGTGGTGGAGCGCCCAGAGTTGTTGGCGATCCTCAAAGTCAGAAGCATCGGCTCGTTGAAGGATAAGGACAAAAACCAACGGCGCGAGCAACCGCACATGCGGGATGATCGGCCGACGTGAGCTGGCCTGCCGCTTGAACTGATCGAGAGATTTTTATTTTGAAATGCCGCTTCGGAGCGTTTCAGCCGCAAGGCTGCGAGCCAGCCATTGCCACGTTGCGAAGGTGCGATTCAATTTTGTCTTTGCTACTTGCTTCGTCTGATTTCTTCTTCCCTCGCTGAAAGATTAGGCGGCCGCCCGCATAGTCATCGCGGCGCCTGAGTGAATCACCAGCTTGCAATCTGCAAGCCGGAAATCCCTGCCATTTTGCAATTTGCAAGGCGCTGGCCAAGGGCCTCTTAAGAAACACAAGCATTTCAATCCGGTAACGCCGGCACAACGCTTGCGCTAAGGCAAATCTATCGTAGGGAGCATTTATATGGCTGATCTTATGTTTATTCTCATTACCGTAGTCTTCTTTGTAGTTGCGACGGTTTACGTCTGGGCATGTGATCGTCTGTAGGGGGTAATCGTGGGCTTGGAATATCTCATTGGATTGATCGTTTCGTTTCTCATCCTTGGTTACTTGCTCTACGCGCTTCTATGGCCGGAGAAATTTTAAGATCGGGAGCAGCGTAGAGATGAGGAACTTTGCAGCTTCGCGAGATTTCTCGGACTAGTTTTTCAGGACTGCGAAGTCAGGAGAAGTTATGACCTTAAATGGATGGATTCAAATTTTGCTCTACATAGCGGTTATTTTCGCCGTAACGAAGCCGCTTGGCAACTACATGTATCGTGTATTCGAGGGGGACCGGCAACCTTTGCCGCGCCTCTTCGGAGCGATCGAGCGGTTGCTCTACAAGCTTTGCGGCGTTGATCCAAAACAGCACCAAGATTGGAAGCAGTACACCGTAGCGATGCTGGTTTTCAGCGCGATTACTTTGCTGGTGACCTACGGCATCGAACGCCTGCAACATGTTCTGCCGCTCAACCCGCAAAATTTTCCACCGGTCGCGCCAGACTTGGCGTTTAACACGGCGGTGAGTTTTACAACCAACACCAACTGGCAGGCTTACACCGGCGAATCGACGATGAGCTACCTGACGCAGATGGCGGGTCTCGCCTGGCATAATTTCATGTCGGCTGCTATCGGCATCGGCATAGCGCTCGCGTTGGCACGCGGCATCACCTATCGCTTACAGGCCGGCGCGGCCAAGACCCTAGGCAATTTCTGGGTCGATCTCGTGCGCGCCACCGTCTACGTCTTGATTCCGCTCTCTATCCCGATCGCATTGCTGCTGGTCTCCCAGGGAGTCATTCAGAACTTTTCGTCATATGTCGAAATAACGACGCTGGAGGGCGTCAAGCAAACCCTGGCGATGGGGCCGGTAGCCTCGCAAGAAATTATCAAGGAACTTGGCACCAATGGCGGCGGATTTTTTAACGCCAACAGTGCCCATCCGTTTGAAAGCCCTACTCCGCTGACGAACTTCGTCGAGATGCTGCTGATTTTTTCCATTCCCGCGGCGATGACCTATACGTACGGACGGATGGCGCGGGACCAGAAGCAGGGATGGGTGCTGTTCGCCGCGATGGCGCTCATTTTCGTTGTCGGTGTGTGGGTTGCGTACTCCAGCGAAGCGCAAGGCAATCCGGTTATGCGCGGTATAGCGGTGGATCAAGGCGCCGGCAATTGGGAGGGCAAAGAAACCCGCTTCGGTATCGCCAACTCCGCACTGTTTGCCACCGTCACCACCGCAACGTCCTGCGGCGCGGTCAATTCGATGCATGATAGTTTCACCCCGCTCGGCGGGCTTGTGCCTCTCGCCAACATTCAGCTCGGCGAACTGGTCTTCGGCGGTGTAGGCGCGGGGCTCTACGCCATGCTGATTTACGTCATTCTGTCAGTTTTCATAGCGGGGCTGATGGTCGGCCGCACGCCGGAATATCTCGGTAAAAAGATCGAATCCCGGGAGATCAAGCTCTCGATGCTCTATGTGCTGATCTTCCCGCTGCTAATTCTTTATTACGCCGGCTGGTCGCTGATCGCGCCGTACGGCGTGTCATCTCTAAACAACGCCGGCCCGCACGGGCTCAGTGAAATTCTCTACGCCTACAGCAGTGCCGCCGGCAACAATGGTTCCGCCTTCGCCGGCCTGAACGCCAACACCCTCTGGTACAACGTGAGTCTCGGCTTAACGATGCTCGCGGGACGTTTTTTGATGATCGTGCCCGCGATGGCGGTGGCTGGCTCGTTGGTCGGTAAAAAATCCGTGCCGGAAAGTTTGGGCACTTTCCCGACCAACGGATCGCTTTTCGTCGTGCTGCTGGTCGGCGTCATTATTATCGTCGGCGCGTTAACGTTTTTCCCCGCGCTTTCCCTCGGTCCTATCGTCGAGCAGTTCTTAGCTCAGGCAGGAAAGGTTTACTAACATGTCAGATACTCGCTTGAAGGAACGTTCCTTGTTCGATCCGGAAATTATGCGGCCGGCGATTTGGGAGAGCTTTCGCAAACTCGCACCGCAGCACGTGATCAAAAATCCGGTCATGTTCGTGGTCGAGATTGGCAGCGTGCTCACGACTTTGATTTTGCTTCGCGACTTGATCGCTCCGACGGCGGGATCGCAGCCGCTTTGGTTCACGTTCAATGTCAGTTTCTGGTTGTGGTTCACGGTGGTCTTCGCCAACTTCGCCGAAGCGGTCGCCGAAGGACGCGGTAAGGCCCAGGCGGCGACGCTGCGCAAAATGCGTAAGGAGACTAACGCGCGGCGCTTGGTCAATGGCCATCGGGAAGAAGTCGTGCCAGCATCGGCGCTCCGCAAAGGCGACACCGTCGTCGTCGAAGCCGGCGAAATTATCCCCGGCGACGGCGACGTGATCCAAGGCATCGCCTCCGTCGATGAATCTGCGATCACCGGGGAGTCGGCGCCGGTCATTCGTGAAAGCGGCGGCGATCGTTCGGCTGTGACCGGCGGCACAAAAGTTCTGTCCGACCGCATCGTCGTGCGCATCACGGCGAGCCCGGGCGAGTCTTTTCTCGATCGCATGATCGCTCTGGTCGAAGGAGCAGAGCGGCAAAAGACACCCAACGAAATCGCCCTCAATATATTACTCGCCGGTCTTACGCTGATTTTTCTGTTCGCTTGCGTGACGCTCGTGCCCATGGCGATTTACTCCGGTATGGCTACGGTTTCGATAACCGTGATTGTAGCGTTGCTCGTTTGTTTGATTCCAACGACGATCGGCGGATTACTCTCCGCCATCGGCATCGCCGGCATCGATCGTTTACTCAGAAAGAACGTTCTCGCGATGAGTGGGCGCGCCGTCGAAGCGGCAGGCGATGTCGACACGTTGCTCTTGGACAAGACTGGAACCATTACGCTCGGCAATCGCATGGCGACCGAATTTATCCCCATTGACGGCGTCGGACCGGAAGCTCTCGCGGATGCAGCCCAGCTCGCGAGTCTCGCTGATGAAACGCCTGAAGGGCGTTCCATCGTTGTGCTAGCGAAAGAAAAATACGGACTACGCGGCCGCGACGTGCAAGGCATCGGCGCGAAATTTATTCCGTTTAGCGCGCAAACGCGGATGAGCGGCTGCGATCTCGACGGACGCAAGATCCGCAAAGGCGCCGTCGACACGATTATCAACTACGTTGGCGAGTTGGGCGGTACGGTGAGCTCGCAGATCGAAGGAATGACCCACGGCATCGCCGATTCCGGCGGCACGCCGCTGGTTGTTTCCGAGGGCAACAAGATTCTCGGCGTTATTCATCTTAAGGACGTCGTCAAAGGCGGCATCAGTGAACGCTTCGATCGCTTCCGTGCCATGGGGATTCGTACGGTGATGATTACCGGCGACAATCCGCGCACTGCGGCGGCGATCGCGCGCGAAGCGGGTGTTGACGATTTCCTCGCGGAAGCAACGCCCGAAGCAAAAATGCGGCTTATCAAAGAAGAACAGGCCAAAGGTAAGTTGGTCGCGATGACCGGCGACGGAACCAACGATGCACCCGCCTTGGCGCAGGCGGACGTGGGCGTCGCCATGAACACCGGAACGCAGGCAGCCAAAGAAGCCGGCAACATGGTCGATTTGGATTCCAATCCGACCAAGCTTCTGGAAGTCGTCGAGATCGGCAAACAGATGCTGATGACCCGCGGGGTGCTGACAACGTTTTCCATTGCCAACGATGTCGCCAAGTATTTTGCCATCATTCCCGCGATGTTTATGGGTGTCTATCCGGAAATCGCGCCACTAAACATTATGCACCTAGCGTCACCGCAGAGCGCGATTCTTTCGGCGGTAATCTTCAACGCGATCATCATCATCTTGCTAATTCCATTGGCCTTGCGCGGCGTACAGTATCGTCCCATTGGCGCCGGGCCGCTGCTGGCGCGATCTCTCTTGATCTACGGCGTCGGTGGAGTCGTCGCCCCTTTCATCGGTATCAAACTGATCGATCTGGTTTTAGAAACCATCGGACTTGTCTAGGAGCCCATCATGAAAACGCTTGCTATCGCTATACGTGCGACCATCGTCACTCTTGTTTTAACTGGACTGCTTTATCCCTTCGTGATCACCGGACTCGCTCAAGTGCTCTTCCCATGGCGAGCCAACGGCAGCCTGGTGACGGATGAGAAGGGACAAGTCGTCGGCTCCGAGTTGATCGCGCAGGGATTTGCCAACGCGGCCTATTTTCAGCCCCGGCCATCGGCGGCAGGCGAGAAGGGCTATGACGCGACGTCCTCGGGTGGCTCCAACCTTGGCCCGACCTCGAAGAAGCTGCAGGACCGTATCAATGATGATCTCAAGCGGCTCAAACGAGAGAATCCACAAGCCACCGGAGCCGTTCCCGCCGAACTAGTTACCGCATCGGCGAGCGGTCTGGACCCGCATCTTTCACCCGACTCGATGCTCTGGCAAGTGCCGCGGGTTGCCATGGCACGCGGTGTGTCTTCGGAGCGAGTGAAAGCCGTAGTGGAGTCTTCAGTCGAGGGAAGAACATTGGGAATTCTTGGCGAGCCCAGGGTCAATGTGCTCCTGGTTAACTTGGCGCTCGACCGGCAGTTCGGCCGGCCAGCTCCCCTTCCGCCCGCTGCGGAAAAGAAAGATGCCAGGGATGCGAGCAAAGACAGTGCAGCCAACGCTCAGGCTGCGCTTCTGGCTGAGAAACCCTAACTCGGGAACCTGAAGAGCCGTTCCATGAAGAAAATCGAAGCGGTCATGCAACCGTTCAAGCTCGATGAAATCAGAGAGGCCTTGGCGAAGGGAAAGCTGCCGCGGATAAGCATCTTGGAAGTCAAAGGAGCCGGCAGCCAGCAAGGCAAAGTGAAGCAGTACCGCGGCGCCCGTTACATCGAAGATCCGGCCAACGTGAAGATCGAGATCGTCGTCGACGACGATGACGCCGAGCCGTTGGCCGCGATGATTGCCACCATTCTCCGTAGCGGCGATCTCTGTGACGGCGAGGTTATCATCACACCAGTGGAACGGGTGTTGCGCGTGCGCGTCGGGCAACGCGACTATAGCGGATCGACGTGGCAACACGATGTCGCTCCTTCGGATCTGATGCGAAACAGGACAACTCTGAAAACGTATCTGAAGACCCCCAGGAGGAAGTTTCATGAAGCAGATTGAAGCGATTATTAAGGGATTCAAAGTTGACGAAGTTAGGGATGCCTTGGCGAGGATTGGGCGGGATTGTGATTAGCGGAGAAAGTCAAAATTCTCGACCCTTGATATAATTTGAAAATGGCTAACGACCGTAAGCGCCCCGAAGATTTTCTCGAGCTCGTCGAGCGCGCAAAACGAGGGCGACTTAAAGTTTTCATTGGCTCCGCAGCAGGTGTGGGCAAGACATATCAGATGCTCGAGGAGGCCCATGCGTTACAAGAGCGCGGAGTGGATGTGGTACTCGCGTTCATCGAGACCCATGGCCGGCTCGATACCGCGGCATTGATCGAGGGACTCGAGGTGATTCCACGTCAACGCGTCGAGTATCGCGGAGTCGTAGTAGAAGAAATGGACCTCGACGCTGTCTTGAAACGGCACCCTCAGGTGGCCATCGTCGATGAGCTGGCGCATACGAATGCGCCGTTTTGCAAAAACAAGAAGCGCTACCAGGATGTTCTGGAGTTACTGGAAGCGGGTATCAACGTTATCTGCGCGTTCAACGTGCAACATCTCGAAAGCCTGAACGATATGGTCAAACAAATCACCGGCGTCGTCGTGCGCGAAGTGGTGCCGGACTCGATTCTCAAGCGCGCCGATCAGGTGGTCGATATCGATCTGGCGGTCGAAGATTTGCTGGATCGCATGCGCGCTGGAAAGATCTACTCTCAGGAAAAGGTTTCTTTGGCGTTGGAGAATTTTTTCAAAGCGGAAAAGCTCTCCGTGCTTCGGGAGATGGCCCTGCGCGAGGTAGCCGAAAGCGTCGACCGGTCGGTCGCCGCGCAAGTCGACGATGGCAATGCCCGTCTCAAGGCCGCCGCCAGCGAACGCGTAATGGTTTGTTTGGCGTCTGCTCCGCCGCCGCATGGCGCCATCTTGCTGCGCCAAGGATCGCGGCTTGCCGGAAGGCTCAACACAGACTGGTTTGCCGTCCACGTCGAAACCAAACACGAAGCCGGACACCGCATCGATGCCGAGCGGCAGCGCTATCTGCTCGAAGATGAGCAGCGGGCGCGGGATCTTGGCGCCGAAGTCGTGCGGCTGCGATCGGAAGACACGGTCGAATCATTGCTTGGCTTCGCCCGCGAGCACGGTGTCAGACATATCGTGATCGGCCGTTCTCAACGGCCGTGGTGGTCTCATATCTTACGCCGATCGCCCGTGCTTAAGCTGGTCAGCCAGGCAGTGGGTTTCGATCTCCATGTTATTTCGTTAGAGGATCGGGAGGCCAAGGAATGAATCTCTATAGAAAACTCTTGTTGGCGCAATCTCCGATTGCGCTCGCGTTGGCGATTGTGGGTGTTTTTTCGGTGGTGGCCATCTCTTATCTCGGATCTCATTCCCAGGGCATCATGAAGGACAATTATCGAAGCGTTCTCGCCGCGCAACGGATGAAGGAGGCCATCGAGCGCATGGACAGCGCCGCCCTGTTCATGGTTGCGGGACAACGGGAAAAAGGCGTCGAGCAAGTCGAAAAATACCGCCCGGTTTTCGAAGCGGAACTCAAAGTGCAGGAGGGAAATATTACCGAGCGGGGCGAAAAAGAATTCACCGGGGGGCTTCGAACCGCTTGGACTGATTATCAAGCGAAGTTCGATCGATTGCAGAAGAGTGCCACGACCGACGACATGAGAGCCCGCTATTTTTCAGAGCTCGAAGCGGCTTTCTACAAGGTCAAATCGGCGGCTGATGAAATCCTTGCGATCAACCAGGACGCGATGCTGCACAAGAGCGAAGCCGTGCGCCGCACGGCCGAGCGCATGAACGCGATCACGATCACGGTCGTATTAGGGGCCTTCGTGCTGGGACTGGTAGTCTCGACGCTCTTGACTCGGCGCATGTTGCAGCCGGTTTCCGCCCTCAGTGACGCCACCCGAAAAATCGGCGAGGGCAATTTCGACACCCGCGCCCACGTGCGCGGCAACGACGAGCTGGCGCACCTGGCGCGCGATTTCAACTCCATGGCGGCGCGCCTGGCGGAATATCGCAAGAGTTCTTTGGGAGAACTGCTGCAAGCCCATCTTAGCATGCAAGCAGCCATCGACAGCCTGCCGGATCCGATAATTATTTTTGGCACGAAGGGGGAATTGCAAAATACCAATCTGGCTGCGCAAACGCTGCTCGGCCTGCGCGCTGGAGAAGGCCAAAAGGAGCCGCTCAAGGCGCTGACCGTTGCCACCAGCCGTATCATTGAGCGCATGCGCAGCCACGTGCTTTCGGGCAAAGGCGCCTTTCAGCCGCGCGGTTTCGAAGACGCCGTGCAGCTGCCGACGTTGTTGGGAGACCGCCAGTTCCTGCCGCGCGCGACTCCGGTCTATGAAACCCAGGGCGTGGTAATCGGCGCCACCGTGATCTTGCAGGATGTCACGCGGCTGAGACGGCTGGAGGAGCTGAAGAACGACGTCGTCGCCACCGTCGCCCACGAGTTTCGCACGCCGCTCACGTCCCTGCGCATGGCGGTGCATTTGTGCACGGAACAAGTCGTCGGCCCGCTCACCGAAAAGCAAGCCGAGCTGCTTGGTACCGCGCGTGAGGACTGTGACCGGTTGCAGACCATGGTCGATGATCTATTGGATCTATCGCGGATCGAGTCGGGAAGAGCTGAGTTATTTCCCTTGCCGACGCCCGTCTCCGAGCTCATCGAGCGCGCGCTCGACGAACACAAGGCTGAAGCCGACGCTAAGGGAGTGCGCTTGAATGCAGATCTTCATTCTGCCGACGTCACGGTATTGGCCGATGTGGAACGGATCGGCCATGTCTTCACCAATCTGATCGGCAACGCCATCCGTTACACGCCCAACGATGGCACGATTACATTGGGAGCCGAGGTGAAAAACGAGGTTGTGCGTTTCACCGTGTCCGATCCGGGAAAAGGAATACCCAAAGAATACCAGGCACGGCTTTTCGAAAAGTTCTTTCGGGTGCCTGACAACGAGGATCACAAAGGAACCGGATTGGGCCTTTACATTGCCAAAGAAATCGTCCGCGGCCACGGCGGTGACATCGGCGTCGAGAGCGAAGCAGGAAAAGGAAGCACGTTTTGGTTCACGCTGCCGACCAAAGCAAAGGCCGTATAGAACGGAGCTACAGTATGATGCAGGAACAGGCCCATATTCTCGTCGCAGACGATGAGCGAAATATTCGGACAAACCTCGCCGCTCTCCTCGAAAGCGCAGGTTACGTTGTCGATGTGGCTCGAGATGGGGAAGAGGCGCTAGACATATGCAAGCAGCGCCACCCCGACATCGCTTTCGTCGATCTCCATATGCCAAAGTTACCGGGACTGGAAGTGCTCGCCCAGATTAGAGCATTGAGTCCGAAGACTGCCGTGGTGATCATCACGGCTTACGGTTCGGCAGCTAGCGCCGTCGAGGCCATGAAGCTCGGCGCCGTGGACTTTTTAGAAAAACCTTTCGAGCCAAAAATCATTGGAATTTTGGCCGAGGAAATTCTTTTTCGCCGCGCGATGCAACCCGGCGCCTCGTTCGACGATTTGATGCATCTTGCCGACCTCGCGCGCGAGCGAAACGCCGTGCTTGAAGCGCGCGGTTATCTGAAAGCCGCGATGACTCGCGCGTTAGACCGACCGGAAGCGTACTATTGGCTTGGCTATCTTTCCGAAGCGCAGGGGGATCAGAAGCAGGCTATTCGTTACTACTACATGGCGGTCACGGCGAGAAGCGATTATGCGCCGGCGGTGGAAGCTTTGAAACGGTCAGGCAAGCTGCATTGATTGGTCGTCGCCGAGTTCTAGCCTTCGTATTTTTTTCGTTTTCGCCACAACGTCGATGCGTCGATACCGAGTATATCCGCGGCGTCCTCCAAGGTCGGCGTTCTCTCTACCACGCGAGCGAGATGTTCGCGCTCGATATCATCGAGTTTGAAGTTCCCGCCTAAGTGTGGCGGGGCGGGCTTCGCATGCGCTGAAATATGCGCTGGGAAAGCCTCGGGCTCGATCACCCGCGCGGGCCACAGGATGACTGCCCGCTCGATGGCATTTCTCAATTCGCGAATGTTTCCCGGCCACCCGTAGGAGAGCAACGCTTCTTCCGCAGCAGTGGAGAATTCGGGCGTCTGACGCCGCGTCGACCTAGCGAAAAACCCAAGAAAACGGCGTGCCAAGCGCAGAATATCCTCAGGTCTTTCGCGCAGCGGCGGCATTTGCAGATCGATCACATTCAGACGGTACAGGAGATCTTCGCGGAAAAGTCCTTTTCGAACATGTTCCTCCAGATCTCTATTAGTGGCGGCGATCAGGCGCACATCTGCTCGTCTTGTCTTGTTTTCACCGAGACGTTCGAATTCTTTTTCTTCTAAAAAGCGCAACAGCTTGGCCTGAAGCGAGGGTGAGATCTCGCCGATCTCATCGAGGAACAGAGTTCCTCCTTCGGCAGCTTCGACGCGGCCGGCCTGGTCGCGCACGGCCCCGGTAAAGGCGCCTCGGCTGTGGCCAAAGAGCTCGCTGGCAAGAAGCTCTTCGGATAGCGTCGGACAGTTGACCACAACGAATGGATGTTTGCTTCTTGGGCTGAGGGAATGGATCGTGCGCGCGAGAACGGTTTTTCCCGTGCCGCTCTCGCCGCGCAGCAGCACCGGCGCGTCGGAAGCTGACGCGCGCGTCGCAATCTCCAGCACCGCCCGCACTTTGGGCGAGTCACTTTCCAGATCGACTTCCGGCGCTGCTTCTCGCAAACGGCTTTCCAATTCGCTGACCTGGCTTTTTAAATCGCGCTGCTTGATGCACTGATCGATGACATGGCGAATCTGGGCGGGTTGAAAAGGCTTGGGCAAATAGTCGGTGGCGCCGCGCTTGATCGCTTCGACGGCGCTGTCGATGGTCGCGAAAGCCGTCATCATTACGATCATTAGCTCCGCCGATTCCGCCAGGAGCTTGGGAATGATTTCCAAGCCGTTGGCCTCGCCAAGGCGTAGATCGAGAAAAGCGACATCGAAAGACTCGTGTCTCAAAGCGGCCAAGGCGCCGTCTACGGAAGACACTGCCTTGACATAACAATCCATTTGCTCGAGGCAGAGAGACAACGTCGTCCTAATATTTTTTTCGTCGTCGACGACTAGCACCCGCAGCTTGCCGGTTGAGTCAGACCGCGACTGGCTGGCGTCCATTTCCGTATAGTTTTGCGCTGGACTGGAGTGAGATGCAAGAGAACACAGGAGCGCAGCGCGGTGGATTCGAGAGCCCTGCTGTCAATCTGCGGTTTCGTACATGTCACTATGAGACCGGGATCGTAGAACCACAAACAGGGTGGAGAGATGGCCGTGCGGAAAATCAATTAGCGTTCGTGGAAGCTCCGAAACGCTTTCCATAGGCGGCCTATACGATCGGGATGTCGTCTTTAGTTATCAGTCGCTTGATGCGCATTTCCGAGTCTACGACCGGGATCATCGGCAGATTGTATCGCGTAAAAAGCTGGCGGACCGCTTCTTGATCCAAGTGCTCCGGAGCTGTGATCACGTTGGTCAGCATAACGTCCTGGACAGTTTTGTCGCCGGGAGTTATTAGCAAATCCCTGAAAGTGACTGTCCCCAGTAGCCGGTTTTCAGAATCGGTCACGTAGGCGTAATAAATCGTTTGCGCTCGATCACGCGCATCTCTGCGTAGAAAGCTAACAGCCTCGTCGACGGTCATCTCAGGTCGCAAACGGACGTAGCGTGGATTTATCAGCCCTCGAGATTGTTCCTCGGCATAATCCATAAGCCCTTTAACCTCCCTGCGGGTCTTGTCATCGAGCAACGATAAAAGTCCCACGCGTTCTGATTCGGGGACTTCCTGGATGACGTCCAGCGCTTCTTCAGGGGAAAGGAGCCGCATCCATAATCTCCGTTCTCCGATCGGCAGAACTAAGATCAGCTGCGCCCTATCCGTGGCACTCAGGTGCAGAAAAAAATTCTCCGCGTCATCCTGCTGGAGCAGCTTAAAACCTTCGACTCGCTCCCGCATGGAAAGCACAGCCCAGGCCTCATAGAGTTCGCTCAGAGCAAAACTTTTCTCAGCAGTTTTTCCGTCATCACTTTCTAAATATAATTCCCCGGTGCTGTCGTCGTAGGCAAATAGCTCAGCGTGCCGCCCCCAACTGATGGCGATGTCTAACTGTTTCTCGCTCAAATCACCGAAATCTGCTTCCAGCTTGTCTCGGAAAGAATCCCACGACACTCGCCCATCATCGTCCTGCTGGAGGGTTTCATAGATCCAGGCGATAACCGGCAATCGCAAGACCCGCCCCGCGATTATTGCTTTACGACCCAGAATGGTGGCATCAGCGTACGCGCGCCCAAGTGGGGTCAGCAACAGGTCGCCTTCATGCACTGTCATGAAACCCAGTAGGTCCCCCGCCTCGACGATAGGCAA
>Ga0137403_10003242_pt1 | contig 19572 bp, 9 predicted proteins | sample CZOMad2_1_16fung_FD_122057 | JGI IMG/M metagenome (GOLD analysis project Ga0137403, IMG submission 122057) | Vadose zone soil fungal communities from Angelo Coast Range Reserve, California, USA - CZOMad2_1_16fungal (Hybrid Assembly) | ecosystem: Environmental > Terrestrial > Soil > Vadose zone...
ATTCCCATTCGGGACTGTCCGCCTTAAGGACGCCGAGTTGCCGCTGGAGGTGGAGCTCACAGGTTGGAGTCCATTCTTCCCTGGCGACGCAGACAGTTCCAGTCTGCCGGTGGCTGGTCTCGAATATCGTTTCCTCAATCGAAGCTCGGCATCCGTCGAGGCGGTGTTCTCCTTTAATTCTGAAAATTTCCTGGCGGCGCATGAGGATTGGCCCAGCAAAAAGGCGCCCTCCAACCGAATCCGATCTACTCCCAATGGGTTCATCCTTTGCGGCCGTGGGCCCGAGGATAGCCCGTGGGACGATGCGTGTTTGGCGGTCTGGGTGGGCGACCCAAACGCGAAGGTCAATCCCACATGGATGCGCGGTGTGGATGCACGGCAGCTCGTTTGGAGAGACATTGAGGTGGGCGCGAGCTACTCACGAGATCCTCTGCTAGACGACTCATCCCCGGGCGCGTCGGTATTTGTTCCATTCTCGGTTGCGCCGGGAGAAGCTACGACGATTTCGCTTCGTTTCGCCTGGTATGCTCCCAAATCGAATCTCTTCAAGCCGGCGGATATTTCCTCGGATAGTAACGTAGTGCACTGTGGTGTAGTGGGCTGTACGCCTGTCGCAGGAACGTATCAGCCGTGGTATGCCGGCCGTTTTTCCAGTATTGAAAAGCTGATCGATTACTGGCAAAGCAACTACCAGCCTTTGCGGCAGGCCGCAGAAAAGTTCTCGCGAGCTCTTTACGATACGACCCTGCCACCTGAGGTCATGGAAGCGGTCGCGTCCAATCTGTCGATCCTGAAGTCGCCCACCGTTCTTCGGCATACAGATGGCCGTTTATGGGGATGGGAGGGCAGCAGAGAGACCCAAGGCTCTTGCTATGGATCATCCACGCACGTCTGGAACTATGCCCAGTCCATCGCCCATCTCTTTCCGGAGCTTGAGCGCAGTTTACGTGAAACCGAGTTTGGCTCGAACCAAAACGATGAAGGCCATCAATTCTGTCGAGCGGCGCTTCCGATACGCCCATTGAACGAGCCCCATGCGCAACCGGATGCGGCGGATGGACAGCTTGGCGGAATCATTAAATTCTATCGGGATTGGCGAATCAGCGGGGATATGGAATGGCTCCGCCGTTGGTGGCCGAGGATCCGCGCATGCCTGGATTATTCCATCAGGACCTGGGACCCTAAGCACAGGGGAGCGATCGAGGAACCGCACATCAACACATATGACATTCAATTCTGGGGCGCCGACAGCATGTGCACGAGTCTATATCTCAGCGCCCTGAAAGCAGCTGCGCTGATGGGAGAGTCATTAGGCGATAACATCGAACGTTATTCCACGCTTTTGAGTAACAGTTCCCACCAGATGGAGGAACAACTATTCAATGGCGAATACTTTTTTCAGAAGACAGAGTGGCGGAATTTGGAGGCCCCCTACCCGCGGGAAGATGATGACTCTCCCAACTATCCCGAGTTCTTAGAGTTAGCGAGAAAGGAGGGTCCCCCTTATCAATACGGCCAAGGGTGTCTGTCTGACGGCGTGCTCGGAGCATGGCTTTCCTTAGTGTGTGGTTTGGACGAAGGGCTTGATTCGCGCAAAGTCGAAAGTCATCTGCTGGCGGTTCACCGTTACAACTTGAAGAAAGATCTCTCCGAACACGCTAACACCAGGCGTCCTTTTTTCGCATGCGGTGACGAATCCGGATTACTGGCGTGCACATGGCCCCGTGGCGGTAGGCCACTATTGGCGATGATTTACGCAGACGAAGTCTGGACAGGAGTCGAGTACCAAGTGGCTTCGCACCTAATTGCACTGGGAAGGACCGATGAAGGTTTGGAAATTGTTCGAGCATGCCGCCGCCGTTATGACGGACTCGTCCGAAATCCGTTCGATGAAATCGAGGCGGGACACTGGTACGCGCGGGCCATGTCCTCGTATGCTCTCCTGCAGGCCTTCAGCGGAGCACGCTTCGACGCGGTGGAGAAAATTCTGTATCTTAGGCCGGCAATCAAAGGAGATTTCCGCTGTTTTCTGTCTACCGCCACCGGTTTCGGAACCGTGGGCGTCAAAAACGGTAAGCCATTTATAGAAGTAATTTCGGGCCAGATTCCGTACAGGGAGATCAAGTACACGAGTGCCTAACCTCGGTCTTAGCTGCGTCAGAAAGGCGAAGGGATTGCGACTCTGTCTGGGTCAATGGGGCAAGGCGCATGAAGAGAGACGTCGTAGCCAAGCCCCTCTTCCTTGCAGGTCATCGACCTCGGAAATAAGTACTTGATGATCGAAGCGATGACGCGACAACCCGCCGATGCTTGAGCTGGCAAATGCTTGGCGTTTGCCGCTTACTTGGCCGCGGCGAGGTCCGGCACGACGAGAATGGGACGGCACGAGTCCCGCTTGATCAGTTCGGTTGGAACGGTTACCCGCTGCGGATCGAGACTGGGTGAGGCAATCCGGTTGAGCACCACTTCCGCGAGCTGCTTGCCCAGTTGTTCAGGAAATTCGCGGATCGTGGTCAGGGGCGGATGCCCCCAGCTCCCTACCGTATCGTTGCAGCCGCAAACGCTTATATCTTCGGGAATTCTCAAGCCGCTGTCGCGCAGCGCCTTATACACTCCGTGCGCGGTGGGATCGTCACCCGCCAGAATTGCGGTGATCGATTTGTTCTGTGCCAGCAGGGATTTCGTGCCGAGGTATCCGCTTTCCACGTCGTCTTCGGAATCGGTGCTGTTCAAATGTTGGCTCAGGCCGGCGCCGTCCATGGCGCGGCGATAGCCGGCAAAACAGCGCGCAAACCAAGGCAGGCGCAAATTGCCCACGAAACCAATGTGGCGATGCCCAAGGTTGATGAGATAGCGCGTCATATCGTATGCGCCCTGGATGTCATCGGTAAATACGACGTCATGCTGTTTCAGATCGTCCGTCGCATCGATCACATTGTTCCCCAGCACCGCGAAAGTGATGTTCTTGCGCTCCAGAAAGCGAAGCATGTTCATCGAGTTCGTGCCCGCGAGAATCACCGCGCGCACCGCATCATGGCGCTGTAGTATCTGCGGAGGGTGCAATTCGCGGTCGGAGACATTCGGAGAATAGTTGTAAGAGAGGAAAACCATGTCCCATCCGAGTGCCGTGCAATGCGCCTCGGCTCCGATCAGAACCCTGGAGTGGAACGCATGCAACATGGCGCGGTTGCTCAGCAGAAAGGCGAGCGCCTTGGTCTTGTTCCGGCTCGAGACGTCGATGTCGAGCTTGGCCGCCGCATCGAGCACGGTCTTCTGCAGCGCCGGGTCCACGCGCGTGTTTCCATTCAGCACCCGCGAGACCGTGGCGACACTCACCTGTGCCAGGTTCGCAATCTCTCGCAGACCGATCCTGTCTCTTTTGGAATTCGTCATCTGGGACTCTCCACTGAGCTGGCGACGTAACCAGCGAACTACTCCCGCGATAAATAATAGCAATATTTCATTCGCATGGAGCAAAGTTTCCTAAGGCCTCCGTTCCCAAAACCGATAACCGGGACCGATTTGACTCTTTAGGCTTCCGCCGCCAGATTCGGAGGAAACCAGTTGCGTACAATTTGCCGCGCCAATCCAGACGAAATGCCAGGCTTGTACCCACAGAAACGTTTCCCATATGTAAGGAAATAATACTTGCCAAAATGGAACTTAAACCTGTATGGTTTGCCTTGCTTTCGAGGAGAAACATGCTGAAATCTGACCGTGACGTCGAGTATTTTCAGGTGGAGAAGCTCAAAGTGGAAGTACATTCCAGCCGCGAGGCAGCCGGCGCCGCCGCCGCCAAAGCCTCCGTCGAGGCTTTGAAGAAGTTAGCTGCCAGGGGCAAGAACTTCGGCGTGATTTTCGCCACCGGCGCCTCGCAAATGGAAGCTCTGAAATCACTTACGGCGATGCCTGGTTTACCATGGAGCCAGGTGGATGGCTTTCACATGGATGACTACATCGGACTCCCGCTCGATCATCCGGCCTCGTTTCGTGGTTATCTGGAAGAGAGACTGGTGCGAAAGGTGCCTATGCACTCCTTCGCCCACATCGACGGCCTGGCACCCAATCCGGAGCAGACCTGCCGCGACTATGCGGAAAGGCTCCGTGTCGCTAGTCCTCAACTCTGTCTGCTGGGCATCGGAGAAAATGGGCACCTGGCCTTCAACGACCCGGGCGAGGCTGACTTTAACGATCCGCTCGACGTCAAGATAGTTCACCTCGACGAGCCCTGCCGCCGGCAACAAGCGGCGGAAGGCTGGTTCAAAAGCGTGGATGAAATTCCCAAAAGCGCCATCACTGTCACCATGTCGGCGCTGTTTCGCGTGCCTAAGCTGGTCCTGTCCGTGGTCGGCGCGCGCAAGGCGAATATCGTCCGGCGGACATTCGACGACCCGATCGCCACCGCCTGCCCTTCCACCATTCTCCGCACCCATCCCGACGCCACGATTTTTATGGATCGCGAAGCCGCCGCACAGGTACAAAATCGCTTGTCCGCCCATAGCGGAAAAGATCTAAAGCAGCTCCCCGGCAGGGAGGGAGAAACCCATGGCGAATCAATCAAGCGAAGGAACTGACCGGCGCACATTTGTGAAACAGGCGGGCGCTGCCATGCTCGCCGCCGGCATGGATGCGCGATCGTACGCCCGGATTCTGGGCGCTAACGACAAGATTCGTCTCGGCCAGCTGGGATGCGGGCTGCGCAGCCAGGGCCACGTACACATGGCGCAGCGGGCGGCCAAGAAAATGCCGGTCGAAACCGTTGCCGTCTGCGACCTCTGGAGCCTGGCGCGGGAACAGCGCGCCGCTCAGGTGAAAGAGGTCTTCGGGATCGAGCCGCAATCCTACAAGTACTCCGAGGAAATGCTGGCACGCAACGATATCGACGGGGTGATGATCGCCACCGGCGACTTCCAGCACGCCAAGCTTTGCATCGACGTGGTCAGGGCGGGAAAAGACTGCTACGTGGAGAAACCCTTCGCCAACGTGCTCTCCGAGGCCCGGGAAGCGCGCGACGTAGTGAAGGCGTCGAAGCAGGTGGTGCAGATGGGAACGCAGTACCGCAGCCAGCCTTATCCGCGCGCGGTGCGGGACATCATCCGCTCCGGCCGTATCGGGGCCATCGTCCACATCGAGCAGGAGTGGTCGGTGAATGAAGAGCGCTGGCGCTTCCATCCCGACGATACCGGCCGCACCGACGAGATGCGAACGGACCGGAAGATGCAGTGGAAGGAATGGATGTACGCCCGCAAATCCAAGCTCCGTGAAGAAGATACGGACTGGAAGCGCTGGCTGCTGGGCAAGCCCGATGCGCCCTTCGATCCCCACGTCTATCTGGAATTCCGGCTGTATAAGAAGTATTCCTCAGGCATTTTTGATCAGTGGATGAGCCACGGCTGCGACCTGGTGCACATCTACACCGATGAAGCTTATCCCGACAGTGTGGTGGCCAACGGCGGGGTCTTCGTCTGGAAAGATGAGCGCGAAAATCCTGATACCTGTGTGGCTGCGGTCACCTATCCCAAGGGCTTTCTCTACACCTACAAAACCACCTTCGGAAACAGTTATCGGGGATTCACGCGCATCCAGGGACGCGACGGAACCATTGTCTGCTATGGCGGCGAAGGCGCTACGCTCTACACCGTCAGCAAAGAAGGCGGCAGACACGAGATCGATACCGCGGACTCAGAGCCGACTTATACAAAAGTGCCTCTTGTAGCGCCGGCTTACGAGCACGAGGAAGTCGTACAGGTTCCAGGAGCGCCCGCCGGCACCTCCCTGGGAACCGATGACGACGATCCGGAGCATATGTTCACCTGGCTGAAGGCGATGCAGTCGCGCACCGAGCCGGCCGCCACCGTCGACCACGGTTTCTCCCATTCGATTGTTTGCATTATGGCGGCGCAGTCGTACTGGAGCGGCAAAAAGCTCTACTGGGATCCAAAGAAAGAAGAGATCTTGGAGCAGGCCGTCTAGGAAAGACCTCCCAGCGCCCACTCTGGACCTTTGTGGCGCGGCGCGTAACCGTTGAATCCAGAACCGGGCCGTGCTCGACTCTCCAGGAACCGGACGCCCGCAAACAGCAGGCCCGTCACCGACCTATCCTGCCTCATTTCGAAGACCTGTCACTCCCAAAGACTGCCGATTTGAGAAACGTTTCCCATTATTTATGGCGGTTGAGAAACGTTTCCCATTTATAGAGAAAATTATCATTGACAACGTAACTCGATCACTTCTACTATACGCGCCTTAGTAAGGACGGTTTACTGAGAGAGAAGGCCCGTTCAGCCTTTCGCTGTCCTGGTCTGACAAAACAGAGCCTAAGGAAGGCAGCCGTCAAACGTCGGGCTCGTCTGATCGCGAGATAGAGGGTGGTGGGTTCTGCAGTCGATTGGTCGAGCGTTAGACATTACGGATCTGGTAGGACGTGCGCCGAATGATCTTTTAACAGGCCTTGATGCAAGCAAGCCCTGCAGAAAGATAAGGAAGTCAGGCATGAAACTAAGAATCGTCTCTCATTGGTTGGCCGCCGCAACATTGTTTCTGACCGTCATGTCTGCTAAGCCTGCTGGTGCCCAAGCTGTCGCCAACGCGCTGATATCCGGCGTGGTGACAGATCCCTCGGGTGCCACAATTTCGGATGCGAAGATAATTGCTACCCAAACCGACACCAACGCGGTTCGAACAGTGCAAAGTGGGTCCGATGGAACCTTCATTTTGCCGGGACTTGCGATAGGCCCGTACAAGCTTCAAGTAGAAGCAACGGGATTCACCACCTACGTGCAGACAGGTATCGTCCTCCAGGTCGGTGAGAGCCCCAAGTTCAACATCGCCTTGAAACTAGGAGAGGTTGCCACGCAGGTCGTGGTGACCTCTGATGCGGCAATGGTCCAGACAGACACAGCATCTGTCTCCCAAGTGATTGACCAGGCGCGCATGGTTGAAATGCCGCTCAATGGACGCCAACCCACACAGCTCATTCTGTTGTCCGGCGCCGCTAATGACATTGGGCCGGCAAACGGAATGAGCGATTTGACTGGAAGCAAGAATTATTTCAGCGCCGATGCCATTTCTGTGGCTGGTGGGCAAGCAAACGGAACCCTCTACCTGCTTGACGGCGGTGAAAATATGGACTCGCTTCAAAACGTAAACCTGGCGCTACCATTCCCGGACGCACTTCAGGAATTCAGTGTGGAGACCAGTGCACTTTCGGCCCGCTATGGAATGCATCCCGGAGCTGTTGTGAATGCTGTGACAAAGTCCGGCACAAATGACTTCCATGGAACTTTGTTTGAATTCGTCCGCTACGGCGGTGTCAACGCGATTGACTATTTCGCAACCCAACAGGACTCCCTGAAAAGAAATCAATTTGGCGGTACATTAGGCGCACCCATTCTCCGGAACAAACTGTTCGGCTTCTTTGGCTACCAGAAGACAATCATCCGCACCGCACCTCCGTCGACTTTTTCCTTTGTTCCAACAGCTCCTGCGCTGAGCGGTGACTTCAGCCAGTTGGAGGGTGCCGCTTGTCAGTCAAGTGGGGTGGCGCGCACGCTTATCGATCCAGACACAGGGCTGCCCTTCCCAGGAAACCAGGTTCCTGCTACGCGCTTCAATCAGCAGGCGCTGAATCTGCTGGCACATATACCGGCTGCAACCGACCCTTGCGGAAAGATCTTTTACTCGCTCCCCGAGCCTCAAAGCGAGCAGCAAATTGTCGGCCGAGTGGATGCGAACCTGAACTCAAAAAACAGCCTTTTCGGGCACATCTTCAAGGCTGACTACTACAGTCCTGGGCCATTCAGCTCGTCGAACATTCTGCTGACCCAACTCCGCGGAGTTATTGATCATGACATTTCTGCAGTAATTGGCGAGACTTATACCGTAAACCCAAACATCGTTAACGCAGTCCATGTCGGTTATACGCGGCTTACAATTGCACGCGGTCCTTCTCCAGACGCGATTGGGCTTGCGAGCATTGGCGTAAATGTCTATCAGCCGGCAAGTAATTACATGCGCGTTGGCGTCGGTGGACACTTTACAGTTGGTTGCGGCACTTGCGCACCAGTCCAGATATTTCAAAACAATTATCAACTCGCAGATGATATGGACATCACCATCGGTCGGCACCATTTGTCGGTCGGTGGCGAGTGGATTTATCACTGGCAGAAGAGCTTCGGTCTTACCAACGGGGAAGGAATTTTCAACTTCAGCGGTCAATTTACAAACGATTCGCTTGTAGATTTCATGCTTGGACTTCCGAACAACTTTCAACAGGGAAATAAGCAGGCATTCGATGGCCGGCAAAACTATTTTGGCGCTTATGTCCACGATGTAGTTCGCTTGAATAGGAAACTTACAGCCCAGTTAGGCGTGCGTTGGGAACCGACCCTCTGGGGACATGAGATTTTCAATAAGGAAAATCACTTCTCTCAGACCGCCTTCACTGCCGGAACCGCAAGCAACGTCTTTATAAATGCCCCGGCCGGTCTGCAATATCCGGGTGATCCCGGCGTGCCACACAGCTTCAGCAAGAACCAATATTGGAAATTCGAGCCGCGTGCCGGCATTGCCTGGGACCCCCAGGGAAATGGCCGCCAGGTAATCCGCGCCGGATACGGGTTGTTTTACGATCTTTTCGCGCTCGGCTATTGGAACGACCAAACGGGTGATGCGCCGTGGGGCAGCCTCATTTCGTTGGCTAGTCCGGCGGGCGGTTTCACGAACCCCTATGCGGGATTTCCTGGAGGGAATCCTTTTCCTTCGCCGCAACCACCTCCCAGCGACACTAATTTTCCAACCCATGGGACCTACATTACCTTTCCGCTAGACGGCAAACAGACCTACACCCACCAGTGGAATCTGACCTACGAGGCGCAACCATTCAAAGACTGGGTGTTTTCCGCTGGCTACCTCGGTAACATCACCGTTCACGTTTGGAGCGGTAGGGATATCAATGCCGGTGTTTATATTCCCGGAACATGCGGCGCTGACCCTTGTTCCACGACCAGCAACACCGATCAACGACGGGTTCTTTTCCTTCAGAACCCAGTGACAGGCGCCGCATACTCCGACATCTTCCAGGCTGACGACGGCGGGGTCTCACGCTACCAGGCACTACTTCTCAAAGCACAGCATCGCTTCAGCCACAATTTCACCGTCCTGGCCAATTACACCTATTCGCATTGCATCAGCGATGTGGACTTCATTGGTGACATTGGAGGTGCGCAAACGCAGGATCCGAACAATCTGAAAGGCGAACACGGAAACTGCGGATTTGATATTCGCCATCAATTGAGCGTTTCGGCTGTGCTGGAGTCTCCTCGTCTCCAGAATCGCCTGGCTGACAGATTGGTGGGCGTTTGGAAACTGGCGCCAATCATCACTGCTCGCTCGGGAACCTGGTTCACCCCGTTTACTGGAGTCGACAATTCCTTAACGAGTATCGGATTAGACCGGCCGAACCTGGTCGGCGACCCGTACGTGCGCAACCTCAAGACTCTTCAGTGGATCACTCCATCTGCGTATGTTCCTAACCCGATCGGAACTTTCGGAAATGCGGGGAACGACTCTCTGGAGGGGCCTGGAGCGGTGAACGTGGACGTAGCACTCAGCCGGGAGTTCATTGTGCGGGAGCGTATGCGCTTTGAGCTTCGCTTCGAAGCGTTCAATCTGGCAAACCATCCGAACTTCAGCAACCCAGATAATTTCCTGTCAGACAGTACATTTGGGCAGATCCAAAGCGACGCCGGCCCACGTATTCTTCAGTTCGCCGCCAGGTTTCAATTCTAATGGCGAACTGGAATCTAGTTTCACGGAGTAAGAGCAAGGCCCAGCACGGCATGAAAGCGCCGTGCTGTTTCAGCCGGCAAGTAATTACCTCAATTTCGGCGAATCGAGCATGCATGGGAACACCAATCGGCAGAGAATCCAGCTCAATTTCGATACAACATATTCGGCGTCCAGGAGGGCGCTAAGCATGTCAATGACGCGAAGGTACATCCTAGTAGGAGCAGGGATTATCGCAGCCTCTGCCGTTGATGCAGTGTCTTCCGAATCTGCAGTCATGGCTAAGATGCAAACCCCCCACGCAGATGGGCCGAAAGGTAATGGCCGAAACCATCGAGGCAAATCCATGACAAAGCAACTTCGTCTTATCGGCTGCCTGTTGGTTGCGTTGCTGTTTTCTTCGCTGGCCGCTTATGGCCAGACGGACACGGCGACCATTGTCGGCACGGTGGTCGATCACAGTGGCGCGGTACTGCCCAATGGCGTGGTGACTATTACAAACCTCGGCACCAACGCGAAAACCGTGGTGAAGACGGGGGCCGACGGCAGCTATATCGCCACGCCCCTGAAGATCGGAAACTACACCGTTGGGGTGGCAGCCCAGGGCTTCAAAGAAGTCACCCGCACCGGAATCGTTCTTAATGTGCAGGATCGTCTGCGTGTGGACTTCACCTTGCAGGTCGGTTCGGTGAACGAACAGATGACAGTGAATGATGCCGCCCCGTTGCTCCAGTCCGAATCTTCCGCACTGGGCAGTGTGGTCGAGAGCCAGCAGATTGCCGAGCTCCCCTTGAACGGCCGGGACTATACACAGCTGGTCGCATTGACAACGGGCGTTACGAAGATCACAGAGAGCGGGAACGGGCTTACTGGAGGAAGAGCTTCGGCGAGCAACGGCAACGCAGGTGGAACTTTCGCGGTGAACGGCACGCGCGGCCTGTTGAACAATTTCATTCTGGATGGAATTGACAACAATTCCAACGACAACGGCGGCAACGTTCTAAAGACCAACGTCGACGCGATTGCTGAGTTCAAGGTCCAGACTAGTAATTACTCAGCGGAGTTCGGACGCAGTGGCGGCGCGGTCGTCAACGCCACTATCAAATCGGGGACGAACTCCTTCCATGGGACCTTGTTCGAGTTTTTGCGCAACGACGTCCTCGATGCGCGTGGATACTTTGAGCCGTCCGATGATAAGAAGGCGCCATTCCGCCAGAACCAGTTCGGATTTACTTTTGGCGGTCCGATCATTCACAACAAACTGTTTTTCTTCACCGATTACCAGGGAACGCGCATCGGCACTTCCGTAACTACTATCTCGACGGTTCCGACGCTGGCCGAACTCGGTGGTGATTTCAGCGCGATCAGCTCTACGATTTACGACCCGGCAACCACAACCGTAGTGGATGGCGAAGCTGTCCGCACGCCTTTCCCGGGAAACATCATTCCCACTAACCGTTTCGACACTATCGCCCACAACCTCCTCTCGCTCTACCCGGCGCCGAATGTACCGGGTGCACTTTCCAATAACTACGTTGCTAACAATCCGGGAAGCAATAACATTGATCAGGGCGATGTTCGGGGCGATTACGTGATCACCTCAAAACAACAGCTCTTCGCCCGATTCTCGATCAGCCACAACGACAAGTTCCAGGCGCCGCCGCTGCCCGGACTGGCAGACGGCGGCGACGGAAGTCAGGGACTTTTCTTCGACGACTCGCGCGGTCTCGCCGTCGGGCATACCTGGGCCATTCGTCCGACGATGGTGAACGACGCCAGGGTGGGGTTCAATCGGGACCATTACGAGATTGGTCTCGCAGCCTACGGTCTACACTTCCCTCCGCCTGATCTTTTGGTTCCTGGCGTTCCCAACGATCCGACGCTCAATGGCCTCACACTCTTTCAGATCTCCGGGGGCTTTCGCCGGCTAGGCTACCCCGGCTTCGCCCCTACCATAAGCTCATCACAGGAAATTCAGTACGGCGACACGCTAAGCATTATTCACGGAAGGCATTCGTTAAAGATTGGTGCGCAATTCCGTCGCAGCCAGTTCGACTTGTTGCAGCTTGGGTCGCCGCGCGGCAGATTGCGCTTCACTGGGCAGTTCACCTCCAGTGCAGACGATCCCGACGGCGGTGGCAATCCTCTCGCGGATGCCCTTCTGGGAATAACAGCTCGCGCTAACATCTCTCTTGGCGGCACGTTCCACAACCGCCAGAACACGTATGGCGGCTTTGTCCAGGATGATTTCAAGGTGAACTCGAAACTGACCCTGAACCTGGGCCTCCGTTACGACTACACCTCTCCCATCTACGATGCCAATAACCAGATGGCTAACCTGGATTTCGCCACCGGAAAACTGGTTCTGGCGGGACAGGGCGGAGCATCGCGCGGCTTGGTGAAGACGGACAAAGCTGACTTCGCTCCGCGCGTCGGTCTTGCCTGGCAGATTCTGCCCCACACGGTTCTTCGCTCGGGCTACGGACGCTTTTTCAGCTACCAGGAAACCCGCACCGGCGATCCCTTCCAGCTCTACTACAACTTGCCGTTCGTCGCTGAGCCCAACTTCATCACCGACGGTATTACGCCAATTCTCACAGTCTCCGGCGGATTCCCGGCGATTGACCCCAACAACATTACCGGCGCCTCCGTGACCACCTCCGCCGAAGGCGCTGACACTCGTTTGCACGCACCCGTGTTGGATGAGTGGAACCTAAACATCCAGCAGGAATTGCCCGGCAGCACACTGCTGGAAGTTGCCTACGTCGGCTCCAAGGCGACGCATCTCCAAACCATGCTCGATCTGAACCAGGATCCGGTCCCCGGCCCTGGCGACATCCAGTCGAGACGGCCATACCCCCAGTTCGGAGGATTTAGTAACATCGTGGACCGTGGAAATTCGACCTACAACTCTCTTCAGGTCAAAGTGGAAAAGCGAATGACCAACGGGCTTATGTTCCTCAGCTCATTTACCTTCAGCAAATCGCTCAACGATCAGCCCGAGATCTGTTGCTCGTCTCCCACCCCACAAAACAGCTACGATCTCAGCCACGAAAAGGGACCTTCCGACTTTGATCAGAGATTCCGCTGGGTTACGAGCTTTGATTATCAGCTCCCAATCGGTAAAGGCCAGCGGTTCATGAATTCAGGCCGTGCCACAGACCTGATCCTGGGGGGATGGCATGTAGGTGGAATCGTCAGCTTGCACACGGGTTTCTACTTTACACCGCAGTTGAGCTTCGATCCCTCGAACACCGGCTCGAACGGCCTGTACCGCACCGACCAAACCTGTAACGGCAACCTTCCCCGCGGCCAGCGCACGATAAACAACTGGTTTGACATCAACTGCTTCCCATTGCCCGCAGATTTCACCTTCGGTAATGCCGCAAAGAACGGGCTGGAAGGTCCGGGCGCGGTGACCAGCGATTTGTCGCTCCGCAAACTTTTCAACATCACGGAGAGTAAGAACCTGGAGTTCCGCTTTGAGATGTTTAACGCTTTCAACCACGCAGTATTCGCTCAGCCCGACAACTTTATCGACGACGGCCCCGGCTCAGCTGGAGTCATCACTTCGACTGTCGTGCCGCAACGGCAACTGCAGTTTGCTATGAAGTTGAATTTTTGAAGTGACGTGCGTTAGTTTGTATCGAGTACGCTTTATTTAATCGGCGGAGCAGACTAAGGCTGCTCCGCCATTTTCGTCCTACTGATTGTTGTCCGTTCCGGTTTCGGGAGAGGAGTTCGCATGTTTCGAGCCGTCTGGCTGGTGCTTGTGACGGTACTTCTCACGATAAATCTAGAGGCTGCCGTAAGCGTCGAGAAAGTTGAATACAAGGGCTGGAAGAACTGCTATCGCGTTGCCAATGGTGAGGTTGAGCTCATTGTGACTGGCAACGTGGGCCCACGAATCATTCGCTTCGGGTTCGTGGGAGGACAGAACCTGTTCAAAGAGTTTACCGATCAACTGGGAAAGAGCAGCGAGGGAACGTTCCAATTGCGCGGCGGAGACCGCGTCTGGAAGGCGCCGGAAGATCCCATCGCCACTTGGGCTCCCGACAATGTGCCAGTTGAGATTCAGCTCACCCCAACGGGTTTGATCGCTCGCGAGCCGATCGAGCCGCTCACCAAGTTGCAGAAGGAAATCGAAATCAGCATGATGCCTTCTGGCACAGGCGTGAAGGTCTCACACCGAATTACGAATCATTCACTGTTCCCGCTTGAATTTGCTCCATGGGCCCTTACGATGATGGCGCAGGGCGGAATCGTAGTCTCGGGCTTTCCCCCTCGTGGCCGGCATCCCATCAATCTCGAAGCCACCAATCCACTGGTCATGTGGGCGTATACGAACCTCGCAGACCCTCGCTGGAAGTTCACTAAAAAGTATCTGACCCTTCGTCAAGATCCCAGCAACAGCGAGGCGCAAAAAATTGGTTTGTTCAATCGTGACACCTGGGCGGCGTACATCCTGAACGGGGAAGCCTTCGTAAAACGTAGTAAAGCAGATCCCGCTAACACTTATCCAGATTTCGGCTGCTCCTTCGAGACTTTCACCAACAATGAGTTTCTGGAAGTTGAGACTCTGGGGCCTATGACAAAGCTGCTTCCCGGAGAAACGGTGGAACAAATTGAGCACTGGGCGCTCTTCCGCGACGTAAAAGTGGCCGAACTGACGGATAAGGAATTAGACGAGGTGCTTCTTCCGCTGATCCAGACCGTCGAGGGGACGAAGTAATGCGAGTTTCGGTGGACGGTGCAGATCGGTTCGCGTATGCGATCTGAAATAATGGCTTCCGGGATAACGGCGATTCGCTGAACTTGGGCCGCGTTCCACGGATACGTATCAGTCGCACAGATCAGATTGGGAGTTCTTCGTCGGTGGAGACGGGCATCGCGGACGCGAATTGGACGCGTGATGTAGATAGGGCGAGGCTCCGGAAACTTTCATGAAAGAGAAAACTGGCGTCAATCGCAGGCAATTTATTGTTTCTACTTCGGCGGCAACCATTGGGGTTGCTGCTCTGCAAGGAAAAGAGTTGTCCGCGGAAATCGCGCCCCGAACTTTTCGATCGGCTGCGGGCTCTTCGATCCCTTATTCCCGCCAGGAGCTTGCGATGGAGCCCGGTCCCCAGCGTTCGTATACGAGTGAACATGCCGGCGAAGTGGCGTTTCCTCTGGGTGGAATTGGAACCGGCACCGTTTCGATCGGAGGTCGTGGTGAATTGCGCGACTGGGAGATTTTCAATCGGCCGGCGAAGAGGCGAATTTTGCCGTTTAGTTTTGTAGCGCTCTGGGTTCGGCCTGAGGGTGGTTCTGGAGCGATGCGCGTGGTCGAAGGCCCTCCTCAACCACCATTTCGCGGATCGAACGGTTTCAACCGGGAATCTGGACAGGGGTTGCCGCATTTTCAGAGGACGCGATTTACCGGTACCTATCCGATCGCGAAAGTTGATTTCGAAGACAGTGCGCTTCCGGTGGTGGTGTCGCTTGAGGCTTTCAATCCTTTCATCCCCCTCAACGTCGATGATTCCAGTTTACCTGTGGCGGTTTTCAAGTATCGGGTAGCGAACCGTTCCACAAAGCGGGTAGATGTTTCGCTGGCGTTTTCTTTGCTGAACCCGGTGGGGTATGACGGAGAGACATTTCTGAAAGGCATCGACCATCCAGGGTTTGGAAAGAATCTGGCCACGATACGGCAGGAAAAGGTTGGAGATACGAAAGTTGCCGGACTCGATTTGATCTCAGAAAAGTATGCAGCGGGTGATCCGCGCTACGGGTCTATGGCGTTGCTGACCACAAATTCTTCCTACACCGCGCGTAGTAGTTGGGACAGCGGAGCCTGGTGGGATTCCTATCAACAATGGGTGGATGAATTCTCCGCGGACGGAAAGCTACACGATTCCACTCCGCCAAAGCCGTCTGCAGATGGCAAGTCCGAGTATTCCACGCTGGCGCCACACGTACGGCTGATTCCGGGTGACTCGACCACGATCACTTTCATATTGGCATGGTATTTTCCGGTCCGGGAAAACTACTGGCACGGGGATGGCGATGATGAGAGTTACTGGATTCCGAAGGATGAGCAGATTAACGGAAAAAGACTTACCAATTACTATGGCACGCGCTTCAAGAACGCGTGGGAGGTCGCCAGCCACACCGCAGGCCGTTTGTCTGAGCTTGAAAGCAAGACGCGGTTGTTCACCGAGACGTTCTTTTCGAGTTCACTTCCTCCTTATGTGCTGGAAGCGGTTTCCAGCCAAGCGTCGATTCTTCGGACGAATACGTGCATGCTGCTCGAGGGCAAACAGTTTTTTGGGTTCGAGGGTTGCGGCGACGATGAGCACAACGGCTGGATGAACTGTTCGCATGTCTGGAACTATGAACAGGCATTGGCATTTCTATTTCCGGAACTGGAACGCTCCATGCGCAACACCGACTTTCTCTATGAAATGCGCAGCGACGACAGTATGGCGTTCCGCTCCGTGGTGCCACTAGGCATCGAGCAGTGGGGTTTTCGTCCGGCGGCCGATGGACAGATGGGCTGCATCATGAAGTTGTATCGGGAGTGGCAGATCTCGGGTGACGACGCCTTTCTCAAGGAGATGTGGCCGAATGCCAAGCGGGCGCTGGAGTTTGCATGGAAGTTCTGGGACGCGGACAAAGACGGGGTGATGGAAGGCGAACAACACAACACTTATGACATCGAATTCTTCGGCGCGAATCCCATGATGACGACGCTCTATCTGGGGGCGTTGAGAGCAGGCGAGCTTATGGCTTCCGCCGTCGGAGATACAGCCGCTGCGGCGAGTTATCGCGAGGTTCGAGAGAAGGGGGCGCAGAATATAGAAGAATTATGGAATGGCCATTTCTACATTCAGAAAGTGACGCCCGTGGGCGAGATTCGCCCTATGCCGCCATATGACAAACAAGATTGGCAGGAACGTGTCGTACGAGATGGGCAGCTTAAGTATCAATTTGGCGAGGGATGCTTGTCGGACCAGATGCTGGGACAGTGGTTCGCCGATGTCCTGGGGCTCGACATCGGGTTGAAGAAGGAACGGGTGCAGAAGACGTTGAAGTCGATCTACGGGAACAATTTCAAGGATGATTTCTGGACGCACTCCAATACGCAGCGCATTTATGCCCTCAACGAGGAGAAGGGACTGGTGCTTTGCTCGTGGCCGAATGGTGGGCGTCCGGCGTTGCCGTTTGTTTATGCGGACGAAGTCTGGACGGGCATCGAATACCAGGTGGCCGCGCACCTCATCTATCGGGGAATGATCGAGGAAGGCCTGAGCATTGTGAGAGCCATCAGCAACCGCTACGACGGCGTACGCCGGAATCCCTGGAACCAGATCGAGTGGGGAAACCACTATTCGCGTGCCATGGCGAGCTTTTCTGTGCTGCTGGCGCTTTCCGGATTCCGCTACTCGGCCGTGGAGCGCAAAGTCAGTTTCCATCCGTGCATCCATCCGGAAGATTTCCGCTGCTTCTTTGCAGCGGGCTCGGCTTGGGGCCTCTACAGCCAGAACACGAAGGCCGGTGTCCTTACCGCGAAGCTCGAATGTCGGCACGGTGAACTGATACTGCGGCGTCTGGTTCTTGGCGGCGGAGCGACCAAAACGACATTCGCCAAATCGACGCTTACCGGACCGGACGGGAAACAGATTCGCTGCTCGGTCAAATCCCTGGCCGGCGGCCACGAAATCGAGCTGTCGGAAGAACTAACCATGCGCGAAGGTGAATCAGCGACCGCGACATTGACCAGATAGCGAACAGCGTCCCTAATCGGCTTCGTCGGCGACGGCGCTGAGACCGAGGTAAATCAACTTTGAGCAGGCATGGCGCGAGGGCCGGAGGCCATCGCAAACGTGAACTTCAAAATGCCTTTTCCCAGAAGGGCTACGAGAAACAGGGGGACGGGTCTTGGCTTGCGGAATCGTGAACGGAATGTTCTGGATAGAACGCTCTGACTAAGATTTTCCGTCTTCCCAACGGTACCCCAGTATGTTGAGAAGTGTTAGAGGGTTGGCTGATCTGGATTTCGAGGACGCCATCGATATGCCGCGATCGAGTTTCTCCAGAAATACTTCTCTGAGGCAACGGATCCTTTCGTCGATACGTAGCTCCGAACCAGATCCAGAGTTTCCACATAGGTGGCAAGATGGTTGCTGTTAGGCCAGTCACTCCCAAAAAGAACGTGGTCCTCGCCGAATACATCCCAGATACGATCCAGCTTGTCTTTGTAGAATGAGACGTCTTTCGGAACGCTATTAGAGATGCGAGCCGGTACCTCGGAGAGCTTGGCGAAGACGCGCGCATTCTGGCTGAGAGACCGCAGATTGGCCCAATACTCCTTGCTGGCACTGCTCTCGGTTGGAACTTTGGCGGCAGGAAGGTGGTCGATGACAATCTTTAGTTCCGGAACCTGCTGCGAAACCTCCAGGATCGCCTTTATGAGTTTCGGATCCGGGTTGGCACTATCCAATTCAAGCCCGGCTGAAGCCAATTTACGAAGATCGGAAACAAACCCAGGCTTCTTCTCGTCGGCGAACAGATCACGATCCCACAAATTGCCGTAGCGAATTCCAACAAAGAGAGGATTGGCGTGCAGCCTATCGAGTTCCCTTCCATACGAAGGAGATCCGGGAATCAAATCCCCCACCAACCCGACGACAATAGGATGATCGGCAGCCTGTTGCAACACCCAATCGTTATCGTTTTCGAGCGGACTGGCTTCGACTGCGATCGCTCCAACGACTCCAAGCGTCCGTGTGATTTGTTCATAGTGGCTGGGAAGCGCCGGCTTATAGATGACTGCGTCATCTTTCGGTGGCCAAGGGACGCCGCCCGTCCGCGTGGGATCGAAGAGGTGGATGTGGGTATCAATGATCGGAACTATGATCGGAACTGCGCTACGCGCCTCCGCCGTCGCGCCTACGCTGGCGATAGCGAACCCCAGCCCGAGCTTCAGAACCTCTCGCCTGTCCATTTGCTCTCCGAGCCGAGACTCTGCTACTCCGCGGCGTTATTTGGTCGTCAATGACGCACCTCAAGGCATCGCCACATCCAGGGATGCCGGATCATTACTGCGTCACGAAGACTTCAGGATGACCATGCAATTGTTCGCACAGCCGCCATGTCGCAGCCCATTACCGGGCCCACATTCACTCCATCCTCCCTGCACCGAATGTGAAGTCACTGAGAATCGTCCCTTTTTTCACGTCATGGGTCCCGGTTATCCAGGATTCTGAGTCAATAGTCCCAATAAAAGGGGGAAACGATCCTCATCGCTGGTGGGTGGACCGTCAGGTAAGCAAGGACCGCAGCCTGGCTGGGCATGCGAGGGTAACTACGTTGCGCGTCGTGGCAGCGGGATTGGGACCTCTGATCGCGCTGGTCGCCGCCTCTCCATCGCACGCGTGGGGCCGATGTCAATCTCCAACTCTAGCATCGTACGACGCAGCGTATTCCGGTGTATGCCGAGTCTCTCGGCGGCTTTGCACTGATTCCATCTTTTATCCTTGAGCACTGTGAGAATGAACGTCTTCTGAAATTCCCGCACGGCGTCAGAGCATCGCACACCAGCTCTATACATTTGCAACACAACACTCTCTAGCTGTTCTTTCATTCCGACCTCTGCTCTTACGGACAGAGTGCTCTAGAGTGTGATCTTCTTAATCGCACGACCTGAGGGAATCGAGAAAGGGAGAACTCGTGTAAATGAAAAGGCCGTGACATTGGTTATGCTCTAGCTGCTCGCTCCTGCGAAGAAGCCAACAGCGTGGA
>Ga0137403_10003243_pt1 | contig 19568 bp, 21 predicted proteins | sample CZOMad2_1_16fung_FD_122057 | JGI IMG/M metagenome (GOLD analysis project Ga0137403, IMG submission 122057) | Vadose zone soil fungal communities from Angelo Coast Range Reserve, California, USA - CZOMad2_1_16fungal (Hybrid Assembly) | ecosystem: Environmental > Terrestrial > Soil > Vadose zone...
GGCTTATCATGGCTGACAATTCTAACGAAGCGAGAGAACTTCCGAGCTGCATTCGACGGTTTTGACATCGACCGGGTAGCGGCGTACGGACGCCGCGAGCGATCGAGGCTCTTGCGCGACGCCGGCATCATCCGCAATGAACTGAAGATCAACGCGGCGATTGAGAACGCTCGACGGATAGTCGCAATTCGGGAGAGCCATCGATCATTCGCTCGGTGGCTCGATGCTCAGCATCCACTGACGAAGGATGAATGGGTCAAGCTTTTCAAGAAAACGTTTCTGTTCACCGGTGGTGAAATCACCGGTGAGTTTTTGATCAGCACCGGCTACCTTCCAGGCGCTCATGCTCTGTCTTGTCCGGTCTACGAGCGCGTTGCAAAGAAGAAGCCTCCGTGGATGAGAAGGTAGACTTGAGCAACGTCGTTGCGCTTTGCTGCAACAAAGAGTTCCGATCAAGTTGGAGACGACCATGGATTTCAAGTTTACGTTGTGCGGGATCCTATCATTGGCTCTTGCTGCAGCACCTGCCGAAGCTGCTTCGCGGCAGACGAGTGAAATAACAGCGAAGCAGAAGGCGGCGGCACCGAAGCTAAGCCCGGAGGAACTGCGCGAGGCGGACGCGGTCGCGGATTTATTTATTAGGCGTTTCCGCGAGTCTCGTGAAATGGGCCCGACTATCACGCAGATGTTCGCAAGTGGATTTGACCGGTTCCTAGCAGGCGACTCTTCCTGGGCAGGGCTTGTCGGTCTTCCGTTCCCGCTAATCGAACATCTCAATCAAGCGGAACGAGTGCGATGTTATAAGGCAAACTTCAGCATCGAGTACATAATGCGACTCTATCTATTCGCAAAGGTTCCACTCGATTCGCAGAGCATTGAGCGCGCGGGATCCATCCTTCCACCGGAGGTCGTCAGATTCTTTGAATCGAACCAGCCGCCACAGGTCGAGATTCGAACTAATGAAGAAGCGCGAAGGACCCTCGCGATATACGAGCGAACGGTTCCTTTTCTTCGAGACCATCTCATCAGTTCCCCGCCGGAGGAAACGGACCAGTTCAAGCGAAACCTTGCCGCATTCGAGAAGCACCTCGATGATCCGGGGAACAATCTGGGGCGACCAGTACTGAGAACTCCCAATCGAGAGGTGGCTGGCTATCCGGCGGGCACGCGTCTAATCGCTATGGAGATACCCTTCCACATTGGCCTGCTTTTGGTACGAGAGGGTGGCCAGCTAAAAGTATTGTTTGCAATGAGCCGCATTCCGCCGGACTAGCCTTCGGAGGCGCGCCGACTAGATTTCCCGCAGCGCTTTGGTGATCGGCATGCGCGCCGCAAGTCGCGAAGGCAGCAACCCGCCCACCAGTCCGAGCACCAGCGAGAAGATCAGCGCGGAGATCAACAAGTCCGGCGTGATGCGGAAGCTGAAGGCAAGCTCGCTGAATGTTCTGAAGTTCATCGTGCCCGTCGCGATTCCGTTAACCGGCAACGCGAGCAGACACCCGACCAACCCGCCGATCAGCGCCAGCATCATCGACTCAATTACGAAGCTGGTCATCACCGCCGCTTTCGAAAAGCCCAACGCCCGCAGCGTGCCGATCTCACGTGTCCGATGAGCGACCGATGCGTACATCGTGTTCATCCCGCCGAAGCACGCCCCGATTCCCATGATGATCGCCACAAAAATGCCAAGCTGGCGGATCGGACCAGACGCGGTTGTCTGCTCCTCGTAGTACTGCAGCTCAGGTTTCGCTTCCAGTTTCAATCGCTGCTCGGCCACTATGCGACTAATAAGCTGGTCCCGGGTTGCTACGCTCTCGGCTCGAACCAGCGCCGAGGAGTAGCCGCTGCGATCGAAGGCGTCAGCGACGTCATTCACGCTCGACCATATCTCCGAGTCAAACGAGCTCCCACCCGCGTCGAATATACCGACGACCGCCAACCCACGGCGGCCGAGTTGAAGCGTCTGTCCGAGCCCCGTGCCGCTAAACCGATCGACGATCTTGCGGCTGACGATCGCTTCTCCGACGTCCGGTTGAAACATGCGTCCCTCGAGCAGTTTGATCTGTGGGCGCAGCGAAAAGCCGATTTGAGAGAGTCCTCGAAGAGTGACGTTTGACGACTGGCCGGTCTCGCGCCGCGGCAGGTTTACGACCACCGCGATTTCGCCTGAAGCCTTCGGCTTGTCCTCATGATCGCGCGCGATTCCGGGAAGGGTTTGAATGATCTGGAAGGCTTCCTTGCTGACGCCGCTTTGCATTTCGGTCTGAGACCCGAGGCGAATGATGATCACGTTCTCGGGCGAGCCGGTCGCGATCAGCGAACTGTTGAGCCCGTTGGCAAGCGCGAACAAAGCGACGAACACCGCGACTACGAGTGCGATTGTTCCGATGGTCATCAGCGTGCTGACGCGTCTAACGATCAAGTTGCGAAGATTGTATTTGAGAGGTATTGCCATAATATTTCGAGTTCCAACGCCGGCCTCTGCGCCTTTGCGGATCTTTGCGTCTTTGCGCGGACCTGGTTTCGCGCAAAGACGCCAAGATCCGCAAAGACGCAAAGCAACCCGTTTCACGCTACTCTGCGCAGTCCATCAACTATACTGATCCGCGCTGCGTTCCACGCGGGAATACCGCCGCTCACGAGGCCAATCAAAGCCGACGCACCCAGCGCGAGAGCGATCGTGCTTGCTCCGATCTTGAAGTTCTGAAGGAACAGCGCGAGCACATCGCCGAGACCAACGAACTGGAAGATCACCTTAGCCGCGATTGCCGCCAGCACACCCCCTAACAGCGCGATCAAAACCGCCTCCGAAAGCATCAGGGTCAGAATCATCGCCGGTCTGAACCCAAGCGCCTTCATCACCGCAACCTCGGTGAATCGCTCGCGCGCGGACATCGCCATTGTGTTAGCGCCGATCAGGGTTATGGTGAACACGACGATCAATCCAATACCGCTTATCAAGCCCTTCACGTTTCCGAGCATCGAAATAAAACTCGCTGCGAACGCCGCTTCGGTTTCGGTCTTGGTGGGCGCGGCCGAGTTCTTGAACATACTGTCGATCTCTTCCATCACTCGCGCCGCGCTGCCGGGCGAATCGAGCCTGACACGATACTGGCCGACCTTGCCCGGTCTTCCGAAGGCTTCCTCAACATACTCGCGATGAAAGTAGAAGACCGATTCTTGAGGCCCGGTGTAGATGCCGCGGAGCGTGAGCCTCGGGTCCAACGGGTATATCGCGCCCTTCAACTCAATCACATCGCCAAGCTTCCACCCATACTTGTCCGCGAGTTTCTTGCCGGCGACTGCGGCTGTTCGCTCCTGCTGAAACGCGGCTTTCTCTTCCGGCGAGATCTGTAATTCAAATTGAACATCGAAGAGATTTTTCGTGTCGACGTAAAACTGCGCGAACGTGTACTTCGGCTTGTCCTCCTTGTAGATGCCGCCAAACCAGTTCGAGGGATAGACTGCGACTACGCCCGGCACTTGCTCGATCTTTTGGCGGTAGGCCTCGGGCATGGAATCGGCTATTGAAGTGTTGCGTCTGACGACAACTCTGTACTCGCCGCCGGTCAGTTGCCCGATTCCGCCAAGCGCGGAAATCACAGCCTGCATCGTCGCCAGCAGAAAAACCGACACGGATACGCTGAGAACCGTGAGCACGGTACGCCGCTTGTTTCGTCCGACGTTCTTAATGATGAGCCGCAGGAACTTCATACACGCCTCCTGATTTGCTGAGCAGGCCCTTCTCCAGTTGCAGCACCGCGTGAGCGTGACGGGCCGCGCGCGGGTCGTGAGTGACCATGATGATCGTCTTATGAAACTCTTCGTTGAGCCGCTTGATCAAATCGAGAATCTCTTCAGCGGACTTCGCGTCGAGATCGCCGGTGGGCTCGTCGGCGACCAGCAGACTCGGATCGGTGACGATGGCTCGCGCGATGGCTACGCGTTGCTCCTGTCCCCCGGACAGCTGGCGAGGATAATGATGCTCGTGGTCTTCGAGGCCAACCACCGAGAGCGCGGTCATCACGTGCTCGCGGCGCTTTTTCTTCGAAAGGCTGGTCAACAGCAGCGGAAGCTCGACGTTCTCGAAGGCGCTCAGAACGGGGATCAAATTGTAAAGCTGAAAGATGAATCCCACGTGACGGGCCCGCCATTTGGCCAGTTGTTGCTCGTTGAACTTCGCTATGTCTTTGCCGTCGATCACCACGCGGCCGGAATTGGGCTTGTCGATGCCGGCGATCAGGTTGAGCAAGGTCGTCTTGCCTGAACCCGAAGGACCCATCAATGCGAGGAACTCGCCGCGCGCGATTTCGAGGTCGATGTTGTCGAGCACCGGAATATCTATGGTGTCACGCCGGTAGTGTTTGGTGACTTGAACGAGGTTGATGAGGGACTCTGCCATTAACGCTCCTTCCGGTTAGCTAACGTGATATTGCGCCTTCGTTCAAGTCCGGGGTCGCGCCAAGACGCAAAGTCGCGCCAAGACGCAAAGAATCAAGTTCCTGTTTTCACTTTTACGCGCGAGCCGTCGGTCAAGTTCTCAGCCCCGTGAACTATGACTGTCTCTCCGCCCGCCAGTCCCTGTTTGATCTCGACCCGGTCGCCGAACTCCCCGCCGACCGTGACGGCCTGCGATACCGCGCGGCCATCGTTGAAAATAAACACGATGGTCTTTCCGTCTCGTTGTTGAACAGCAGCCTTCGGAACAGTGACCCGAGAGGCTTCGGTCTTTGCGCCTTGCTCCGGTTTCTTAATGAACGTCACTTTTGCGTTCATATCCGGAAGAATCCGGGGGTCGATCTCTTTGAAGCGCACCTTCACCTTTACCGTAGCCTTCTGACGATCCGCCGTTGGAAGGATCTTTCGAACCTCGGCGGGCAGCTTCTCATTTGGCAGCGCATCGAGCGTGACCTCAGCCGTGAGTCCTGAAGTGATCTTGCCTATGTCCGACTCATTGATGTCGACTTCGACTTCAAGGGTGTTCGGATCAACGACCGTCACCACCGATCCGCGAGTCGAAGTACCGCCGAAGATCGCCGGCGCCACCGTCTCGCCAACCTCGGCGTCTTTGGAAATAACCAGCCCTTCGAATGGACTGCGAATGCTCGTGTATTCAATCTGCGCTTCCACGAGTCGAATGCGAGCTTCAGCCGAGTGTACCTGCTGAGACGAGGATTCGATCTTTGCCTGAATGGCTCTGATCTGAGCTTCGGCGGAGCGAACCTGTCCTTCGTCCACGCGAGCCTGAGCCGTCGCGTTATCGGAATCGGCTTTGGATGTGACTCCGCGCTCAAGCAGATTCGTTTGTCTCGCAAGCTCGAGGCGACTCTTCTGCATGTTTGCCTGGGCCTGCGCGAGACTGGCGCGCGCTTGCTCCAGCTCGGCTTCGGCTTGAACATGCGCTGACTGATAATTCGCGAGCGAACTCTTCACGTCACTCAACTGGGCGTCGAGGTCGCGATGCTCGAGGCGAGCGATTATCTGCCCGGGCTTAACACGGCTGCCCGTGTCGACTCCGAGGTATTCAAGCCGTCCGGAAATTTTCGGGCTGACCGCGGCCTTGCGATCGGCGACGATGTAGCCGGTCGCGGTAAGGATCTCGAGGCCGGCGCTGCCGGATTCAACAATCGCGCGGGCGACTTCCACTTCGGGCATCGTCGCCGCGCCCCACATCCGGTAGCCAACCAGCAGCGCCGCGGCCACCAGGATGAGCACCGTTCCCAGAAGTACGACTCGCAAACCTCGCCGGGCGCCTGATCCTTCGTCGTCATCGCGGTGAATCCGCAATGCAGACAGGTCCGGCTTGGCTTTTTCGGTTTGCTCCATCACTTGTTTCGTCAGGGCTGCTCGTGGCTTGTTTGCGATCCCCGCCTCAGGCTTGCACTATAAGGCAGCGCATCACGTGTGGGCAACACCTGTTGACTCCGTGCTCCGTCGAGTGCGAGATTAGCGTTCATCATATTTCTATTGAGACCACCAGAAGGGAAAAGGATAGTCGATGAGAATCGCGCTTGGCTCTTCGAGAGCCGCCAAAGTCGCAGCCGTTCGCGCGGCCGCCGCACGCGTAGCGTCAATCGATGCACGCTGGGGTGACGCCGCGATAATCGCGTGTGATGTTGAAACTGACGCACCAGCGATGCCGCTGACGGACGAAGATCTGATGCGCGGAGCAATGGCACGGGCACTCGCTGTTCAGACGCTGTTGTTGAAGGATCGCGGCAGCGCGGATCTTTATGTCGGGTTGGAGGGTGGGTTTCACTCGACCGAGGTCGAAGGCGAACGCCTCACGTTCCTCAAGGGCTGGGCTTACGTGACCGACGGCTCGCGCGGTAGCTTTGGCGCGAGTCCGTCGATCATAGTACCCGAAGTGCTGGTGCACGCGGTCGTAGAGGGCGGACGCGAGCTCGCTGAGGTGATCGACGAGACCGCCGGGGAGCACGATGTGCGCAGCCGTCAGGGCGCCTGGGGCGTGCTTTCCCGCGATCTATTCACGCGGGCGATGAGCTTCGAAGTGGCTCTGGTAGCCGCTTTCGCGCCGTTCTACAATACAGAACTCTACCGTTAGTTCGAGTGGCTCCGATCACGAGCTTGCGCTCATCATCTTTCGGAAGAACTGTGTAAGCGCCGGCTCGATTCCCAGCAACCGTTCATAAACAGTGAGCTGTCCGCGGTGATACATCTCGTGAGCCACGGTGAAATTGAGCATTTCGATCTTGGTGCATTGCTTCCCATCGAACCGGGTCATACTTTTTTCAAAGTTCCCGTCGCCGAAGCTCACAACCATCGGCTTCGTTTCTTCCAGAGATGAGCGCAGAAGTTCAAGCACGGCTTCTTTGGTCGTCGCCTCTTTTGTGTTGCCGGCAAACTCGGCCATCAGCGCCGGAAAGCCTTGTTGAAAATTTGTGTTCTCGCGGCACATCTCGCCCGCGAGAACGCGCTGCGTCTCGATGATGTGTTGAAGCAATTCAATGACGCTTCGGCTCTCAGGGGCCGGCTTGAATCCCACCTGATCGGCGGGAATCAACTCAACTTCCTTAATCAGTCCGTTGCGTACGTCTTGCCACTGCTCGCAGATACCGTCTACTTTGGACATATGAACCTCCGATCGAATCAAAGTTGAAGCTAGAGTTTCCACCAGCTTCCGTTCGCGGTCAACCGACGACGCTGGTAGAACCGGCCTGCTCTTCTATTAAACACGCGAGGCTGATTGTTTAGGTTGCCAGTCAAGGGCCTCCCGGAGAGGTGGGTATGCAGGAATGCGAGGGCGCGCGGGCCCGGTCCGTAGGCTGGAGCATCAGCGACCCACCTCTCACGAGACTGTGTGAAACTCTGACGCCACCCGAACCTTAAAACAAACAGACCGCGACACTGGTCTGTGGTATATTCTGTCGCGGCGACCCCCGCTGTGCGAGCCGGCTCGAGGCATCAATGCATCCACCTGAACCAGAATTCCACCTGCTAGAACTGCGCCGCCAGCTCGAAGAAATTCTCGCGATGGTGAGGGCAGACCACAGCGGCGCTGCCTTCAATCGAAGTGCGGATGAAGAGACCGTATTACCGATTCACGAGAATGATGCGGCTGCCACGGGACCGGACATTGCCCTAGCCGACAATCTCCCCGAGCCCGAGACGGTTTTCGCACCCGCGCTGAGCGAAGTTGGTCAACGAGATGAGCAGGACGATTTATACGATGACGCGCTGGTGGTGCTCACAGAATTCGGGCAGGCGTCGCCGGCGGTACTGCAGATGTGGTTGTCGATCGATTACAGCCGCGCGCTCACGATCCTGAACCGGTTTCAAGTCGATGGTCTAATCTCATCAAAAGGCAAAGTGCGCCACAAGGCTTATTCGCTACGGCGCTCCCTTGAGCAGCAGGCTTAATAACACAAAGACGCCAAGTAGCAGAGTCGCAAAAGCGCGTCACACTCTCTCTCGTTTCGGTTTTACTTCTTCCTGATAATAACGGCAGTCCGATTTCACCGGGCAGCGAGAACATAACGGACGGGCGGTCTTGCACAACTCCTGCCCGTGACGGCGCAGCAATTGGTGAGCGGCGATCAACCAATCGAAGTCTTTCTTTAACTCTCCCTCGACCGCTTCCTCCGCCGAGCGGTAGGTCGATGAATAACTCTTTCGCTCTTCGCCGTACCCGAGACGCAGCAGCACGCGCAGCCCGTTCGAATCCAGCGCAAGAATCGGATGAGTTCGTGAGAAAAGAAGTATCTTCTCAGCACCTGGATCGCCAATTCCTGGAAATTTCTTCAGCGATTTTTTCGCCTGGGCAAGCGGCTGCTTCAGCACTCTGTCGAGATCACCATCAAACTCGTGCAATGCGATTTGTGCGATGCGCCGGAGCTTTTCCACTCGCGCGGCGGGATGCATTCCGCCGAGGTGAGCGACTTCGAGCAAGGTCTCCTCGTGAGCCATGAGAATTTCAGGCGGCGTCAGGCCAACTCGCTCGCGAAGAGCGTTGAAGGCCTGCTCGCGACGGTCGTCACTCAGAAGGTACGCGACGTTGTCGAGCAGAACCATCCCCAACGGATCGGTGACCTTGGGAGGTTCGGGCCGGCCGTAGAATTCCTCAAGCTCATCTATGATCTTCTGGAATGACTTTCGGGCCTTTGGCATTTTCATCATTATCTACATATCAAAGCACCCCAATCAACCAGGAACATTCGCCCTTGACGATTGTCAGAAATTTTCGTATAACTTCGATAGATTTTCGAGTGCTGAGGTCTGAAGGGATCGTATCGGCGGAGTCGAGCTGCAGGGCTCGTAGCGGGAGTGGTCATGTTTGCGTGCGTTTATAGCCCTAATCTTGAGAATTATGCGGCGCTGATGAATTGCGCTTACGCGTTCTCGCCGCTGGTGGAAGAGACTGCCGAGAACACAGTTGTCCTGGACATTGAAGGCTGCGAATTGTTGTTTGGCTCGCCTCGCGAGATTGCAAAAGAGATCGCGCGCCAGGCTGCGAAGCTGGGGCTCAAAGCCAACGTAGCCACAGCTCAGAATCCCGATGCGGCCATTCACGCGGCAAGATGCTTCAGTGGCGTCACGGTCATCGCTCCCGGCAAAGAAGCAAAACGACTTGGTGATCTGCCGCTCGAGGCGCTGGACGCGACTCTGGCTCGCGTCGAATCCGATCGCGCGGCGGAGATTTTAGAGACGCTCGGTCTTTGGGGCATCCATAGCTTTCGAGAATTCGCGGCGCTGCCTGAAGTGGGAGTCTCCGAGCGGCTTGGGCCTGAGGGTGTGCGGTTACAGAAGCTCGCGCGCGGCGAAAGCGAGCGTCCGTTGTTACTCTCAAAGCCGGCGCCCGGGTTCGAGAAATCGATCGAGCTTGATGATCCTATCGAGCTGCTCGAACCGCTTTCATTCATTCTTGCGCGACTCTTGAATCAGCTCTGCGCAAACCTGCAAGCACACGGGCTGGCGGTGGATGAGCTGAGGCTTCGATTAAAACTGGAAGATAAAACCGAACACCAGCGAGCGATTCGGCTGCCGTTCCCGATGCGCGACAGTAGAGTCTTTTTAAAACTGCTGCTGCTCGATATTGAATCACATCCGCCGCAACTCGCGATCGTCGCTGTGTCGATCGCGTGCGAACCAGCGAAGCCTCGTTCGATACAGAACGGATTGTTTCAACCGCTCGCGCCTGAACCGGAAAAGTTAGAGCTGACCTTAGCGCGGCTCGCGAGGCTGGTTGGCGAAAGCAACGTCGGCTCGCCTGAGTTGGTGGACACACATCGGCCGGGAGCTTTTCGCATCAAGCGCTTCATCGTGAAGAGAGAATCTGGTCGAAAAACCCCGAGGGGCAGACAGGGAGAATGGGAGACGGGGAGAGGGGGAGAGGGGGAGAGGGGGAGAAGGGGAGAAAGGGAGAAGGGGAGAAAGGGAGAAGGGGCGAGGGAGCTAGGGGGCGCTTCGCCCAGTCGCCCCGTCTCCCCCTCGCCCACTCGCCCTGTCTCCCCCTCTCCCACTCGCCCTGTCTCCCCCTCTCCCCTTCTCCCCTTCTCCCCTTCTCTCCTCGGCTTCAGAGTGTTTCGGCCTCCGTTGCGCGCGGAGGTAGAAGCACCAAACGGCTGGCCAACTCGAATCAAAGCGCAAGCCCGGGCTGGTCGAAGCATACGCGGCAAAGTGTTGCGGCTGGCAGGTCCGTGGCGTACGTCAGGTGACTGGTGGGCTGAGGATGGTTGGGCTCGCGACGAGTGGGATGTGGCCGTTGCTGGTTCTGAAGCTTCGCAGGAAAAGGGAACACTGTATCGAATCTATCGTGACCTGCGGAGCGATGGATGGTTTGTCGAAGGGGTTTATGACTGATTGGTTATGACCGAAGACTACGTTGAACTCCACGCCCGTTCGGCTTTCAGTTTTCTGGAGGGCTCGTCGCTTCCTGAAGAGTTGATATCCGTCTGCTCGAACCTCGGAGGCTCGGCTATGGCGCTACTCGACCGCGACGGAGTCTACGGCGCGCCACGCTTTCACATGGCAGCGAAAAAGACCGACATCAAAGCTCACATCGGCTCAGAAATCACTTTGACTTTAGGAAATGGTCACGCATCACGCATCACGCATCACGGATCACGCATCACTCACCACTCATCACTCACTCTTCCCTTGTTGGTCCAGAACCGCGCGGGCTATCAGAACCTCTGCCGCTTGATCACTCTGATGAAGCTTCGCGCGCCGAAGCATGCAAAGCCTGGCGAAGTCGCCGCGAGCCTGGATGAGTTGGCTGAGCATGCCGAAGGATTGATTTGTTTGACCGGCGGAGATGATGGACCTCTCGCGCGCGCGCTCGGAAGCGGCGGTCTGGATGAAGCGATCACGACGACCGAAAAGCTTGCGGGCATATTCGGCCGGGGCAACGTCTACGCCGAACTTCAACGCCATTTCAATCGTGAAGAAGAGTCGCGCAATCAGGCGGTGGTTGAAGTGGCGCGTCGGCTCAGGCTCCCGCTGCTTGCCACTAACGGCGTGTGTTACGCCAGCGCCGCGCGTCGTCAGCTTGCCGATGTGTTGACCTGTGTTCGCAACCACGTGCAGCTTGAAGCAGCAGGGCGATTGCTCGCTCGAAATTCCGAGCGATTCCTCAAGCCGGCTTCCGCAATGTCGAAGCTGTTTGCTGATCTGCCTGAGGCGATCGCGCACACTTGCGAGCTTTCCTCTCGACTTGGCTTCACGCTCCAAGATCTCGGCTATGAGTTCCCGAAGTATCCCGTACCCGACGGCGAGACGATGGACTCGTTCCTTCGCAAGCGCACCTATGAGGGCGCGCGATGGCGCTACAACGGCGCGAACGGAATGCCTCCTTACCAGCGAGCGCTTCAGCAAATCGATCGCGAGCTGGCGTTGATCGAGAAGCTCCATCTTGCGGGTTACTTTCTGATCGTCTGGGACATCATCAACTTTTGCCGCGATCAGAACATTCTCGTTCAAGGTCGCGGCTCGGCGGCCAACAGCGCTGTGTGCTACTCGCTTGGAATAACCGCAGTCGATCCGGTCGGGATGGAGTTGTTGTTCGAGCGCTTTCTTTCCGAAGAGCGCGGCGAGTGGCCGGACATCGATCTCGATTTGCCGAGCGGCGATCAGCGCGAGCGTGTAATTCAATACGTCTATCAGCGCTACGGCACACACGGCGCGGCGATGACCGCAAACGTGATCACCTATCGCGGGCGTTCGGCGGCGCGCGAAGTAGGCAAGGCGATGGGCTTCGATGAAGAGACGATCACCCGGCTTTCGAGTTTGGTGCGCGCTTTTGAATGGCAGGATCCGAATGACACACCCGAGCGCCAGTTCCGGGACGCCGGGCTCGACTTGCGCAACCTGCACATCAAGAAATTCTGCGAGCTGTATGTGGCTGTGCAAGACCTGCCGCGCCATTTAGGTCAGCACTCGGGCGGAATGGTGATCTGTCAGGGGCAACTGGATTCGGTTGTGCCGCTCGAGCCTGCGGCTATGCCAGGCCGCGTCGTCGTTCAATGGGACAAAGAAGATTGCGCCGACATGGGCATCATCAAAGTCGATCTGCTGGGGCTCGGGATGATGGCCGCGATTGAAGAATGCCTGACGCTGATAAGCGATCATTACGGTGAGACGGTCGATCTCGCTCATCTTCCTCAAGATGATCGCGCAGTTTATGACGCGCTGTGTAAGGCAGACACGATTGGCTTGTTTCAGGTCGAAAGCCGCGCGCAGATGTCTTGTCTTCCGCGGCTGCGGCCTCAAAAGTTTTACGACATCGTCGTGCAAGTGGCCATCATTCGGCCGGGCCCGATCGTCGGCAATATGGTTCATCCTTATTTGAACCGGCGTCTCGGACGCGAAGAAGCTACGTGCTTACACCCGTCGCTTGAACCGGTGTTGAAACGCACACTTGGAGTGCCGCTGTTTCAAGAGCAGTTGCTGCGCATCGCAATGATCTGCTCGAACTTTACGGGAGGGGAAGCCGAAGAGTTGCGCCGCGCGATGGGCTTCAAGCGGTCGGAAGCGCGAATGGTCGAGATCGAAATCAAGCTGCGGCGCGGCATGGAGCAAAACGGAATCACCGGCGAGACTCAGGATAAAATTGTGCAGGCCATCACTTCGTTCGCGCTTTATGGTTTTCCCGAATCTCACGCCGCGAGTTTCGCGCTGATCGCATACGCGAGCGCTTATTTGAAATGTCATTACCTTGCCGCGTTCACCGCCGCGATCCTGAACAATCAGCCGATGGGTTTTTATCAACCGGCTACGTTGATCAAAGACGCGCAGCGGCATGGTCTGAAGATCGAACCCGTCGACATCACTCGCTCGGATTGGTTGTGCACGGTAGAGAAGGGGGTTGGGAGTCAGGGGTTGGGGGTTGGGGTGACAGGCGAGCGCTCAGGTGATCAACGATTCGCGACCGAGACATCGGTTCATGAATCCCGAAGACCGTACTCAGCCCGACACCTAACCCCTAACCCCAACCCACGACCCCCAGCCCCCCATCTCCGGCTTGGATTGCTTTACGTAAGGGGGCTTCGAGAAGAATCCGCGCGAGCAATCGTGCGTGAACGCGCGACGCGGCCTTTTATGGACATCGACGATCTGCATAATCGCGCCCCCGAGCTTCGCAAGGACGAGTTGAGAAAGCTAGCTGAAGTCGGCGCGCTGAACTTCATTAAAGACGGTCGACGGACGACGGACGACGGTCAGTTTGTAGTAGACGGACGACGGACGACGGACGACGGTCAGCGGTCGACGGTCGACGGTCAGTTCTTGCATCGGCGTAGCGCGCTTTGGCAAGTGGAACGTGCGGCGCGGGCGGTTGGGCCTCTGCTCAAAGAACAGAAGGATCAGAATTCCGATTCGCCGCTTTCGCCTATGACGATAGAAGAGCGCGTGAACGCGGACTTTCGCGGGACGGGCTTGACGATCGGGCGGCACCCGATGGCTTATCGCCGCGAGGAACTGAGCAAGCTCGGAGTCAAGCGCGCGATCGATCTTCGCGAGATACGCAACGGCGTTTGGGTAAGAGTCGCCGGATGGATAATAGTCCGTCAACGGCCCGGAACGGCGAAAGGGTTTTTATTTTTGAGCATGGAAGACGAGACCGGAATAGCTAACGTGATCGTGACACCGGATATCTTCGATCGCAATCGAGTGGTGCTCGTGAATCAGCCGTTGTTGTTGATCGAAGGTCCGTTGCAGAATCAAGACAACGTGATTCACGTCAGAGCGCGCCGCATTGAGCCGTTGTCATATGCGATGGCGGCTGCGGCTTCGCACGATTTTCATTAGTCTGAAGCCCGAACCCAAGTTTGATTTCAGAAAACGTGTGTCCTACAATAATGACACCTCGGTAATACGAAAGGGTTGAACGATGAACACCATATCGCTAAAGCTCCCCAAAGCGCTCAATGCCAAGCTCGCCGTGACTGCAAAACGCCGCGGAGCGAGCAAGTCGGCAATCGTCCGCGAGGCGATAGAAGACTACTTCGCGCGAAACGGAACTGCGCCTTCATTGTCGGTTGCCGAACTCGCCAAGGAGCTAATAGGCTGTGTTGATGGTGGGCCGCCCGACCTTTCCTACAACAAGAAGCACATGAAACGGTTCGGTAAGTGAGCCGCGTCGTTTTGTTGGACACTGGTCCGCTCGTCGCCTTTCTTCATCGGCGAGATCACTATCATCAGTGGGCTGTCGAACAGTTCAGTCGAATCAATCCGCCAATGTACACGTGCGAACCCGTGCTCACGGAGGCTTGCTACCTTCTGGCAACCTTGCCCGGAGGTAGTGAGTCCGTCCTCAGAATGTTGGAGACTGGGGCGGTGAGTATAACCCTTCACTTGGAAGCCGAATTGACGCCGATCAAAACGCTGATGACTCGTTACCGAAATGTCCCTATGTCGCTCGCTGACGCCTGCCTGGTTAGGATGAGCGAACTGAACGCTGAAGGAGTTGTATTAACGCTCGACTCCGACTTTCTGATCTATAGAAAACACGGACGCCACGTGCTTCCGGTCATCGTGCCAAAGTCTCCCTAAGCGTTTAGGATGGTGACTTATGAAAGATGCGCTAATTGCCGGTCTGATCTCAGGAATAATTTCGCCGTTAATGCTCTCTTTGATACAACACAAAGTGATTTGGAAACGGCAAAAGACATTGGAGATCAAATACTCCATATTTAACGATGCGGTACGGGCATTGAGTCAACTTTCGACGGATGCTTTGGACCTGGCATTACAATCTCAGAAGCCGAAATCCAATGGGTTAACACCGACCATTCACTTTCGGCCTAGAGACCAAGGAACTCATCGAAAAATCCCGAGGGTTGGTAATGGCATTCTTCTCACAGCAGACTTCGCGTACCTATGAAGAAGCATTGGCAACAAGAATCTCGGTCGATGATATTCCCTGCGTCGACTTCGAGAAGAATCGCACACTCGCAATTGTCTTACTGGCAACAGAGCTAGGCATCAGGTAGCAGTGCCTGGCCATTTGGCAGTGTGACGCTACCCCTTCTGTTGTCGGAACGCTGATTCAGGGGATAGACCATGACACTGAACATCGAGATAGAGAACTCATAGGACTAAGACTCGCTCCATTGGTGCATTGTCGCTGGAGGAAGGAGCTATTCAATGAATCAAAAGCAAAAGCTAACCTTATGGATTGGTATCGCAGTAGTGGCCTTGATCGGGCTCTTTCCACCTTGGAATTCCGTCCAGACGATAGCGACAGCCGGTGGCGCAATTCGAAGCACACGCTCGGCAGGCTACGCTTTCCTCTTCACGCCACCCGTTGCGCCTGAGCCGCACGTAAAGCATAACTTTCCTCTTGATGTTTTGGATGTCGAGATTGACACCACGAGACTCATCATCGAGCTTGTGTTTAGCCTTGTCGTTATTGTAGGACTAGTCCTTGTACTAAAAAGGACGGCAGCCCAAACGATGCGTCCACGTCAAGGGACGAAGCTAACTAACCTAGCCCAAGACGTCCATGCAGACTGAGATGCTCGGGCGTCCCGCCGCCAACCATGCTTCAAACCTAGCGCGTCAGATATAATCTTCAACTGACGCACCGACCCGGATAGCATGTGTCAGGACAACCACATGAGTGCTCAAATAGACATAGACCGCGTAGCCGCCCGCATCGCCGAGTTGCGCCAAAAACTCGAATACCACAACTATCTCTATTACGTAAAAGACTCGCCGGAAATCTCGGACGCCGAATACGATCGGATGTTCCGCGAACTGCTCGAACTCGAGACGGCGCATCCCGAACTTGCGTCGCCCGACTCTCCCACCCAGCGCGTCGGAGGCGAGCCGCTCGAGCGATTCACAAAAGTCCAGCACCACGCGCCGATGCTCTCACTGGCGAATGCCTTCAGCGAAGAGGAGCTGCGGGCGTTCAACCGGCGAGTGTCCGGCTTGCTCGAACGCGAGGACGTCGCTTACCTAACCGAGCTGAAGATCGACGGCGTTGCAATGGCGCTGACCTATCAGAACGGCCGCTTTGTGCGAGGCGCAACTCGCGGCAACGGCGTCGTCGGCGAAGACGTGACCGCGAACCTGAGAACGGTCAAGCAGATTCCGCTGCGGCTGAAGGCCGGCGGCGAGCGGATTCCTGAAATGGAGGTGCGCGGCGAAGTCTACTTGCCGCTGTCAGCTTTCAATGCGCTTAACGAAGAACGCGCGGATCAGGGGTTATCGCAGTTCGCCAATCCACGCAACGCCGCCGCCGGTGCAATTCGACAGCTGGATCCAAAGGTCTCGAGATCCCGCGCGCTTTCCTTCTTTGGCTACGCGATCGGGTACATCGAGTCTGCCGAGCTGAAAACCCAGAAGGAAATTCTGGAGACGCTGCAGGAATGGGGCTTCCCGGTGAACACGAATTACCGCTGGCACGAGTCGATCGAAGGCGTACTCAAATTCTGTAAGAGTTGGGAGCCGAAGCGCGAATCGCTCGATTACGAAATAGACGGAGTGGTGGTCAAGGTTGACGATCTCGAAGATCAAAGGGTTCTCGGCACGGTCAGCCGAGATCCGCGTTGGGCCATAGCTTACAAGTTTCCCGGTCAGGTCGCGTCGACCAGGCTGAAGGAGATCGGCGTCAACGTCGGCCGCACCGGATCGATGAATCCATACGCAGTGCTTGAGCCGGTGAAACTCGGCGGCGTGACGATCAAGCTCGCCACCCTGCACAACGAAGACGACATTCGCCGCAAAGACATTCGCATCGGCGACATGGTAGTGGTCAAGCGCGCGGGCGACGTCATACCTCAGGTGGTCGGACCCGTGCTTGAACAGCGCACCGGCAAAGAAAAGATCTTCCACTACCCCGACAAATGCCCGTCGTGCGGACAGCCTGTCGTTCACGAAGAAGGCGAAGCGATGGCCTATTGCGTCAATCGCGATTGTCCCGCTCAGATTTTCGAAGGACTGAATCACTTCGTCAGCCGGGGCGCGATGGACATTCGCGGGCTGGGTCCGTCGACCATTTGGAAGCTGCTCGAACTCAGCTTCATTCGGAACGCGGCTGATCTTTACTCGTTGACCGCCGAACAACTGGCCGAGCTGCCTGGCTTCAAAGAGAAGTCGATTCAGAATCTGCTGGCGGCAATCGACGAGAGCAAGAAACGCCCGTTCGAAAATGTTCTGTTCGCGCTGGGGATTCGGCACATCGGCGAAGGCGTAGCCGCCGTGCTCACCAACACCTTCCACGACATCGATGGCTTAATGAACGCGACCGAAGAAGACATCTCTGGCATCATGGGAATCGGGCCTCGCATCGCGCACAGCGTGTACGAGTATTTCAGAGACCCGCGCAATCGCGAGTTGGTTGAGAGGCTACGCGACGCTGGGCTGAAGCTGGAAAGAGAAGAACGCGCCGTCAAGCGCGGGCCGTTGGTGGGCAAGAGCTTCATCATCACCGGCAAGCTCGAGACGATGCCTCGCAGCGCGGCCGAGAAATGGATCGAAGAGCGCGGCGGCTCGGTGCTGCCATCGGTTTCGAAGAAACTGGACTACCTTGTGCTGGGCGCCGATCCGGGATCTAAGCTGGCCAAGGCGCAGAAACTGGGAGTGCAGACAATCACCGAGAAACAGTTATTCGAGATGGGAAGCGAATAATCGGGAGACTCATAAATGGACACTTTTCAGGCTAAGAGCAGTTCCTTTGAAATCGAGCATCGCAGCGGAGCTATCAACCTGACGATCGACGCCGGAGATAACACAGTCGCCTTTTCTCTCTCTGTTGTCGAAGCCTCGCAACTGGTGGCAATCCTTCACAAGCACATCAATGAAGCGGCCGTCGAAAAGCTCCGAAGCAGAAATTCTTAGTTTGTCCTCGGCGTTTACCTGGCCGTCTTTCGATGCAGGGAGCCTTCGAGATATTTGGAGAAGGCTTCCGGCTTTCCCGGCGGTGCGATATCGAACTGAAAAGTCATGCTGTCGTTCGTGGCTTTGTTATAGGTGAATCGAAACCTCGGGGCGGACGGCGAAGGATCGCTGAGAAAGGTCAAGATCGCCTGGTCTTTGGACAAGCTGACGGCGTAGCGGATGACGTGGCCTTCATTGTCGAAGTAGATTGCTCGCGTGGCCTGTCCTTCGGGCTCCTGATAGATCACCATCAAATCTGAGTGTGAGTATGCGGGCTTGTCTTTCGTCGCTGGATAGTCGGCGCGGTTTCTTCGGACCAGAATCTTTCCTTCGAGGTCAAAGCTGAACGAGAAGCCTCCGCTGGCTTCACCCGGTGCGCCCGTGCCTTCTCCTACCCATTCGCCAATTAAGAAGCGGAACGCATCCCAGTTAGCGACTTCTTTGGTTTGCTGAGCCGAAGCTCGTTTGGTTGACAGAGGTATGATTAAAAGAACCAGGGTGAGTGATACCTTTAACGTGTTGATCATAAGGGCAGCTTTGTACCATTACTCGAATTCGGTGCGCGGTATGCTATTTCACTATGCAGGCGCTGTCGTATTTCTTCCGGGTCTGCGCATTCAAGAAAAAGCTCCACCGCTTCTTTCAGGTTGGCAGTCGCCTCTTCCACCGTGGCGCCCTGGCTCGCAACATCCAACTCGGGGCATAAGGCGACAAAGAGATCGTCTTCCTTTTCGAGAATGGCCGTATATGTGCTGCTGTTCATAAGTCTTACTCCTTACTGATTCAGGTGAACGGTATCATAGTGTCCCTCGAGTCGCTAGTTTGTAATACCAGCTTCTCGCTTCAAAGCGAGCTTCTCGTTCATCCAGACAAACCGGCTTGCATCGTTCGACGTGAAGCCGAAACCCATCCAGAAGATTTGCGCAAGTTGGTAGTGCGCGTTCTTCCGGATCGGGTGATATGGATGGTCGTGACCACTCGGCGCTTTCCCTGTTCAAACCCAGCACCAGCGACGCACAAGACCGCGCGTTAGGGTCGCGGCTGATCACAATCAAGGCGGTCGGCGTGTTTTCTACCGCCCGTTTGAAACGAAACCACCAACTCAACTGAACGCGGCGAGACTGCACAGACGGAACATCTCCGAGGTCCAGGGCTACAAGACCAAAGCCGCCGCTTTGCAGCAACAGATCAGTCGCCTTGATCGAGTGATCTACATTTGAGCCACAGCGTATCCAGAGCAGTTGATCGAAGTCTACTCCGGCATGCGCGGCCGACGTTGCATCGAACGAGTCGCCGGTATCCACCAGAGCAGATACTTCCTGTCGATTAGTTGACGCCGCCAGCGCAGAGTGAAGGAGGCTGGTGCGCCCGGATGATGCGGGGCCGAGGATTTCAGTGATGGCGCCTCGAGGAAAACCGCTTGCGATGCGATCGACTTCGGGGACGCCGGTGGACATCACTTCGGCCGCCGGTTTTTCGCGCTGCTTGAAAGCAGAGCCGAAACGATGGGCCAGCTCGGATTCTATTTCTGCTTTTAAAAATGCGGGCTTCAAAGCGACACCTGGAAATAGGCCCTATTCGACCTATCTGTCCTATATCGAGATCGAAAATTTACATAAATTTTCGAAAATCATTTTCTGCTTGCTCGTATATTGCTGTCAAGCATAATATCGATTATTAAGGACTGCCAGTGGAGGTGCAGACTCGTGGCCGGGCGAAAATCTCAA
>Ga0137403_10003244_pt1 | contig 19567 bp, 35 predicted proteins | sample CZOMad2_1_16fung_FD_122057 | JGI IMG/M metagenome (GOLD analysis project Ga0137403, IMG submission 122057) | Vadose zone soil fungal communities from Angelo Coast Range Reserve, California, USA - CZOMad2_1_16fungal (Hybrid Assembly) | ecosystem: Environmental > Terrestrial > Soil > Vadose zone...
CCCGCCAGCTTCAAGCGCATGTTAGGCGGCTCACCCCGTGCTAGGAGTTCCAAAGGACGGCCCCCGCCTTGCGGACCCAGCGGCCTGCGGAGTCTCGCTCCAGTCGAAGGATTGCGCCCTGCCCGGCAAGCCAATCGGAAGCATACGCGACATAGATGAGTGCCACGGAATCCGCCAGCATAAGGGGCAGCGACAGCAAGACGAAGCTTCGCACGCCCGTATAGTGCGCGCGGAACCGGGCCCAGCCCTTAGCGTCCCGACCAAAGAGAGCGATCAAGGAATCGTCTGGTACGGGTCGAACACGCTGCAGCGCGGCTAGGCATCCCAGTAATGACTCTCGATGCTGGTTGGTGGTCTGGAGGGCTTGGAATACCGAGTCGGAGATGGGCAGGCCCTGCTGTGCGGGCGTACGCGGCGAGCCAGAATAGGCCATGAACGCGAATGTGGGGACACCTGCACCCGTCGAGTCAATAACGACGACCGGTCCGGAGTCGGTTACGGCATCGATCGCGGCCGCGTAAAGGGCGCATGGCGCGGACGCTTGTCCGCGCGGCGTCAGCGCATTGGGCCACGCGCACAACCAAAGGACCGCTAGCTGGACACTGCGCACGGGAAGGCCGTCCGAGTTCATCGCATGATCCCTGGGGTGAGCCGCCTAACGGATCGCGCTTAAGCTGCGGGCGCAATGCGGGTGGGCGCAAGGTGGATGAGCCGCCGGTCGAGGCCGCAGGCGAGGGAACGCAATTCTTCGCACCCGAGCGCCCGGCAGCTTCAAGCGCATGTTAGACGGCGTGCGCCTAGCGAGAAGGCGGGCGCCCAAACGCTAAACCGGCGCGGACGAACTCGAGCCCGTTCGAGTCGCTCGTCCAAGTCTGCGCGCACACGCAGACAGGTGGAGCAGACAAAGATGCGACGCATCGCATTTTCCCATACATCCCGGTTCTCATTCGGATTCCGAGCCGAGACTCGTGGATACCGGGCACCCAGACGAGCGTGTCCTCCAAGAGCTGGGCGTCCTTCACTAATACGAGGCGCCCTCGCAATGCGTGGGTGAAGCTTCTAAACGTCCGTTCATCGACCGTGTTGAGAGCCTTAAGGACGAACACCATGGCAACCTCCGATGAGTCTTCATTTCTGAATACCCACACGAAGGATTCGCGGCCGACAGGCTCATTCGCCAGGATGGCGGCCATTGCGGGGGGCAGAGCGACCAGGTGAAAGGACTTTCCGGGATTCGGGAGGGAGAAGCCAAAATCGCGGTGGCGGATGCTGTCAGAGAAAACGTCCAGGTGCTCCTTTTCGGCTTCACTGACCTCGAGGTGGCGAGCGGCGATGAAGAGGAAGACTGGAACAGCGGACCAGACCACCACAACCAGCCCCGCCGCCAGCAGCTTCCGACCCCTCTGAAAGAGATAGGAGGCGAGGAATCCGAGCGGTGCCACAACGAAGACGAGCGTGCCCGCCAGTCTCCCAGCCGCTTCAGAATCCCTTTGGAGAGCGGCGGCGGTGACACCGACCACGATCGCGAACACGACTGCCACCAGAGCGGCGTGAAGACAGCCAGTTCGCCCTGAAAAGGTGGATTGCATCCTTATCCGAGGGTGTTGTGGCGCACGCCGTCTAACGGATCGCGCTTAAGCTGCGGGCGCAATGCCCGCCGGCGCAAGGCGGCGGGGCGGCAGAAAAAAAGGCTCGCCGGCGAGGCAACGCAATTGCTCCCTACTTGCGAGCGCCCGGCAGCTTCAAGCGCATGTTAGGCGGCGTGCATGAGCGAGTCAGCGCCTGAACCAAGCACCGGTCCACAAGCGGCGTAGGAACCCCACGAGCCGGTCGAAATTGTCGGGCCCCGACGGCGGCTTCTCCTCGCCAATGATCTCCAAGGGCTCTGGGCGGAACCACAGGGTCTCCGTCGCGCCATCAAACCATGCGGCTAAGGCGAAGTCGTCGGGAACTGGCCCCACGACCGCCACTCCGCTCGACGACGGTTGGCTCTCTCCAACAACGATGCCGGTGCGGCCAGCGGCTCCGACAGCGTCTGTTTCTGGGGCACTGAGAACGCGCACTCGACTCGCGGGACTCATTGGCACGCCGCCTAACGGCTCGCGCTTAAGCTGCGGGCGACGCGCCCGCCGAGCGCAATGTTGTTGAACGATAGTTTGTGCGCGCCAGCGCACAACACTCCGTTTCCTTTAGAGCGATAGCCGCCCGGCAGCTTCAAGCGCTTGTTAGGCGGCGGCTCAACTGGAAGCCCTATCACCTAGCCGATGCTCTCGAGGCTACGAACAGGACCAAGAGGATCCAGAGGGCACCGGCAATACGGACGCCCCACTCACGCGGTACGCCGAAGCGACCACCGTGAAGCCAGCTGTAGAACCGAACCAGTGAGCGCGGGACAAGGAGCCACCAAGCACCAAACGCAGCGAAGGCAACCGTTCCAATCCAGTCACTAGCGCGCATGACTACGTCGACGCCCCCGCGTCATACCTTCAGATTGAACCGACGGTTAGCGTTCGCATGGAAGGGAGTTCGTCGCCGCCTAACGGCTCGCGCTTAAGCTGCGGGCGACTCGCCCGCCAGCGCAAGAGAAGTGGACGACAGTCGATGCCCGCCAGGGGCACAACAATCCGTTTCCCTTAGAGCGATCACCACCCGCCAGCTTCAAGCGCTTGTTAGGCGGCTGGAGTTCCTAGTCAAGAATGTATCCCAAGTAGATCTGAGCCACGCGTCCATTCCGGACCGTGACGCGCATTACGTGTAGACGCTGAGCAGAATCCTCGTAATCCCAAGTGTCTTCATACGAACCTGCTGGCTCACCGTAGAGCTGCTTGAGACGTGTGACCGAGTCGCCCACGCGCAGCCCGCGCGGCGTTGCCACACTCGAGTCCGTCGTGCTGAGACCGACGACCTTCGTAGAGGAAAAGAAGTCTACCGTGAGGCGCCGGTAGAGCCACGTGATGAGTTTCGACGGGTCATCGAAGGAGTTGGTTTCTGAAAGCACGGAGTCCGGCTTGCCGAGACGGCGCCGTACTGTGGCGGAATCTGTACCTTCGGCGACGCCGCCCAACGCGAAGTCGGTCTTGGTCAGAGGAGGTGTTTGCCCGAGCGCCGGTGCTGGCATCCAGAGCAGCGGAACCAGCATGAGAGGAGCGAACCTCATGCTCATTTATGTGCCTCCAGCCGCCTAACGGATCGCTAAGCTGCGGGCGCAGCGCCCGCGGGCGCAAGGAGTTGGAGCCGCAGACAAAAAGGCTCGCCAGCGAGCCAACGCAATTCCTCCCTACTTGTGAGCGCCCGCCAGCTTCAAGCGCTTGTTAGGCGGCAGCCTGCGTGGGTGCAGCCAACATGCTCAAGGCAGCGACGCCACAATCTTTCGGTACTCGGCCTCGGGATAGGCTTTCATAGTTTCCGTGCGAAGATTGCCCTGCCCTGCGATGCCAAGCACGAGGCGGGCAGCAGTCGCATCGTCAGGCAGTTCAGCGATCGCGACGGCGTCATACTGGCCCATTGTCATGTAGAACGCTTTGAGTTCACCACCGGCGCGGCGGTAGGCCTCCTTAGCCGCGTCGAGTCGAGCGGGGCCATTCTTCGCATCTGTGATGCCCTGCTGGGTGTACCGAAGGAGGGCGATGTAGGTGGGCATTTGTGCCTCCAGATTGGGTACGACCAATGCAGTTCCGAAACGGGGACTCGAACTTGGGGTGTGGGCCGCGAGGGCGCTAGGCCGGAGGGATACCCAGCGAGGACCAGGAGTTTTCCAAGCTGCCGCCTAACGGATCGCGCTTAAGCTGCGGGGCGAGCGCCGGCGGGCGCAAGCTCTCGGCTGTGCGGTATCGGTACGCAGGTGCACAAACACACGCTTCCTCTGAATGCAGGCCCCGCCAGCTTCAAGCGCTTGTTAGGCGGCGGCGAGAACCGCTCGGCGTACTGTTCGTGGGAGTTTGATGAGGACGAAGAACTTGGCGGGATAGAGATAGTCCTCACCGGACTCATCGATGATGCGGACCTGTCCGTGCTCAGCGGCATCTCGATCGGGTAAGACTTGATAAATCTTCCGCCGCTCCAAGGAAGCTTCATACCCCTTGTTGCGCAGACACAGAGCGAGCTGGCGCTTGCTGGTAGCCATGTTAGTCAAGATAACGTTTGATCTTGAATTCGCGCTGCCCTATACCGGTGGCTTCGTACCAGTGCACCTCAGCAGTGCGAACAACTCCGTCTGGCAGTTCGACTTCGGCTATTCCCTTGCGCTTTCTCCAGCGCGCCTTGCCGTAGATACGGCGCAACCGCCCGCGTTCTCGAATGCCAGACCCGGTGGCAATCGTCTCAACCTGCGTTATCTCACCAACGATGCGAAAATACACGCAGCAACAGTGCGAGTGTTACATCTGCCAGGCAAGCCGCCGCCTAACGGATCGCGCTTAAGCTGCGGGCGCAATGGCCGCTGGCGCAAGGCGGCGGAGCGGCGGACAAGAAGGCTGGCCAGCGAGGCAACGCAATTCCTCGCTACTTGTGAGCGCCCGCCAGCTTCAAGCGCATGTTAGGCCGCCACCGTTAGGAACCGCGACTGCGCAGCCACGTCGCTCTTTGGGCTCGGAACAGCTCTCACGTCGTAGGCGCTCGAACCCACTCACCGTTCACGCGAAAAGCGCTCACCTGAGGATCGGCGGCCGGGACGTCCCACCACACCACGAAGTAGACCCCGCTCACCACCGCTTCTTCCAAAACGTGCCCTTCAAGCTCAGCGCGAACCTGGTCCGCGCCCGCGGGCGCTTCACCCCACGCTGTCACGACCCCCAGGTCTGAATCCGGATTGAGCCGCTGCCACCCTGCCCCGTTGCTTGAACTGCCCTCTGACCAGCGACCGTTCTCTCGCTGATAGTGACCCTCGTACAGGTACGGCTCGGCGCTCGGGCGTGTATCGAAGAGCGCGACCGCGGCGTCCCCGTGTTCGTGAACCGCGACAATGCGGCACGAGTTCAGAGGAAGGCTGGCACGCACCGCCTCATCCAAGGTGGCGAACTCGGGAATCACGCTTCCGACCGAACCTTCCTGTGGCGGCCTAACGGATGGCGCTTAAGCTGCGGGGCGAGCGCCAGCGGGCGCAAGCGCCCCGTCTTGAGGTACGAGCTGGTTGGCGCACAAACGTACGCTTCCCCTGAAAGCCGGCCCCGTCAGCTTCAAGCGCTTGTTAGGCGGCCAGCCTAGGGGAGCCGCCAGGTCAACCCGAACATGATGTCAACCATCGACGCGCCCCACTGATGAGGCGACCGAGCGCGAACCTCACCACGCGCCATCCAGTTGCTGGTCACTGGGACGCGCGCACCGACCGTGGCGTGAACAGAGAGGTGATCTCCTGGGCGATTCAGAACGACCGAGCGGCCGGCGCCGGCGCCGAGGTATGGACGGATGGGCCCTCGGGGCACCATGAATTGAAGGCTGAGTTCCGGAAAAAGGTGGGTGATCTTGGAACCGAACTGTGGGTCGTAGCGGAAGTAGGTGAGACCCGGTTCGATGACCACGGCAGGGGTCCACTGCCAAGCGAGCTCAAGTGCAACCGCCGGTGCGGTACCGACGCCCGAGAGGTCGTAGGACGATGGGCCCGCGAGCAGGCTGGCCGCCCAGCGAGACGGCTGCTGCGAGGACCCAGGAACTGGCAATACTGCGAGCAACCAACTGGCCACGATGGTGACGCGCATGGACCTGCTCCTCTTGGGCTGGCCGCCTAACGGATCGCGCTTAAGCTGCGGCGCGCTGAAGAAGGATTCATTCCTTAACCTACGCGCGCCGCCAGCTTCAAGCGCTTGTTAGGCGGCTGCATTGCGAGTCTTGCGAACGATCGGTCCTGTCACCGTATCTCCAGCAGCGCAATCTTGTCATTGACCAGTACGAAACGGTACGTGACCTCAATTGGGCTACCAGGGAACTTGCCGCTGAGTCGTGCTCGCATCGTCACGGTGGCTTGGTCTTGGACAGCGTCCAAAGGCTTTACTGTATACTGGTACTTGGCCTTCGCGTCCTTCTTCCAGGCCTTTATCGCGTCCAGACCCCGAATTGCGCGACCCTCATCGTGCACCACCGCGTCTGCGGCAAAGCAATTCGCTAGGCTCTCCACGTCGGTGGTGGCCTCCGAGTTCAGATAGGCAACCAGAGACGGGGGTAGGATCATGGCCACTGTGGCAACCTCCTTGAGCGCAGCCGCCTAACGGATCGCGCTTAAGCTGCGGGCGACATGCTAGCAGGCGCAAGGCGGTGGAGCGGCAGACAAAGAGGCTAGCCAGCGAGTCAACGCAATTCTTCCCTACTGGTGAGCGCCCGCCAGCTTCAAGCGCTTGTTAGGCCGCACGCCGCTTCGGGACGAGCCCCAACACCGAGAGCAACACCGCCACGGCCACGGCGACGCACGATTGGATCAGATAGCCGCGCCCGGCCTCTTGGATGATAGCCGGCCCCACGGTAGGGTCCGCGAGCTCACTGAGCTGCCAATAGGCGAGGAACCCGATAACGGCGAGCGTCGGGAGGACGAGCCAGCGTCGTAACCGCGCGGCCACAAAGCCGACCAATCCGAGGACCAACGCGGCGCCCCAGACGGTGCGGATGCTGGGCTCCTTATTGATCACTTCAAGTATGAGCATCATGTCTCGTGCGGCCTAACGGATCGCGCTTAAGCTGCGGGCGCCATGCTAGCAGGCGCAAGGCGGTGGAGCGGCAGGCAAAAAGGTTGGCTGGCGAGGCAACGCGATTCTTCCCTACTGGTGAGCGCCCGTCAGCTTCAAGCGCATGTTAGGCGGCACCCTTCGGTCGCATCGGGTAGTAATACCGATCCTCAGCAGAGTCGTAGAAAGCGAGATCATCTCTGACCATGCTCTTCCATACCGCAGTCGCCGCCTCAGTGCGAGTTTCACCATCTGACGGCCGATGACGACTCGACCTAATCCGCGTCGAGTGTTGCCTGGCCACCTCCACGATCAGGGCTCGGGTGAGGCCACATCCGTGATATTCGCTGGGGAGTCCGTTCTTCACACCCTCTAGCTGTAACAGATTTGGACCGATCCGCTTGAAACTGGCAAAGTACTCATCATTCTCCTGCACCTTGGCGTGTGCCGGCTTCGCGTAATACAGCCAGCCATCACCTTGAGGATCTGCGACGCCCTCCGTTCGGACCTCGAAACTTCGTTTGACGCCAGACTTGCACGTCGTGGACAGAGAGGTGAATGGAAGAGCCCAGTCCCACGCCATCGCGTAACGCCGGTTGTGGTGCCGCCTAACGGACCGCGCTTAAGCTGCGGGCGACTCGCCCGCAGGGCGCAGTGTCGTTGAACGATAGTTCGTGCCCGGCAGGGCACAACACTCCGCTTCCCTTAGAGCGCTCGCCGCCCGTCAGCTTCAAGCGCTTGTTAGGCGGCTTGCGGGTGCGACTACATCGGCCTGTTGGCGCGCGCCGACTGAACAACCACATAGATGGAGGGCAACAAGCCGATCAAGACGATCGCATCCAATACGAGAAACAACGGGTCGCGCGCCTGGAAGTAGAGGGCGGTCAGCACCAGTACGATGAAGGAACGCGCGACGACAGCATAGACGTAGTACCGATAGTCTCGTGCGCGCACAAACTGGAGGATGAAGCCGCCCAGGACGAGCATGAAGAGTCCGACCACCCGGGGCATGATGTCGCCATAGGCGCCGTTTGAGAGGAGGAGGCGCAAGGCGACGTCGGGTGCGACCAGCAACCCGAGTCCACCCACCAAGAGGTACCCGGCGAGGTAGCTGAGTGTCAGACGCTGCATATGGGTGCCCGTCCAGGACAGGTTCGCAAGCCGCCTAACGGATCGCGCTTAAGCTGCGGCGCGCTGAAGAAAAAGTAGTCATACAATATTCTACGCGCGCCGCCAGCTTCAAGCGCTTGTTAGGCGGCCGCTTGGGATCAGGTGCCGGCGAGCTGACGATAGACGTCCCAGTTCCTGTCCTCGCGAATCACCATCTGCAACTGGTGGGTGTTCACGGTGGGTCCGAAGGCCCCCATGCGGCGCTTCGTGGCCTCAGGATCCGAGGTGTAGAGAACCCACTCCTTCACTCCATTCGTCGTCAGAGCGACGACCAGAATGGCTTCGCGTTCCGCCTCGAGTGCTACGCGGAGGCGGTCTTCGACTTCTTGCAACGTGGTGTTCTCCTCTGGTGTCGGCATGCCGTTGGCGGCCGTCGCGCGAACGCGCGTCGCCACACCGACGCGAAACGGGTAGGCCGCGCTACCAACGATGGTCCCAAGCCCCTTATGGACGCGCGCCAGGAGTACCTTGCCCTGGTTCGACCCTTGAACGACGGCCCAGGGACCAGGTGGAACGTTTTCCGGGAGAGGTGGCTTCTTTCTCGAAAACAGGCCCATGAGGCCCCACTTGAAGGGAGTTGGCAGCTCTGAGGAGCGGCGCGGCCGCCTAACGGATCGCGCTTAAGCTGCGGCGCGCTGAAGAAGAGTTCATTCCTTAATCTACTCGCGCCGTCAGCTTCAAGCGCTTGTTAGGCGGCCAAGCCTCGGGAGGATTCGAATGCCATCTTGTAGATGAAGATGAGTTGCTGACGGGATGTGGTAAGCCGGCTCGCGCGCAATCGGGAAAGCGTCTCGTCTCCAATGTCCACAGGCACACCAGATGACCTGACAACGTCCTCAGCGGTTGCAACCAGATCCTCCAGCGAGACCGAGTCTCTGAACACCTGGAAGGGATCTTCGCGGCCTTCAACCGCTGCAATTCGTGCGCGCCCCGCTTGGCCGGAGTAGTGGATGATCCCAGTGAGGGGCCGCCGAAACCGTTTTCGTTTCAGATACTGGTAAACCACCTTGCCAACTGCGACGATGCCTGCATTTGGAGTGGCGACGAGGTTTATCTCGTCCTCCAATAACGGGTACCATCTCTCGTACCGTTCGGTCCTTTCGATTCTGGCACGATCAACAAGCATTGCTCCTTTAGAAAGATCTGTAATGTGGTAACGCTCTCCGGACTTGCACAGATAGCGTCGGACGCAAAAGTGAAGGATGAAATCTTCAATCGAGAAGAGGAAGTTCCGGAATCCAGCTTCTACTTTCGATTTAGCCTGATGTGCGGAACGAGCCCACCGACCCAGGGATGGTTCCATGCATATCAGGACGTGCTGGACGGGAGCATCGGGTTGAGGATTCGGGACGAATATGTCACCGTGGGCCTCCGCGACTGCCTTCATCCGTTCTTCAAGGGCGCGGTACTGGGCCTGGAACTTACCGTCGGTTCGCATGGCTTGGCCGTCTAACGAATCGCGCTTAAGCTGCGGCCTGCGGCGGCCGCAATCAAGACAGACCCGTTCCCTACCACGCGGCCGCCGCGGGCCGTCAGCTTCAAGCGCTGGTTAGGCAGCATGTCGAAGCACAGATCGAGGCCATAGGCCCCACCGGAGGTGCGGTATGTGAGTTGCGTCGGTCAGTAGGCGGCATTCGCGACCGAATTCGCGAAGAGATATACGAGTAACGCAGCGCCAGCCACCGATCCGACGACAACGAACGTCACCTTGCCCCCGTCTGTTTTCTCAACCTCCACCTGTTTCACCTGCGTCAGAGGTATGGCGAAGCGCCGATCCGCTGCGTCCACTGCCACCAGGCTGTCGCCTATGACTGACGGGTTCCTCAGCACGATCTTCGTGTTGTCAGCACGCAAGACGCGAATGCGTTTGGGATGCTGGTCCGTCACAACGGTAGCCGGCGGCGGGGGCTGGACCCGCCAGCTCTTGAGGCTGGAACCAATGCAGCCCGATAGGGAGCCGGCCAGAAGGATGAGCGCGATGGGACTTCTCATTGACAGTGCCCTCCCCTGGTAGCAACGACTTCGTTCAGCGCCTGCCATATGGCAAACGAAACGTCGGCTCTCTCAAGCGGGTGTCAAGCGCGTTTCTGTGGCGAAGGGGAAGCCGATGAGGACCTAGCAGATGCTGGGCTCAGGGATATGCTGCCTAACGGCTCGCGCTTAAGCTGCGGCGCGCTGAAAAAAGATTCATTCCTTAATCTACGCGCGCCGCCAGCTTCAAGCGCTTGTTAGGCGGCAGCTCGCTCACGAGTTGGTGACCGCATGAGCGACGGCCGTGATGAGGCCGATGATCCGCTTTTGTCCCTTTTGAATGCTCGTGCTCCGATAGTCCACGGCGTTGAGGAATTCGTCGGCGTCAGGAGCTGCCTTGATGCCATACACTTTCCTAAGGGCGGTTCGATAACTGACCGAGGAAGCATCGCTGCGATGGACAATGTAGTTACGTACGGCCGCGAGGCCATCGACATATTCACGAATGCGACTCGGCACGGCCGCGAAGGGGTTGCGCGTGCGTCCGAGAAGTTTCGTCGCCTTCCCGAGAAGGTCCTCGAAGGACCGCAGGTCGATAAACCGCCCACCGCCCCGCACGATCACCTCTGCGAGGCCAATGGGGACATGCTTGAGGCCAAGAATGCCATTGTCGGCTATCAACTGTCCCGGATGGATCGCTAGGGCCACCATCAAACGTCGTTCAGCATACCGCTCCCAGATGGCGTGGACCTCGACGGCGGTCATGGCGGCGACCCAGCGGAGGAGGAGGTACTCCTTTGCAGGCAGAGTAGCCTCGGCCCCGCGAAACCGCTCAAGGGCATCGGCTAGCGTGCTCCGCGTCTTGGTCTTTAGGACACCTACATCCGGCTTGCGCATCGAGGCGAGAACTCCGGCTGCCGCCTAACGGATCGCGCCTAAGCTGCGGGCGCCATGGCCGCTGGCGCAAGGCGGTGGAGCGGCAGAAACAAAGGCCCGGCGGCGAGGCAACGCACTTCTTCCTTACTTACTAGCGCCCGGCGGCTTCAAGCGCTTGTTAGGCTGCTGCGCCCCGATGGGTGGTAGCACGCGGAAGCGGACGGCAGGAACAGGCACGCGAGCCCCGCTCCTTGGACGATAATGAGACCCACAGTGAGGACCACGGCGATCGCCCCGCCGACCGGAATCGGCCCATCATTGTCAGCGCGAAGAACACTCCAACGATGTACAAGAACGTGAACACGAGGCGGGCCCAGTTGCGGCGACGACCGATCGCGTACAGGAGGCACCCAAAGATGAGGAACGTTGTCGCCGCCTGCCCGATGCCGCCTGTCATGTGAGCTCGGGGCCGCAGGGAGGCAATGAGATCGGTCAGAAGTGTGAGTCCGATTAGCCAGATCCCAATACGCACTGTGTTGGGTGGAGGCATCTCTGCTCGCGGCTAAGAGGTTGGAGCAGCCTAACGGATCGCGCTTAAGCTGCGGGCGCAATCGCCGCTGGCGCAAGGAGGTGGAGGCGCAGAGAAAAAGGCTCGCGGGCAAGGCAACGCAATTCTTCCCTACTTGCGAGCGCCCGCCAGCTTCAAGGGCTTGTTAGGCAGCACGCGCACAGCGCTATTGATCACTCTTAAGTGCCCCGAGAGCCCCCATAAGAGTCAACAGACCCGCGAAGAGACCCGCTCCAACTGTGATGATGTTTGCAACATAGGCAATCCAGCTCCCCACTGAGGAGCTGGGTGCTAATGCGCGAACGCCAGCACTGGCTTGGACGACGATCGCTATTGTGAACGCATACACAGTCACCAGCAGGGACCAACAGAGCGCTGTCTTCTGGCGTTGAGACAACACCAGCATGGGGAGCACCGCTGCGATCGCGAGGAGCCACACGCCGGCGAGTAGTAGCGCCGCGTGCCCAGCGCGCCAGCGCTGTGGCTGAGTGCCCGCGAGTTCCTCGACGACGGCGGCCAGCCCTAATAGCAGCCCGAGTAGCAGCACCGCCGCACCGTGAGCTAGAAGGAGGCCGCGTTCCTTGCGATTCATTGTCGCTAAATGTGCTGCCTAACGGATCGCGCTTAAGCTGCGGGCGCAACGCCCAGTGGCGCAAGGCGGCGGAGCCGCAGACAAAAAGGCTCGCCAGGGAGGCAACGGAATTCTTCCCTAGTTGCGAGCGCCCGGCAGCTTCAAGCGCATGTTAGGCAGCAACGCTCCTATCGAGTTTGCTTGGCTACCCGCCGTATCGTCGCGACGATTGCTCGCAGTGTGTCGACCGGTACTGCCGGCTCGTCTAGATCCGCGCCAAAGATCAGTAGGTAGTAGGTCCCGACGCCCGAAAGATCAGCGACGTACAGGGGGTCGAGAGTGGGAGCAGGGCTTGGTTTGCACGTATCGAAGCGCGCCCGTGGCACCACCACAACCTGCACGCCGTACGAGGTCGGGATTGCCTCAACACTGCGCGCCTTGCAGCTCGTCGAGCAGTGGGGGCCGTCGGACAAGCAACTGGTTTCGGCGCGCTCTGCCGCAAGGCTCGCTAGGTCCCAATTGCTTCCGCCCCGAGACATTGCCCGAGTCCAGTCCTCGACGTAGACCCGCGTGCGAACGCGTCCATCCGTCAGAAAGACCGCATGAAACTGCTCCTGCATCCGATAACGCGCCGGATAGTTAAACGCATATCCGTGCATTGTGTCAGTGTAGGTCTTCCAAGATGGATCTTGAGCGCAGGCGCGCTCCAACCGAACGCCGAGCAGGGCGACAACAAGTCCGCTCAGGCGGATGAGGCTTTGCGGACGTGCATGCATTGCATGGACCTTTATGTTGCTGCCTAACGGATCGCGCTTAAGCTGCGGCGCGCTGACGAAGAATTCATTCCTTAATCTACGCGCGCCGCCAGCTTCAAGCGCTTGTTAGGCCGCACCTTCCCCTCACTCTGCCGGCAGGCGGGTAGACTGCCACGCGATCAGCTCCCAGCCGCGAGCGCCGCGCCGGTAGACAGCGAGATACCGAATGCGAAACGCGTGGGCCTGGCCGCTAGCTTCGACGCGCATCGCTGAGCGGCCCGTTACAACCGCGCCGGAGCCGACGACCCGGACTTCGCGTGCCTCAGGGGCGATCGACGCGTACCGCAAGGCGCCGCTACCCACAAGCTGCAGCAACTCCGCCCGGGTATTTTGGGCACCGTCGGTATGGGTGTAGGTGAGATCGGGGGCGAGGAGATGGGTGAGCGCGGCGGTATCGGCCTGCATCATGGCCGCGAACCGTCGGTCCTCCGCAGCGAGGACTTGTCGCAGAGACGCGCTATCGGCTTGTGCCCCGGCGACATGTGACAACAGCGCGCAGGCAGCGACAAGCAAGGGCGAGCGACTCGTCATGTGATGGTGCGGCCTAACGGATCGCGCTTAAGCTGCGGGCGACTCGCCCGCCAGCGCATCCGTTGTTGAACGATAGTTCGTGCCCGCCAGGGCACAACACTCCGGTTCCTTTAAGACGAGCACCGCCCGGCAGCTTCAAGCGCTTGTTAGGCCGCCCCGTTCTATGAGCTGAGCACAGCATGGACTAGACGCATTGCGCCATACGCTACGGGGGCGCCGACACTGACCTTCGGGAGCAAGTGAACCCACGACTGCTTGTGAACAAAGTGAGAATGCGCGGCGCCTGTAGCGGTGGTGGCTACGGCGAGGGCGGCGTTACCAGCGACGGCGGTAGTGACCCAGTGCCGCAGCAGCTCGCTCGTGGCGAGACCACCCAGACTGCCGAGGACCACGGCGACGACGAAGACGCCGAGCTCTCGGAACAGTGGCCGGCGCAGGTCTGGCGCGATAGGTGGCATGGCGAGCATGGTGACCTGTTGTGAGTCGGCGGGTGACGGGCGGCCTAACGGATCGCGCGTAAGCTGCGGCGCCTCGGCCGGCCGGGCGCCCCGGTGATCAAGTGGAGCACAGGAGAACGTTGGCGCACAAACGCAATTCTACCTCGAAGACACCGCGCCGCCAGCTTCACGCGCTTGTTAGGCAGCGCCATTAGCGTCGCCCCCGATCCGCCTCAAAAAATGACCCACCTTAGTGATGTCTTGTTCAGTCCTGATGATCTCAGCTTCCATCTCACCAACGAGCGGGGCCATGCCAGGCGAACGTGACACCATTTTCTGGACCGTGGCCAACGCGGCGCGGTGAGCGGCGAGATCGTCTCGAAGTGTTCGGTCAAGTTGGGCCGCCGCCGCCCGCTCGACCCCCGCCCTCTGCCATAGTTGCTCTCGCTCTGCACGTGTTCGTTCCCGCTGCGGTCGAAAGTGGGCTTCGAAGGCTCGCTGCGCGGCCACGGGGTCGCCCTTCAGAAGCGGCTCTACATCTCGTAAGAATGCGCGGAGCTGATCGGGGCTCTCACCGAGGATTGCGGCGGTGCGCGCTGCATTGCGTTCCTTCACCTTGCGCCAGTAGACAGACTTGCTATACAAGGCGACTACAATGACGACGACGGCGGCAAATTGGGTGAACGGCGTGACAGGAGAGGTCACCAGCCACCACATGAAGGCCGCCGCGACGAGGTAAGGCAGCAGTCGAAGCAAGAGCTTGCTCGTCGTCACGTTCCTCGGCGCTGCCTAACGGATCGCGCTTAAGCTGCGGGCGACTCGCCCGCAGCGCGGCGTGCAGCTGAACGACAAATCATGCGCGCCAGCGCACAACACTCCGTTTCCCCTGAAGCGATCACCGCCCGCCAGCTTCAAGCGCTTGTTAGGCGGCGCCTCTCTGAACGCCAAGCAGTGAACCGTCAACACGACACAGTGCCGTAGCTCGCGCTGTACATCGAGACCGAGCACCGCCTCTCGACGATCGACAGCTCAGAGCCACGACAACTGATTTCACCATTGGGCCACGAATAGACGTACACCTCGCATCGCCTTGCGAGAACTCGCGCATTGCCGCTGCACTCAAGCTCACCGTAGGGTTTGCTGTACACATAGGCTTCGCATCGTCGCTCCACGTCAGCCAGAGTGAACTCGTAGTCATCAAGACGGATCACTTGTGCCCGCTCTCGCGCCCTCATCGCCGTAATCGCCGCTAGTTGCGCTTGCCTCTCCTGCGGTGTCATCTGGAGGCACTCGTTGTCGGCCCGCTTAAAGCCAACATTGCACATCCACTCGCCGCTGAAGGTCGCAGATGCATTCGGTGGCGCACTGACCTGCTCGCAGCGATCCGCGACACGCCGGTAGCCCAAGTTGCACATCCACTCGCCGCCGAAGGTCGCGAATGCATTCGGTGGCACACTGACCTGCTCGCAGCGATCCGCGACACGGCGGTAGCCCAAGTTGCACATCCACTCGTCGCCGAAGGTCGCAGATGCATTCGGTGGCACACTGACCTGCTCGCAGCGATCCGCGACACGCCGGTAGCCTAAGTTGCACATCCACCCGCCCCCGAAAGTCGGCGACGCATTCGCTGGCAGGTTGACCCTCTCGCAACGATCGCCGACACGGCGGTAGCCCAAATTGCACATCCATCCGCCGCCATAAGTCGGTGACGCGTTCGCTGGCACATTGACCTTCTCGCACCTGTCGCCGACACGCTGGTAGCCCAGGTTGCACATCCAGCCGCCGCCGGAAGTCGGAGTGGCATTATCGGGCGCGGCCGATTGAGCCGCCGCGCCGTGAACCAAACCGGTCGCAGCGAACATCACGAGGAAACGGAGCGTTACCGCAGGGTCCATTGCGCCGCCTAACGGCTCGCGCTTAAGCTGCGGGGCGAGCGCCGGCGGGCGCAAGCACGCCGCCCTGCGGTACCTGCAGGCTGGGGCACAAACGGACCCTTCCTCTGAAAACCGGCCCCGCCAGCTTCAAGCGCTTGTTAGGCAGCAGCCCTTCAACTGGCGGAAGAGCGGTCATCTTTCGCGGCGCGCGGCTCGTTGTACCAGGCGCGCGCCCACCATGGCAGCAAGAATCCCAAATGGGCCGAGTATCTCCGCCAGTCGTCCTCGATCCGCTTCGTCTTTTGTGACGTAAATGTGAAAGCGCGCGGCGGTGTATGGGTAGATCCTACCAGCCGGTGGATCGGGCTCGCGCGGCATGACGTCCCGGTAGTGGAGCTGAATGTAGAGGAGCCATACGAAGGCGCTGGAGCCGAACACTACCATCACGAGTCCCGTGACCTGCGAAAGCCTCACCATCGGGACACGTCACCGCAACCGTCGCAAGTAGCCGGGCGGTTTGTCATGTGGCTCTCTTTGCTGCTGCCTAACGGATCGCGCTTAAGCTGCGGGGCGAGCGCCGGCAGGCGCAAGCGCCCCGTGCTGCGGTACCTGCAGGCTGGCACACAAACGTACAATTCCTCTGAAAGCAGGCCCCGGCAGCTTCAAGCGCTTGTTAGACGGCGGCCGCCCGAGGGCTCAAGGTGAGTCGTCGCCCCGACGCACCGTACTGTCATTCTCTGGAGATCGCGACTGGGCGGTCATCACGCGGCGGATAAGTAAACCTAATCCGAGGCTAATGACGCCGATGTACAGGATCGCAGCCATGCTCATCAGAGTCTCCCAGCCGCCGGCTAACGGATCGCGGTTAAGCTGCGGGCGACCCGCCCGCCGGCGCAAGAGAGGTGGACGACCGTCCTCGCCCGCCAGGGCGCAAACACTCCGCTTCCCTTAGAGCGATCACCGCCCGCCAGCTTCAAGCGCATGTTAGGCCGCAGCCTTCTACCGTGGAGTCCTTCGCTTACGAGTCTCGTTCATGGGTTGTGCACAGCCCCAGGCGGTGGCGCGAACGAAATCGACGCCGGGCAATGCCGCGACGCGGGGAATCAGCGAGTCCGGAACGGCGGTTTGGAGTACCGGGATGGGCATTCGCGCGACGTCGTACACCCCGAGGTGCCGCAGGGCCTCCTCGTCGTGATCGGTGATGGGATGTTTGTAGAAAATCTGCACACTAGCATCGAACTTGGACGAATCAGGTACGGTGAAAGCGGCGTCTGCGATCCCCGAAGAGTCATTGACAACGGCGTGCACTGCTCCAGTGTCGAGCTCTGCACGCAGGAGGGCGACGCGAAATTGGTAGACGACTCGGCCCCCAGCCGCTTCGACTGCGCGAATGTCGTCCGCGTTCGGCGTGCGATTGAATTGGCCAGCGTGCAGCGAGAGGTCCGCAATCACGCGCTTAGTGATCGGCGGCCGCGGCTGCCACTCACACACGAAGGCCAAGTCTGCGGTATCGCGTTGCGGCGACGCCTGAGCGCGCGGCGGGGCGGGGATACACCCGCCGAGAAGGCAGACAGGGAGGAAAGGAGAGCAAGGGTGCCAAGCCATATCGTGTGGGGTTGTCGGACGCTGCGGCCTAACGGATCGCGCTTAAGCTGCGGGCGCAATGCTGGCGGGCGCAAGGGAGCTGAGCCGCCGGTCGAGCCCGCAGGCGAGGGAACGCAATTCTTCCCACCCTAGCGCCCGGCAGCTTCAAGCGCTTGTTAGGCGGCTGCCCGTGGCGGGCCGCAACTCAATAGTGGTCGCCCGGGACTTCGGGCTTCCCAGATCCTGGGCAAACTTCAGCGCACCTGGTGTCGCGTACTTCTCGAGATACGCCCGATCCACGGCATCCCTCAGGCGGCCGGTCCGGATTCTGACGGCGAGGACCGGAATGGTACGATCACCTGATTGAATGAAGCCTCGTGGGTCTGTGAGGAAGGCCCGATACCAACCTCGAGTCTTGACGCTCCAAGACCGCACGAAGACCCGGCTCTCGACTACGACCACCCAAATGCCGATGAACCGATGCGTCGCTCCGGCTCTGATCCTGAGGCTCTTGCCACCGCGCAGAGCCGCGACGATGTCGGCTGAAAAGCGACGAGGCAGTGACATTCGCACCTTCTGCGAATTAGGCAGCCGCCTAACGGATCGCGCTTAAGCTGCGGGCGCAATGCGCGCAGGCGCAAGGAGGCGGAACGGCAGATAAAAAGGCTGGCCGGCGAGGCAACGCAATTCTTCCCACAAGAGCGCCCGACAGCTTCAAGCGCATGTTAGGCGGCTCACCCTTCCTTGAGAGTTGCTGTGAGTCTAGCAAGAGTGGCTTCGAGATCATCGTATAGAGGCTTGAGTCGATCTTCTGAATGCCCCACCCTATCGAGAACTCCGACAGGTAGAGACTTGTCCAGATGACGCTGCCAGAGGCCCACAAAGCGCACAAGTTCTTGATAGTGAATCTGCGTCGACGATTCCGCGAGCCAATAGTTCTTGGTAAAGAGATCTAGAAGTTCCACGTACCTTGGGATCAGATCCTGAACGAGCTCACGATTGTTGTAGTCAAACATCCTGTCGAAAGGGACGAATTCCCTTCCGAGCGTGGATCCGTCTGGTGCGCTGGCGAGGTGCTTGTCGGCAATTGCTCTCCAGTCAACACTCGCAGCGTCATCGAGTTCTTTTCTTAGGAGGCTCTGAGCAGCTATACGCCGTCGTAGACCAACCATTGGGGCGTAGAAGGACGTCACTTGCTCTCGCACGAAGGCCAAACTTCTGTCAAGGCGATTCTGACGGCGGGCAAACCTGTACGCCAAGTACGCAGAGATGATGGCGAGTAGGCCGGAACCAAGGTACTGCAGGATTTCAACGAGATGCGATCCGGTCGAGCCGAGAATTCTTACCGCCACTGTATCCACGGTTTCCCTTACGTGAGCCGCCTAACGGATCGCGCTTAAGCTGCGGGGCGAGCGCGCGCCGGCGCAAGCGCCCCGCCCTGCGGTACGAGCTCGTTGGCGCACAAACGTACGCTTCCTCTGAAAGCCGGCCCCGGCAGCTTCAAGCGCTTGTTAGGCGGCCAGTGCATCGGGCCGGTGGAGGCGGCCGAGCCCGGCGGCAGCGCGCCACGCCACGAGCTGCCCCAAGTGATAAGCAAGGTGACCCGTCAGCAAGTACGCCACGAAATCCCCCGCCGTAGGGAAGGCAGTACGCGCCGGCGCGTAAGGATTGATGGACGTGAACGATGGGGGATCGGCCTCGGCAGCGGCCGCGCAGAGATCAGAGTAGACCTCTCGAAACGTGTCGCGGAGGGTCGTGATGGGTGGATAGTCGTTCGCCTCCTGCGACGGCTGACTGCCGGGGTTGAAGGCGGCGCGCCACTCGGCCGGGCACAATGGAGGCCGCCCGTAGAGGCGGCGAGCAAAGTCGCCGCTTACAGCCAAATGGCCGATCAGCCAGCCAGCGGTCTTCGCGCCCGGCTGTGGCTCAAGTGCTCGATGGGAATCGTCGAGCCCGTCGAGAATCGGTTCCGCGAGGGAAAGTAGATAGCGGCACTGAGCAGGAGTTGAATTCATGGTCGCCCCCGGTACTAAGGAGGATCTGGCCGCCTAACGGATCGCGCTTAAGCTGCGGGCGCAATGCCCGCCGGCGCAAGGAGCCGGAGCCGCAGACAAAAAGGCAAGCCAGCGAGGCAACAAAATTCCTCCCTACTTTTGAGCGCCCGCCAGCTTCAAGCGCTTGTTAGACGGCGCGCTTTGCACCGATGCTCGAGCGCGCCGCGCGGCGCTCGGACCTCGCGCCCGCCTTGGGTTAAGAAGTTACCTCTGGGCTGCAACTTCATCGAAGGCGGTGCACGGCGCGGCGGGCCGAGAGCGCGGCCTTGGGGTGGTGGGGCGCGGCGAGCTGCTGTTTGCTGGCGCGTCTCAGCGTTCGGCGCCCCGCGCACTCACCGTACAAAGAATCAGGTAGCGAAAGGATGCGTACGGGGTGGGACGCGCGCCGCCTAACGGATCGCGCTTAAGCTGCGGCGCGCTGAAAAAAGATTCATTCCTTAATCTACGCGCGCCGCCAGCTTCAAGC
>Ga0137403_10003245_pt1 | contig 19567 bp, 17 predicted proteins | sample CZOMad2_1_16fung_FD_122057 | JGI IMG/M metagenome (GOLD analysis project Ga0137403, IMG submission 122057) | Vadose zone soil fungal communities from Angelo Coast Range Reserve, California, USA - CZOMad2_1_16fungal (Hybrid Assembly) | ecosystem: Environmental > Terrestrial > Soil > Vadose zone...
TTCCGCTGGACACCCGAAGGGTTCACCACGGGTACCGGCAAGACCTACCGGCCTGAAGATCTTACGATCCTGAAGACCTACCGCTTCGAAGGGGAATCGGATCCTTCCGATTCGTCCATCCTCTACCAGATAGAAGCCAAGGACGGTCTCCTGGGGTATAGCCTGGATGCATACGGCCATTACAGCAATCACGAAGGGGAGGAAGGATATGATAATTTTATCCGCAGGATACCGGTGAAGGATCACGCCGAACAGGTCAGCGCAGAAATTTAGGGACATTTAGTGACAAGAAAATACCGCAAAAGAGAAGGGGCCGTCTGCATCGCAGACGGGCCCTTCTTATATTCAAGAAAGTGTGGAAAAAATTCCACACTTTCTTGAGTTGGATTGCTGAAATCCCAGTTGGCAGTTAAAGAAACCCTGTCCCGGCAAAATTTTTTCCAGTTGTATGTAACCGATTAATTGTCATGGAGCCACAGTTTTACTATGGAATTCGTGATATCTACCAATTCCCCGAAGGAATCCGGCTTTTTCAGGTAACAACTGGCACCCAATTCGTAGGATGTTCTGCGATCCTGGTTAAGCGTAGACGTCGTGAGCACGATAACGGGGATCTGGCTGAACTTCTTATTTCCCCTGATCTCCTTGAGCGCCTGCAGCCCCAGCATACCAGGCATGTTCAGGTCCAGTAAAATGAGCGCCGGATATTCGGAGTCATCGGAATATAAGTTCTCCAGCAACATTTCGGCATTTTCGATGAAGACATAATCGATCTGAGGGCTGTTCTCAAGAAATGCATCCAGAATGATCTGTCTGTCGTCCGGGTCGTCATCAACAATGAAAATAAGATTTTGTAAATTGTCTTTCATAAATAGGTGTTGAGCTGAATAATAACGCCAGGCTGTTGTTTTATCAAGGGATGTTAAAATTATTAATTAAAATCAAAAACATTATTTTTAAATACGATTTTCTACCGGTCAATCCCAGTCACAATGATTTTCCAAGGTTACATACTATAATCTTGCCAATTGTGGATTCCGGGCAGGACCACGTTTTATTTTTTGCCCATATGATTAGAATAGATTTGATTCATAAAGTTTAACAAACTTTCATAAAGCTTAAAAAGGTTACCACTATGGGAATAAATGCTAAAGAAGCTAAAAAACCAGCTGCCAAATCCTCCCGTCCCCCCTCGGATGTAAAAGAGTCTCCGGGGAGTAAAAATGGTTCGGCCCGCGGCCGCCTTGCCGAGGCGTCCGGCGATGAACTGTTGCTGGATAATAAAGAGTTGCTGCGCATCCTGACCGAGGTCCGGAACGGTAATTTCAACGTCAGGATGCCCATTGATGAAGTCGGCGTGAAAGGAAAGATCTGCGATACGCTCAACGAGATCATTTCCCTCAACGAAGAAATGATGCGTGAATTCACCCGCGCCGGCAACACCATCGGCAAACAGGGTAAGCTGACCCAGCGCATCGAAGTCCCCAATACAAAGGGCTCATGGGGCACCGGCGTCGAATCCCTCAATACGCTGATCTCCGACCTGGTACATCCCACCATCGAGATCGCGCATGTGATCAGTTCCGTGGCCAAGGGCAACCTCTCGCAGGAAATGCCGCTGGAGATCGGCGGTCATCCCTTGCAGGGAGAATTCGCCCGTATCGCCCGGGAAGTAAATGATATGGTGAAACAGTTGAACCTCTTCTCCATGGAAGTGACCCGTGTCGCCCGTGAAGTGGGCTCCGAGGGCAAGCTGGGCGGCCAGGCCAAAGTAAAAGGAGTTGGCGGGGTATGGAAGGATCTGACGGACTCGGTGAATGGAATGGCCAGCAACCTTACCGGCCAGGTGCGTAATATCGCCGAGGTGACCACGGCCGTGGCAAAAGGCGACCTCTCCAAAAAGATCACGGTGGACGTGAAAGGAGAGATCCTCGAACTCAAGAATACGATCAATACGATGGTGGATCAGCTCAATTCCTTCTCCTCGGAGGTAACGCGAGTGGCGCTGGAGGTAGGTACGGAAGGTAAGCTCGGCGGGCAGGCCCAGGTGAAAGGGGTAGGAGGTGTCTGGAAAGATCTCACCGATTCCGTGAACGGTATGGCGAGCAACCTGACGGGCCAGGTCCGCAATATCGCGGAGGTAACGACGGCCGTGGCCAAGGGTGACCTCTCGCGTAAGATCACGGTGGACGTAAAAGGAGAAATTCTCGAACTCAAGAATACGATCAATACGATGGTGGATCAGCTCAATTCCTTTTCCTCGGAAGTGACCCGTGTGGCGCTGGAAGTGGGTACGGAGGGTAAGCTCGGCGGCCAGGCCCAGGTAAAAGGAGTGGCCGGCACCTGGAAGGATCTCACAGATTCCGTGAATGGCATGGCCAGTAACCTGACGGGCCAGGTGCGGAATATCGCGGAGGTAACGACGGCCGTGGCCAAGGGTGACCTTTCGCGCAAGATCACCGTGGACGTGAAGGGAGAGATCCTCGAGCTGAAGAATACGATCAATACGATGGTGGATCAGCTCAACTCCTTCGGCTCGGAAGTGACCCGCGTTGCGCGTGAAGTAGGCTCCGAAGGTAAACTGGGCGGACAGGCCGACGTGCCGGGTGTGGGAGGTACCTGGAAAGACCTTACCGACTCCGTGAATAAAATGGCCAGCAACCTGACCTCGCAGGTGCGTAATATCGCCGAGGTAACGACGGCGGTGGCAACGGGTGATCTTTCGCGTAAGATCGATGTGGACGTAAAAGGAGAAATATTGGAATTAAAGAATACGATCAATACAATGGTGGATCAGCTGCGCGGCTTCGCCTCCGAAGTAACGCGTGTTGCGCGTGAGGTGGGCTCCGAAGGAAAGCTGGGGGGACAGGCCGCGGTGGAAGGAGTAGGCGGTGTATGGAAGGACCTTACGGATTCCGTGAACGGGATGGCGAGCAACCTGACCGGCCAGGTGCGGAATATCGCGGAGGTGACAACGGCCGTGGCCAAGGGTGATCTGTCACGTAAGATCACGGTGGACGTGAAGGGAGAGATCCTCGAGCTGAAGAATACGATCAACACGATGGTGGATCAGTTGAATTCTTTCGGTTCGGAAGTAACGCGGGTAGCGCGTGAAGTGGGCTCTGAAGGTAAGCTGGGCGGCCAGGCCGATGTACCCGGGGTGGGCGGTACCTGGAAAGATCTTTCCGACTCCGTGAATAAGATGGCCAGCAACCTGACCTCCCAGGTGCGTAATATCGCCGAAGTGACTACCGCCATTGCAAACGGTGACCTGTCGCGTAAGATCACCGTGGATGTACGGGGCGAGATCCTCGAACTGAAGAATACGATCAATACCCTGGTAGACCAGCTCCGCGGCTTCGCCTCCGAGGTGACACGCGTCGCCCGTGAAGTAGGTACCGAAGGTAAGCTGGGCGGACAGGCATCGGTACCCGGTGTCGCCGGCACTTGGAAAGATCTGACCGATTCCGTTAACGCCATGGCCGGAAACCTGACAGGCCAGGTGCGCAATATCGCGGAAGTCACAACGGCTGTAGCGCGCGGCGACCTCTCGCGCAAGATTACGGTAGACGTGAAAGGCGAGATTCTTGAACTGAAAAACACAATCAACACCATGGTCGACCAGCTCAACGCCTTCGCCGCCGAAGTAACTCGCGTCGCTCGCGAAGTCGGAACCGATGGAAAATTGGGAGGCCAAGCGCAGGTCCCTGGCGTCGCGGGAACCTGGAAAGATCTCACTGACAACGTGAACGTAATGGCCGCCAACCTTACCGAACAGGTACGCGGAATTGTGAAGGTCGTTACGGCTGTCGCGAACGGCGCACTCACGCAGAAGCTCACCGTGAACGCCAAAGGCGAAGTTGCGGCACTCGCCGAAACCATTAACAACATGACCGACACGCTGGCTACTTTCGCTGACCAGGTGACGACGGTAGCCCGTGAAGTCGGTGTAGAAGGCCGTTTGGGCGGCCAAGCCAACGTCCCCGGAGCGGCCGGAACGTGGAAGGATCTCACCGGCAACGTCAACCTGTTGGCTGACAACCTCACCAACCAGGTGCGAGCCATCGCCGAAGTTGCCACGGCGGTCACGAAAGGCGATCTTACCCGCTCCATTCAAGTCGAGGCGAGCGGCGAGGTCGCCGACTTGAAAGACAATTTGAATACCATGATCGGCAACCTCCGGTTAACGACCGACCGGAACACAGAGCAAGATTGGCTCAAGACGAATCTGGCACGATTTACGGGAATGCTCCAGGGCCAGCGCGATCTCACGACCGTTGGCAGAATGATGCTGTCCGAACTCGCTCCTCTCGTGAATGCGCAGCAAGGCATGATCTACCAGATGGAGACCGAGGACTCCGCCGGCATGGTTCTTCTGTCGGCATTCGCGTCCGACGGTCCCGACGGAAATCTCCGCCGCATACAACTGGGCGAAGGTCTCGTAGGCCAGTGCGCGGCCGAAAAGCGGAGCATGCTCATCAGCGATCTACCGGCACACACAGTTCCGATTCGTTCGGGCTTATTCGAAGCGGTCCCACGCAATGTGATCGTTCTTCCCGTTCTGTTCGAGGATAGGGTCAAGGCGGTCATCGAATTGGCCTCCCTAACCGCTTTCACACCGTCTCAGCTCGCCTTCCTGGAACAACTGACCGCCAGCATCGGCATCGTCCTCAACAGTATTGAGGCCACCATGCAGACGGAAGGCTTGTTGAAACAGTCACAGCAATTGGCTACCGAACTCCAAACGCAACAGAAGGAATTGCAACAAACGAACGAGCAGTTGGCGCAAAAAGCACAACAGCTTGCCGAACAGAATGCCGAGGTCGAACGCAAGAACCAGGAAATTGAGCAAGCTCGTCGCGCACTCGAAGAAAAGGCTAAAGAACTCGCGCTCACTTCGAAGTACAAGTCAGAGTTCCTGGCCAACATGTCGCACGAATTGCGTACTCCACTCAACAGTATTCTCGTTCTTGGCCAACAGCTCGGCGATAACCCCGATCAAAATCTAACGGCAAAACAGGTAGAGTTCGCTCGCACGATCCACGGCGCCGGAACAGACCTGTTGAACCTGATCAGCGACATCTTGGATCTCTCCAAAATCGAATCCGGCACCGTCTCCGTGGACGCGGAGGAAATATTCTTCGGAAGCCTTCTCGACATGGTGGTTCGTCCGTTCCGTCACGAAGCCGATAATCGACGGCTTTCCTTCGAAGTACAAATGGACCAGAATCTTCCCCGCAGCCTGGTAACGGATGCCAAGCGACTCCAGCAAGTGCTCAAGAACCTGCTGTCGAATGCCTTCAAGTTCACAGAGCACGGCGGCGTGAAATTGTCTGTGGTTGGGTCTGCGACGGGGTGGAATGCGGTTCATCCCATCCTCAGTAGTGCCGCTTCCGTCGTCGCCTTCGAGGTGTCGGACTCCGGAATTGGGATCCCCTCGGAAAAACAGCGCATTATCTTCGAGGCCTTCCAGCAAGCGGATGCCGGTACGAGCCGTAAGTACGGCGGCACAGGCTTAGGCCTCGCCATCAGCCGCGAACTCGCTGCCTTGCTGGGCGGCGAAATTCAACTGCGAAGCGAGTCCGGCAAGGGCAGCACCTTTACCCTCTACCTCCCGCAGACCTATGTGGGCCCGGTCGCGGCATCCGGACCATCCCACGATGGCAGAACCGCGGCTATGATCGCGCCGCTGCATCTCTCCTCTACCAAGATTACGGAGGTCGTGGCGGAACGCGTTGCCGACGACCGCGAGAATTTGCAGCCCGGCGACTTTGTGCTGCTGATCGTTGAGGATGATCCCCACTACGCGCGCGTCTTGTGCGACCTCTCCCGCGATTTGGGCTTTAAGGTTTTGGTCGCGATGAAGGGTGCCGAAGCTCTGGCCTTGGCGCGCGAATTTCATCCTTCCGCGATCTCTCTGGACGTCTTTCTACCGGATATGCTGGGCTGGACCGTCCTGAATCATTTGAAACAAGATCCCAGTACTCGGCACATTCCAGTGCAAGTCCTGACATTGGACGAAGACCGACGCCACGGATTGGCGCGAGGAGCGTTCAGCTTCGTCACCAAGCCCACCACTGCGGAAGAGGTCGAGGCTGCTTTGTCCCGCGTCAAGGAATACGCAATGCCCCGCAATCGGCGGTTGTTGGTCGTTGAAGACAATGCAGCTGAGCAATTGAGCATCCGGGAGCTACTTGGCTCGGACGATATCGAGGTGACGGTTGTCTCAACCGGAGCCGAAGCACTAAAGGCCGTCCGAGAACAATCCTTTGATTGCGTCGTACTGGATCTGACCCTGCCCGACATCTCCGGATTTGAAGTGTTGGAGCAGTTCGGAGAAGACGAATCACTTCGCGATCTTCCTGTGGTTGTCTTCACGGGCAAGGAACTCTCTCCCGAAGAAGATGCTCGGCTTCACGACTTGGCTCGCAGCGTCGTCGTTAAGGGCGTGGAATCTCCAGAACGATTACTGGATGAGACCGCGCTGTTCCTACATCGTGTCGTCGCTGACCTCCCGCCTGAAAAGCAGAAGATGCTCGACCGCTTGCACCGTTCGGACGACGCTCTGGTTGGCAAGAAGGTGCTGGTTGTCGACGATGACGTACGAAACATTTTCGCTTTGAGCAGCGTTCTCGAGAGGCGTGGAATGTCGGTATTAACCGCTGGCACAGGGCGGGAAGCCATTGCCATTCTTGACTCCACGCCAGACGTAGCCATCGCTTTGATGGATGTCATGATGCCGGAAATGGATGGCTATGAAACCATGCAAGTGATTCGACAGAACCCGGCTCTTCGTCGTCTTCCCATTGTCGCCCTCACGGCTAAGGCCATGAAGGGCGACCGCGAAAAGTGTCTCGAGGCCGGCGCATCGGAATATCTGGCGAAACCAGTCAATACGGACCAGCTTCTCTCTGCTTTGCGCATGTGGTTGCATCGTTAGTTGTTTTGTTCCTTTGGTGGGTTTTAGCGCTCGCAATGAACCGACACAGAGATGAAAGACAACTAAAATGAGCCGGGACGAAAAAGTCAGTATCCTCATGGTGGACGACCAGCCGTCCAAGCTCTTGACTTACGAAGTCATGCTGGCCGACCTTCGGGAAAATCTCATCAAGGCTCACTCCGGCAAAGAGGCTCTGGAGATCCTGCTAAAGACCGATGTCGCCGTGGTGCTGATGGATGTCAGCATGCCAGATCTGGACGGATTCGAGTTGGCGGAAATCATCCGCCAGCACCCGCGATTTCAGCGAACCGCGATCATCTTCGTATCCGCAATCCATCTGACCGACGGAGACCGCCTCAAGGGATATCAGCGCGGTGCGGTCGACTATATCTCGGTACCGGTAATCCCGGAAGTGCTGCGGGCAAAAGTTAGCGTCTTCGCGGAGCTGCACCGTAAATCGAAACAGACAGAAGCCCTGAACGCGGAATTGCGCTATCTTTCGAACCGTCTGATCGCTGCCCAAGACCAGGAGCGGCGCCGCATTGCCCGAGACCTGCACGATGGTCTAGGCCAAGAACTTGCCGCAGCCAAAATGATGATCGACGGGCTGCTCACTCAAGACTCGGCCGACGCCAAGAACGAAACGGCAACCCAGGCATCTCAGCTCATTGACGGAGCCATTCAACAGATCCGTACCCTATCCCATCTCCTACATCCTCCATTGCTGGACGAAGTTGGCCTGCAATCGGCGCTACGATGGTACCTGGATGGACTGACCGCTCGCAGCCAGATTCAAACCTTTCTCAACGTCCAGCCCACGGAGTTTCCAAGACTCGGATCGGAATTGGAAACGGCCATTTTTCGTATCGTTCAAGAGGCTCTTACAAACGTTTTTCGACATTCTGGCGCGCAAAAGGGCTGGGTTTCCGTTATCCACAAGGACGGCAAAGTGGAGATCGCTGTGCGAGATGATGGCAAGGGCGTCGACGACAAGATGGGTGAAATACGGAACGGGCGCGCCGGCGTCGGCATCGTCGGAATGAGGGGGCGCGCCAAGGAACTAGGCGGCGAGTTCAGGGTTGTCAATGCCCAGCCCGGCACATTAGTGGAAGTGATGATTCCCTGCTCTCCCTCTTGCTCTTGAAGCATCGAATCGACGCCGGTCTATTCTCCGGGACAACGAATGCAGCATCACTCAGGATTAGCCTTCGCCAGTTTGAGCGAAGAAATCTAACGGTGATTCCGTTTCCGATTAACGGAACACAACCCTCCGTAATACATCGTTCGCAAGGTATCCTACGCTCGCGGCTCCGAACCCTCAGCGGCTTGTGAATCCAATGCTAGCCTCAGGTTACGAACTCCTTCGATACAGCATATCCCTTTCCCATTCTCAGGCGACCGATGGATTGGTTTCTTGACGCCTTAACCCCACACTGGGAGTCGTCGCATTAAGCGCGCGAGTAGTTCCGCGCGACTAGTTGTAAGATCAGCAACCTTTGGAGGACTCAATGGTGACTGAAACAACCCGAGATTGCGCTCATTCCGCATGTGGTTGTCTTGCCGAAAGCGGGAGCGAATACTGCAGCCAATCCTGTCAAGACGCAGCCAGCCTCACGGAAGTCTCTTGCAAGTGTGGCCACCCCGATTGTGCAACGCAGGCTTTGTAGCGGATGGAACATCTTAGTCTTACAGGAGGATCTATGAGAGCCATGATTCTTGCTACCTTGGGCTTGGCCCTTAGCCTTGGTCTGGCATGCTCGACCAAAGCGACAGACAACGTTTCCTATTCTGACAGCGTCAAGAAGGCCTTGGAACAATCAGAATTGACTGATGTCAGCGTAAGTGAAGATCGCGACAAGAACACTGTTACTCTCGGTGGCACCGTTCACTCTGAAGAGGCCAAGATGGAAGCCGCTGAAATCGCTAAGGCAGCGGCCGGCAGTCGCACGGTAGTCAACGAAGTCAGCGTCCAACCCGCAGGAGACGAATCGGCGGCCAAGAGCATCGCTTCGAACGAAGACTCGGCGATTGAGAAGAACTACAAAGCCGCGCTGATCTCTAGCGGCCTCGACAAGCAAGACATCGACTACGCAGCCAAGAACGGCGTCCTAACACTTAAGGGACACGTAAAGACCCCCCATCAGCGCGAGGAAGCCCAGCAGGTTGCCTCCAACGTGCCCAAGGTGCAACAGGTGCTGAACCAGATTGACGTAAAAAACAACTGACGAGTTAATGTAACGAACAAGACCCGCCGGACTAGAGAATTACTGGCGGACCACGCAGAAGGAGACACCAATGGCCAACAATTTTCGGAAGCTCACGAAGGCGCTAGTGTTGACTTGTGCGTTCAGCAGCATCGTTGTCGCCCAGGAACCTAGCTCTGATAAGCCGCCGACCGCCTCTGACAATTCAAAACTCAACCAGCAGGACCGCAATCCGGGCCGGGTGACTGCGGATCAACAGAAAAAAGAGGATACGTCTCTCAGCATAACCCGGGAGATCCGCAGAGAGCTCATCGACGACAAATCGTTATCCGCCTATGCTCACAATGTGAAGATAATCACCCAAAGTGGAACAGTGACATTAAAGGGACCCGTTCGCACAGACGAGGAAAAACGCATTGTCGAGGCAAAGGCAGCGTCAGTCTCTGGTAAGGCTATCAAAAGCGAGTTGAGTGTGGTGCCAAAGAAGTAGGCCTACACAATCCAATCACGAATAACTTAAGGAGACCATATGGCAGGACAAACGGCAGTGTTCGGCATTTATTCGGCATACGCGAGCGTGGAATACGGCGTTGACGCTCTCCGAACTGCGGGCTTCCGCAATTCAGACATTTCTGTGCTGTTTCCGGAGAACGCGGGAACCAGGGATTTCGCACATGAAAAAGGCACCAAGGCCCCAGAGGGCGCCTCCGCAGGAGCCGGAGCGGGAGCGGTGCTCGGCGGTGCGCTGGGATGGCTCGCGGGAATCGGAAGCCTCGCCATTCCTGGCGTGGGCCCGTTCATCGCCGCCGGGCCAATTGTCGCGTCCCTAGCAGGGGCTGGCGTGGGAGGCCTTGTTGGCGGCCTTGCGGGCGCCCTGATTGGCATGGGAATTCCGGAATACGAAGCGAAGCGGTATGAGGGCCGAGTGAAAGACGGCGGAATTCTCCTCTCCGTTCACTCCGATCGTTCCGACTGGACAAAGCGTGCCAAGCAGATCTTGGAGGAGACGGGCGCTCAAGACATTTCCTCCACCTCGGAAGCGCGCTCAGAAAAACGGAATGTTCGCTCCGTTGCCTAATCCACTCCAGGGGCGCCGGGAAGATTCCCGGCGCTATTCTTGTCTGCCCTCTACAAACCCCGCGTATCACTCGCGCTAACCAACGATTTCCGGGCTCTCATTGGCGTTACGGAGTGATTCACCTCAGCCGAGTTCAGCCGAATAGAGAGACCGGCCATAGCCCACGAAGAATCGGGGTGCTAATCGGGAGCCCTAGGCTCTGATTGTACCCAAAAGGCTGAGGAACTTAGGCCTCTGTTTCCAGCGCGGGCAGTCAGTGTTCGTTGTCGTCTTCTGCGAAAACCGCGCTCAACCTGCGATAGTCCAAATGCGTACGAGCCGGCTTCTCTGGATGGTCGGCTGCATCTTCCACTCCTGCCACGGCATCCGCCTCAAACGCTTGCCCGGAATCCGCCAGTTCTTCTATACTCTCGGAAGCCACCTCGGCTTGTCGCGAGAGCCCCTGAGATCCGCCGGACTGGCCTGCACTCGAGTCGCCGGCGTCCAGCCCTTCCTCGATTTCCTTGATCGGAATGCCGTCTAGCCCTAAGACTCTTCGCTTCATACATTTTCCTCGATTCAAACGTTGGGAGCGTTCTGTAAGTGCAATTCATACACGGGAATAACGCAGCGCACTTTTGCGGCTCTTCGGTTGCTTCGAGGGCCGCGGCAACCGTGTAACACCCGGAATGGCGTCGGTTGGCTTATAAACTGTAGTTGCATTGTCAAAAATGAGAACCAACACATCCGAGACCGGGAAATATTCAATCGCTGTGTCGGTCATAAACTCAACTGCGGTCGTCGTACCCCCCAGATACTTCCCTTGCAAGTGACGACCGTCGCGAAGCTGAATTGAATCAGCGCGTGCCATCGCGCAGAAGAGCGCCGCCAACACAATCCTTTTGCAGATGCTTGCACAAATTGCTCCGGACATATACCCACCTCCGTCCGCCCGAACACTCATCGCGTCGCTGAGGTTTTAGTAACGCCCCGTCGATAGCAGACTCTGCAATCCTAGGATCCTTGAGACGTCTGAACCATCCTGTACTCTCTGTAGTGAATCAAGACTCTTTCCGTTATTTGCCCTACGGAAGTGCATTCGCCAATGCGGCGAGTTATTGGACGGGCGCGAAGAACGTGCCTCCTCCAAGAAGGGTCTCAACACCGCTAAAAAGCTCTCCGACATCCCCTTTGGCCAATATGCCTCGGATACCGGCGCGCCGGGCTGTTTCACAGAGCTCGTTTGTCAAATACATCGTCCACATCAAAATCGCTGTGTCAGGACACGCACCGGATATTTCCCTCGCCGCTTCGATACCGTTAAGACCTGGCATCAGGAAATCGAGAACAACCACGTCGGGATCCAGTTCCCGACTCTTGTCCACTGCCTCCTGGCCGTCCCTCGCCTCGCCGCAGACCTCCCAGTCTTCGTGGGTTTGCAGCAGCCTCTGGAGCCCGCCGCGTATGATCGCATTGTCATCGGCTATCAAAATCCTGGTCATCATCATCTTCTTCCTGAGTATTTCTGTTTCTACTCTTTTCTCCGCTTCCATTTCCCGAGAGACCTTCTGCCAATGAGACCAATGCAAAATGCGGACGGCTTTCAGCCCCACTCTAAATCGCTCAACTTTATCGTAGGTTTCGCGCTAGCAAGAAGCCATACCACGCATGCTGTAGGGGGTAACACCAAAGCCACTACTGAAACCACTCAAGCATTTTCGTCCAACTGCTGCACTCCTGCCTTAGGCCTCTGTTCCAGTCCTTGGAATATGGCTTCTGGACTGAACGAAGCTCCTGGCTACCATCGACGCCGAGCTAGCAATCTTGCTCCCTGCCGCCGTCGCTTTTGCTCGGACTGCGCTTCGGGTTTCGCTCCCAGCAGAAGGCGCTAGAAGGAGTCCGAGGCCAGCCCCAATCCCGAGGCCAGCCAGGAAACCTGCGACCTGCGGGCCCCGCGAGGGCTTCCCTCTCAGTGCGTCTCTCGCACTCTCCATCCGATGCACGGCCTCGTTGTAGGTACTACCCGCTTTGTCCGCGAAAGATTCGGCGCGGTCTTTTATTGACTGGCCTATGGACTGACCAATTCTGGCCCGCACTTTGGGCTCCGTCAGCAATACCCCTAGCCACGCCGCAACCCGGGTCCAATTCTTGATCTTTTCGATGGTTTCTCGATTTCTCATGGGTGCCCTTTCCTTCGGCCTTCTTGTTCACTCAAAGTAGCCGTTGGGATTGAACTTTGGATATCGGATGTGTCATGTAGGGTCTCCAAGAAGATCGGGGGTGTCTGGTAGTCCTGGCAGATTTGTTGGGGATAACGTAACCACCCTACCCGCTTTGGCATCCAAGGGGCACATCAAGGGCTCTCATCCGCTGGAGGCGGTGGCATGCCATTCCGCATATTGGTAGCCGACGATCACGAAGTCGTTCGACGGGGTGTCTGCTCTTTACTAAAGAGCCAGAACGGGTGGGAAGTATGCGGCGAAGCCAGTGATGGACGGCAGGCCATGAAGGAGGTCTCTGCTCTGAACCCTGATGTTGTGATTCTCGATATCGGGATGCCAAACCTCAATGGCCTGGAAGCTACGCGGCAAATCCTGAAGAAACATCCGAATACCAAAATCCTCATTCTCACTTTGCACGGATCGCGCGAGGTCGTTCGGGCCGTCCTGCATTCGGGGGCTCGTGGTCTTCTCCTCAAGAGTGAGGCTGCCGGCAACTTGGTAGCTGCGGTTACCGCGCTACAGCAAGGCGCAACCTATTTCGCTCCGAAGCTTGCTGAAATCGCGGATCTCGCGTCCGGCGACGGTCTCAGCCAGCCCGGCGCAAGTCAGCTAACCCCTCGAGAGCGGGAAATCGTACAGCTCCTCGCCGAGGGAAAGACCTGCCGGCAAGTTGCGGAGGCTCTTGGCTTGAGCATCAAGACTGCGGACACACATCGCTCAAAGATCATGCGGAAACTGAAGATTCACTCGATTCGAGACCTCGTACTCTTTGCGATTCGCAACAATATTGTCCAAGTGGGCGACCCAGGCTCCGGTCAGCCTTAGCTTCCCGGAAAATAGCGGAGGCTACGAAGCCCCCCGCCCCCGATTGTTAACCATCCGCGTGAGCTAAGCCACGCACACCCTGTCTTGGCCCAGTCTCAGATGGATTGTGAGTGTCCCGAGGAGCCAACGTAGGTTGCGCGCGGGGCATCCCGCATGAGTCCTGCCACGGCAGACCTGGGAAAATTTTACGGCAAGTAATCGGATGAGCTACGGGAACCACCTGATGTACCCGGCCTGCCAAAACGCCCTATCTTCCCAATGTGAAGGCTAGAAATTCAAACCCCATCCAGCAGAACCTGTCCTGAAAGGAGCTCTTTGTGAAGACTCAATCGGAGATAGCTGTGCGACGCCGTGCCGACGCCGAACTCTTGCGCTTAGCGCGGGAAGGTAACGAGGAAGCATTCTCGAGCTTGTTTCAGGCCCACAAGGCCAAAGTTTATGCCCTGTGTCTTCGGATGACTGGCAATACCGGCGAAGCCGAAGACCTCACCCAGGACGCATTTTTCCAGGTATTCCGCAAGATCGGCAATTTCCGCGGCGAGTCAGCCTTTTCCACTTGGCTGTATCGCGTTACGATGAATACCGTTCTGATGCACTTCCGGAAAAAAGGAACGCGGAATGTTTCGCTCGAGGAGCCGGTCACCCGAACACCCGGCGCCCCTAAGCGTGAATTCGGCACGGATGACGAACGCCTCTCCGGTTGTGTTGACAGAATCGTTCTGGCGCGAGCGATGAAAGAGTTGCCTTCCGGATATCGCACCGTATTTCTGATGCATGAGGTTCGCGGCTATGATCATCGAGAAATCGCGGGTTTGCTGCGTTGCTCCATTGGAAACTCAAAATCACAGCTTCACCGCGCCAAGGCGAGAATGCGGGAGCTGATGACTCTAAGGGCGCGACCGGAACAAGTTGCGGCGTCGCCTCTACCCGATCGCGTGAGCTTTGCGGAGGCAGGCTCCGCCTCCTAAGCTCCAGAGCGTTCGCTTCTGCTTGCTACGCCGGATTACCCGGCGGCAAGCAGGTCGAACCGCTTCCGTGGCCAGAATGCTACGGAACCAGAACGCTACGGAAAACGACAAGGGCATTTTGGTAAGTCTGCTTTCGTCTTGGAACTACGGGATTCACCGGATGGACACCTCAGCGTTTCTCAGGCATCCTAAGGTGCAACTCGGGTCAAATAGGCGAACACCCTCCCCCCGTTTGCCATGTTTGGTCCTCCGGGCAGGCGAGCGTCTCGAGGCGATGGACGCTCGCCTGTCCGTTGCCCACACTCGGGGCGCGTTGTTTTCGGCAGTTCCGCTCGTTCTTCGCTGGGAACGGCATTTCTGGGTTTTGCGCCCAGCGGGACGCAAGTGCGAATATGGCGTCCCTTTAATCTTTTAAGTAAAGCTCCGTCAGGGCGCACGTCTCACGTCAACACAGGGCTGCCGCTTAATTGCTGCAATACCTCATAACATTCGCACGCGCACTCCTCAAGGCGTTGATGATCGACCACTCGGACCACACCGCGAGAATAAGTCATCGATCCACTCTTCTGCAGAAGCCCAGCTGCGATGCTGATGCTGGGCCGGTCCGTGCCCAGCATCGCTGCTAGGAAGTCGTGTGTGACCCGAAGCACCTCTTCATTCGTTCGGTTTTGCAGCATCAGTAACCACCGCGCCAGCCGCTGCTCCACGCTGTGCAATCGATTGCAGGCCGCCAACTGCTCAGCCTGCAATGCTTGCCCCGCGGTCTGCTGGCCTACGATGAATTGAAAATGCGGGATCTCGCGCAACAAGGGTCGCAATTCGTCGAGCTGAATTCGAAGCCCCTCTCCTCCTTGGAAGAGGACGGCGCTGTGAGGGCTTCGCTCCAACTCGAAGATGCTCTCGGCTCCGACCAGCCCTTCGTTGCCGGTCAAACCCACCTCCACTTTTTTCCCGTCTTTCATCGCGACGATGAAAGAAACCAGTCCGGTGTTTGGAAAATATACAAACTGCGGAGGTCCACCGGCTTCGTGGAGATAGCTTCCGGGCAGAAATCGCACCTGCGACAACAAGGGCCTTAACATGCCAAATTCGACCTGAGGCAGCGAGGCGATGATCCGGTTGGCAATCCGCTCGCCGTCCCTGGTTTTTCGATGCTCGCCGACAAAATCAAGGGCTGTTGCCGGAGGGCGATGTCTTGAGTTCATAGCCACGCTCCTCAGATGCGGCCGCGCTCTGTAAGATCTCGCTTCTACATAGAATCGGCGACGGTGTCTTCGCGGACGGCGTGGCTGTTTCTTGAGGTGTCGGTGGGGCTATCTTGGGGAGCTGCGTCGCCGTCTGACCTACTGGGGAAGCTGGATGCGGTGGCGGTCTGCGCCTCGGGAGAGGAGGATTGACTTGAGGGCGTTGCCACTTGCGGCCCTGCGATGGCGGCCTCGACATTCACAATCATGCTCCGGGCTCCCGCTGAGACCGCTATAGCGCCCCCAACCATCATCACGAAGAACGCCGCAATCGTGTTTACTCTCATAGAGCCTCCGATCAGGGACTACTTTCACCCTAGGGACTAGGGTGACCACAGGCTATCCCGTGAAAACCTTACTTCACCTGGGGGGATTGGGTAGGGGAATTGAGCCTGAGTTGTCGCCTCGCAGGGGCGCATCTGGAGGGCCGCTCAGTTGTTTCACTTCTTGATGGGGTTCCCGTCGAATCGGTAGCCGAGGCTAAGATACCACTGGCTGTAGCTGGCCTGCGTCCCCCGTACAGAGGTGTAGCCGCTTTGAAAATAGGAATGGCGTCCCAAATTCATATCGAGCGACGAATCCACAAAAAAGGACTTGTTGTTCACCGTGAAGGGAGACGCCAAGCTCTGACTACCAAACTGTGTATCCCACATCATGCTGTCTCCCAGATGCCGGGACAGGGTTAAGACCTTGTAGTCGCCACGGGCGAAGCTGCTGTCGAATTTGGAATAGCGAAAATCGGCGCGCAGTCCCGTTCGCCCAATCCCATCCCACGTGACGCCTTGCATCCAGTTCAACGTCCTCTTTGCGTCTCCCGTCTTATCGCTTTGTCCTAGCGTCGCGTACAGGAAAAAGTGTCGAACTGGCTCGACACGGGTCCCAACACTAAAGCCCTGGTAGAGAAGTTTATCGACCAGTCCCGTGCCAACCAATTGTGTTGCCGCAGTTGGCACGTCTCGAAAATAATTGTGGTAGACATCGAAGGAAACTCGGCGGGAGGGCTGGTAGTGGACGGTGAGATAGCTGCGGCTGATGCCAGGGCCGGGCGTGATGCCGTTGGTCGTCAGGCCCTGCGGCGCGTCCGCGATCAAGGAGTGGTAAACAGAAATGGAGTTCTTGTAAGAAATCCCGTTCTCGAAAAACACAAACGGCCGATCCAAATCCCACTTGATGCTGCTTAAGGCGATCCCGGCCGTGCTTGTGTAGTGCACGGAATCAAAGCTACCGCCCTCAAAATTCACAAAGGTTCCGCCAATTTGGCGGTCGGGGTTGTAGCTCCATGACGTCGGGTCGGGAGTCGAGCCGGCGAATGCTCCCACGGTGACTCCATTCGCAACACGCCGTCCAAAATAGCCGCCGTCGATCGTATCGAGGCTGTTCGCCCAAGGAACATAGAGGCGGCCGAATCCTGCCACCCACTTCGAATTCGGGTTGTCGTAGTCCAACTCCATAGTGTAGGTCTTATTCAGTACATCTCGCAAAGTCTCCTCACTCGTGCGCGATCGTTGCGTGATGCGGCCCCGCCAGTATCCTTGCAGGTTCCAATAGGTCCCGCCGATTCTGGTGATATCCGCGCGCACGGACAAACCGACCTGGGAGCTGGTGCCAATACTGCTTCCGCGGCTCGAGATTCCGCTGTAGTCCAAGCCAATCCGGGCGCGCACCCGGCCCACATCCAAGGGGTCCTGCTTGGGCATTTGAATTTGCAGCCCGGGCGCAGAAGCCTCGGCCAGCGCAAGATTCGGTTTGCGGTCACTCTTCAAAATCGGTTTGGTCGCTAGTGCTTCGCTATCCTCAAGCGATAGATACGCCCAGTCTCCCGGTTTGACCGGTCGCTTCGCTCCTCTAACTTCCGTGACCGCGGAGTTTCCTGCCACCGAGAGCACGTGCAACTCAGCGACCGGCGCAAACTCCTCGTCTGCCGACAGCAGGCGCCCTTTGCCCGACGCCCGCACGGACAACTTCATACCTTCTTGCAGGCCCGCACTTCGGCCCCCCGCCAGGTAAACAGCGCCCTCCGCAACGTATTTCACTCGGAAGCCAATCCTGACGCGTCTTCGATCGCTCGTTGGAATTATGGCCATGGGTGTGGCGGCCGCTTCATTCAACGTGGGGGGTGCCACAACATTCGCCTCAGACGGTGAAGAATGACCTGCGCTGGCTGCGCCGTTCCCCGATGGCACTGTGAGCGAAATCGTGTTCCCCAGTTTCCTAAGCTCATAGGAGGCAGCGCTTCCGAGGTCTACGACGATGCGCGTCAGCAGTGGCGCCGCACTTCGGAGCCCGATCCGCAAATCCTTGACCGCGCCGCGATTGACGGCGACGTGCTGCTGTTTCGCCTCCGTCAGGGTATTCGGAAGTTCTAAAACCAGGCGGTCTGGATTGGTCGCTGTCAAGACCCGTGGAGACACCTCTCCCGTCAGCATCACCTCGATCTTCACGCCGTCGCCACTGGGCACAACATTGACTTTCGAGATTTCCGCAGGCCGCATTACGGCGCCATTGGCCAAACTCAGAGACAAGCACAGCCAGAGCAGCATGAGCTGCCAGAAATACCTCATACGAATGATCCTTTCGGACTCGGCTTCCGTCCGGAGTTGCGTCTATTTCTTCTTTTGCATGCCAGGCCGTGCTGCTGTGACCCAGTTATCCATGATGCTGTGGCACTGAAGACAGTCCATCGAGAAACCCTGTGCCTGATGATTCGGAGATTTGGTTTTCCGAAAATCGTCGAGATGACAACTGACACACTCGGTCGACAGCCCTTGCCGGTTGAACGGTCCCACCGTCCCTACCTTGTGACACGAGTAGCAGTCGACTGCCGCGTGCGCCCCAATCAGCGGAAACCGGTCCATGTGCTCATTGACGTTGTGAGTGGATACCTGCCAGCCACTGTCTCGATGACACAGGTCACACTGCGCTCCGTTCTTGCGGCGGTGAATATCGGCATGGCAGTCCTGACATTGCTTGCCTGCATTCATGAACACTAGATCCGTATGGCATTCCTGACACTGCACTTTCGCGTGCAAGCCGCGCAGCGGGAAGCCAGTTTGGGCGTGTTCAAACTCAGGCTTCGCCCGAATCGGAGTCCATGCTTGCGAGGTGTGGCAGTTTTCACACCGTATGTTCAGGCGCCCATGAGGATTCACCGTCGTCACGGATACTCCGGACGATTCACCTCTGGCTAATCCGGCGCAACCAAGAAGCAACGACGCATAGATCATTGGCGACACAAATAGCGTGAGTCGCAAAAACACCTCTCCCCGACTCTTGAATTCAAGGCTGTGAGATTTCGCGCTGGGCGGACGTTCAAGCGTAGGATGCCGGCACGAATCTAGAACGCGACTTGCTCGTCTTCTTGGACAACTTCTAGACTCATTGCACCACTCCACGCGCAATGTACACAGGTCTGAGAAGTACGGTCTCAGTAGTACACAACCCGCGTCAAGGTTAGACGTCCTACGATGAGTGGTCCGTTTCGTACTCAGAATGCATACCGATGCGTGACGGAGTGTCGGCCATGTAAGTTGCGGCGTTCAAAAGCGGACGACTACCTAAGATATTCCCATCGGGTGAAGTTTTTACGCGAGAGACCTCTGCGAGGGCAACACATGGTGTGAGCAGAGCGCCCCGAGCGGAGTCGAGGACCTGCCGGAGCTTGGCGGGGGGACCGCTTTCTACCTCAACTTCCCCCATCCACACCAACTTTCCCCTTCTCATTTCGGAGCCAGCCCCCAAATTCCAATTTAGTTGTTGACTTAACGCAACACCGACCGCACCATATCTAGAAGAGGGTTTCTACAAGCGAAACACTCCACATGGAGCTAACTCCTTTGTCTTCCGGATTTTGCCTGTAAGTCCTTTAGACTCAAAGATTTTGCTTCCTTCACCGCGCATCTCATTGATTCCAAAAGACCACGGGGGGAGGGGGGAGGATAACTGATTCGACAACCCATGTCGGCTTCCTTCTTCCCCGAGCCTTCCCCGAGAAATAGTTTGACTTAAGAACGTTCCGCTCTGAGAATTATTCCAGGTGATGGTTGCATAGGACCGTCGCGCTGGGTGGGCCCCGTGAGTACGAAATCTCTGGCCGGGGGTGAGGTTTGG
>Ga0137403_10003246_pt1 | contig 19566 bp, 17 predicted proteins | sample CZOMad2_1_16fung_FD_122057 | JGI IMG/M metagenome (GOLD analysis project Ga0137403, IMG submission 122057) | Vadose zone soil fungal communities from Angelo Coast Range Reserve, California, USA - CZOMad2_1_16fungal (Hybrid Assembly) | ecosystem: Environmental > Terrestrial > Soil > Vadose zone...
GAGGACCACAACTATCCCGCGGCCGACTCGTACCTGAGCCTGCTCTACGACGAGCGAACCGTCCGGAAGCTGGTCAAGCGGTTGCAGCGGGCACCGGTCGCGGAATTCAAGGCCAAGGACATCTTCCGGGCCTCGGGGCTTTCACTTCTGGGCATCAGCAATTCCCACGTGGAGAAAGACCGCAGGAGAATTCTCGAAGGCCGCAAGCTCTCGCCGCTGCTGCTGGTGCGCGACGGGAACCATGGCCGGGTCGTCATCGCCGACGGGTATCACCGCCTGTGCTCGGTGTACATGTTCGACGAGGACGCGCTGATCCCCTGCAAGATTGTCTGAGCTAGCGCGAGCCGGAACTCTTTCCCGCCTTGGCGAGGGATTGCTTCAGCCCTTCGTAGCTTTTCACGAAGCCGCCTTTCACTTCGTCCCAGGCCTCCGTGGAGCTGTGCTTCATCCCGCCATACCATTCGGCCACCTCGGCGCGCTCCTTGTGCAGCGCGTTCAGCGTCGCGCGGGCGTTCTTGCGCGCGGCCGCGTCCATCTTGTCCCACTCGACGTCGACTTTCCGCTCCATGCGGCGAAGGCGCGCGTCGAGCTCGGCGACCCCGGCCTGGGCGCTCTTGATCGCCTGGTCGCGCTGGGCGATGGTGTAGCTTCCGATCGCCTTGCCGGTGTCCTCGACTTTTCTCCCGACGTCTTTGGCGGTGGTCTTGTCGTCGGCAAGCGACAGCTGCGTCATCGCTGTCAGGGCCAGAGCCAGACCAAGTGTTCGAAGTTTCATGTTCTTCTCCTTTCTCCGAAGGAGCATAGACCCGTTTTTCCCCTGTCGGTTCGCCCTCACAGCCCCGACCGCCGCCAGCGCGCGGCGTGGAATTCCTGCGCGGCCATTTCGTCCACCCTCCGAACTCGGAGAGTATAGTGCCCGTTTCCTCTCGACTCGTCAGCGGAGGAACGTGGCATCGGCACCCAAGCTGGTCAACGTCATCTACATCCGGACCACGCCGCGCGCGCTGTGGAACGCGCTCACCCAGGGCAAGCTTACGCGGCAGTACTACGCGGGCCTCGAGCTGCACGCCGAGCTGAAACGCGGCGGCCGCTTCGACTACATGCACCGGCTGGAGATCCACCGGCGCGACGGCCCCGGCGTCGCCGGGTTCGTCATCGAGCTCGTGCCGAAAAAGAAGCTGGTGCACAGCTTCGAGCCGAGGTTCCTAGAGGACGGGCCCTCGCGCGTGACCTACGAGATCGAGCCGATGGGGATGGTGTGCAAGCTCACCGTGACGCACGACGACTTTCCGCCGAGCGGGCCGACGCTTGCAACGGTGAAGGAAGGCTGGCCGGAGATCCTGTCGAGCCTCAAATCCCTGCTCGAGACCGGCCGGCCTCTGGTGATTCCGCGAGACCGGTAACTACCGCAGCAGCTTGCCGCCCGCCCCGATAGACCGGCCGATGTCAAAACACTAATCCGATCCCGAGCAGGTTCCAGCCTTCGTTGGGGGCGTCCTTCTTGATTCCGAACGTCGCGCCGTGGGAATTGTGCTGATACTCGCAGAACACCCGGGCCGACACATCATACGAAATCGTCAAATCGAAATTCCAGCGCGTTCCGTTGTTGCTGTTTTCCTGATCGATCCAGATCACTCCGGCTCCGAGCCGCCAGTTCGAGTACGTCCAGACGTAATTGGCGCCGAGGAGCACGTTGGGCGCGCTCGGCACGACGTGAACGTCGCGGACCCAGGCGCCCGCCTTCAAACCCCAGCCGGCCCCGTAGCGCGCGGAAACCAGCACGGAGCCGGCTCCGACGGTGATGTCGTCGAGGACGCTCAGGCGCAAGCCGTGTTTGGTCTCCTCCCAGGCGAAAGCCGGGGCGCCGGCCAGCATGAGCCACGCGAGGGCGACCTGAACGCTTCGGCGGATGGCGATGCGCAGGCGCGGCGGAGTCACGGGCGCCTGGAAATCGGGAGCAGCGGGGAACAATCGGGTTCCGGATTCTCGAGTCATCGCCCTTTGCGGCGGGCGCTAGTGTAACTGTTCCGGCGCGGTCACGATCCCGCCCCTCGGCCGATCCACTTTGACGCACTGACCTACAATGGCGCGGGATGATCCAGGCGCCCCCGCGATGAAAGTCTCCATACTCGACGACTACCACGACACTCTCCGCACCCTTCAGGCGTTCAAGAGGCTGGACGGCCACGACATCACCGTCTGGAACGACCACGTGCAGGACACCGACGCGCTCGCCCAAAGGCTGAGGGACGCCGAAGCGCTGGTGCTGATCCGCGAGCGCACCAAAATCCGCGGGCCACTGCTCGAGCGCCTGCCGAAGCTCAGGCTCATCAGCCAGCGCAGCGTCTACCCCCACATCGACATCGACGCCTGCACTCGGCTGGGCGTCGTGGTGTCTTCCGACCAGAATTTCGGCATGCCTTCGTACGCCACCGCGGAGCTGACCTGGGGGCTGATCATCGCCGCGCTGCGCGACATTCCTCTGCAAATGTCCTCGCTCAAGGCCGGGAAGTGGCAGGCGGGCGTCGGCAACACGCTGCGGGGCAAGACCCTGGGCATCTTCGGCTACGGGCGGATCGGCGCGGTGGTCGCGGGCTACGGCAAGGCCTTCGGCATGAACGTGTTGGTTTGGGCGCGCGAGGCCTCCCGGGCAAAGGCGCGCGCCGACGGCCATGCGGTCGCGGCGAGCAGGGAAGCGTTCTTCGAGCAATGCGACGTGATCACGCTGCACCTGCGCCTCATCGACGCGACGCGCGGCATCGTCACCGCGCAGGATCTCGCGCGCATGAAGCCGACCGCCCTCATCGTCAACACCAGCCGCGCGCCGTTGATCGAGCCCGGCGCCCTGGTGAGCGCGCTACAGGCCGGGCGACCGGGCAAGGCGGCGGTCGACGTCTACGAGGAGGAGCCGCTGCGCGACAAGGGCCACCCGCTGCTCAACATGCCCAACGTGGTGTGCACGCCGCACCTCGGCTACGTGACGCGCGAGGACCACGAGATCGCGTTCACCGAGATCTTCGACCAGATCAACGCCTATGCCGCGGGCAAGCCGACCAATGTGGTGAATCCGGAGGTCCTTGGCCGGCGCAGAACCTAGCGCCTTCGGCGATCGCTTCGTCGCCGTCGAAAAAAAAAGGCGCCCCCCCGGGAGGGAGGGGGGGCGCCTTCACTGCTGTACTACGGTACTCCCTTCAACCGACGACGTCGTACGGCCGCATCATCTCGTTCTCTTCGTGCTCGAGGATGTGGCAGTGCAGGACGTAGCGGAATTTCTGACCGGGACGCGGATGCGCGGCCGCGGGGAGGTTGTACCTTGCGATGATCCGGGTCACCGTCTCCGGATAGCTCAGCACCGTATCCTTCCACGCCGGCCTCTCGTTGTTCTCAGGCGCCTGAGGCGGCTGATCGAAGACGAGATTGGGGTACTGGTTGATGTCGAAGTGCTGCCGGTCGAGGATCTGGAATTGCACCAGGTGCACGTGGATCGGGTGCGCGTCGCCGGTGATGTTGATGATGCGCCAGATTTCCACCGACCCCGCCTTCGGGGTCTCGGTGACCGGGTCGTCCCAGTGCGCGTCGTTGATGTTCGCCATGATGGGATTCTCGAACGGCGCGGCCGAATCGAGCTCGCTCAGGACGAGGTCGCGCGTCTTCACCGAAGACGCCGGGCTGATCAGGGGCACGCTGTTCAGCGTCGCCGGCAGACGGCTGCGGTCGGTCCCCTGCAGCGACTGGTTCACCCTGAACACCATGATGTCGGGCGGGATGACGTCGTCGCCATCGGGGAACGGCGCCGGCGCGTCGTTGGTGAGCACGAAGTTCTTGCCCTGCATGCCCGAGAAGTCGATCACGATGTCCTGCCGCTCCGCCGGCGCGATGAGCAGCTGGGTCCGCGTGACCGGCGAGGGCAGCAGGCCGCCGTCGCTGCCGATCTGGTGAAACACCGGGCCGTCGTGGCCCAGGTCCTGACCGCCAACCGTGCTCTCCCTGAGCGTCATGCGATAGAACCTGGCGTTCGACGCGTTCAGTATGCGGAAACGGTACTTGCGGGGCTCGACTTCCAGGTAGGGCCAGACCTTGCCGTTGACGAGCACCGTATCGCCGAAGAACTCCGGGATCCAGATCGGGGGCACTCGGGGGTCCGGGTCTCCACCGTTGTCCTCGACGGGATAGAGCAGCGACCCGTCGCTGTTGAAGAAGCGGTCCTGGATCACCAGCGGTATCTCATAGCGGCCCCTCGGCAGGCCCAGGGAATCCTCGTGATCGTCGCGGATGAGATAGAGCCCGCCGCCCAGGCCGGCGTAGACGTTGAGCCTCGTGATCCCGAGCGCGTGGTCGTGATACCACAGGGTCGTCGCCTGCTGATCGTTGGGATAGTGATAGACCTGGTTGTTGAAGAACGGCCCGGTCTGCGCGAACCCGTTCGTGAACCAGGCCTCCGGATAGCCGTCACTGTCGGGCATCGACGCCGAGCCGTGCAGGTGGACGACGGTGCGCACCGGCGGAACCGACGGCTCCGCGCCGTGAATGGTCGTGTCGATCGGCAGGAAGTGCTTTCCCGGAAGATTGTTCTCCCACTTCACCGAGATCGGATGCCCGCGGCGCACCTCGAAGGTCGGGGCGGGGTACAGGCCGTTGTAGCCCCACAGCGCCGTCGGCGGGAGGTCCCGGTGCAGCTTCTGCTGCAGGGGCCTCATGCGCACGTCGTAGAAGGCGACCCCGTTCTGCACCGAGCTTGGCGATGCCGTGGGCGGCGTCGGCAGCCGGTCGACGAACTTGGTGAGCCAGCGCGCCGCGGTATCGGTTTGCAGGGGCGTGCGATGGTGGTGCCTAGAGGCGGTAAGGCCCTTTCGCGGGAACAGGGCGGTCAGGACCGCCGTGCCGCCCACGGCGCTGCTTACGCCGAGAGCTCCGCCGACTTTCAGCAGGCGCCGCCGCTTGAGATCGTGGCCCTGCCCACTTCCCTTGGTGTTCTTGCTCATGAGTGCCTCGCTGTGTGGTTGTTGTGGCTGTGGTCGAGGTGCTTCCCTTTCGCGCGGCAAAATCCGCCGACCGGCACGGGAGTTTCGCATCGCGCGCCGGTCGCGCGTAAGATCACAAGGTCGATAGCGCGATACTCGAATTGTTATCACCGGGGCACGGGGCGGTTATCACCAGGAACCACCCCCGGCCCCAAGCGGTTAATATGACGGCCCGAAACGTCCGCCGGAGCTACTGAGACTCATGGATACCGTCGATCGCAGCCTGTCCGAAGAGCAGCGGATGATGCGCGCCAGCTGCCGCGCCTTCGTCGACGACTTCGTGACGCCCTTCATCCGCCGGAACTGGCAGCGGGAATGGCTGATGGAACCGGACGCCCGCCTGCCGCGCTCCATCCTGGAGCAGGCCGACAGGATCGGCATCCGCACGCTCGGCATACCCGAGGAGTTCGGCGGCGTCGCGCTCGATCCGGCCCGCGAGGTGCAGACCTTCGCGCTCATCTCCGAGGAGATCGCGCGCGGCGACTCGGGGCTCTCCGACAAGCTGGTGCAGATCTGGAAGGTGTCGGTGCTGCTGCGGAATGTCGCGCCGCGGCATCTTCAGGAAATCTGGTTTCCCAGGATCGTGAAGGACCCGGGGTTCCTGCTCGCACACTGCCTCACCGAGCCCCGCGGCGCCTCCGACCGCTGGCTGCCGTACAACGCGCCCGAGGCGGCGATGCAGACGCGCGCGGTGCTGAAAGGCGACGAGTGGGTGCTCAACGGGCGCAAGCAGTTCATCAGCAACGGCTACGACGCCTCCCTCTACGTCGTCTACGCGAATACCCGGCCCGGGACCGGCATGCTGCAGGGGACTTCCAGTTTTCTGGTGCCGCGCGGCACCAGGGGCCTGACCGTCGCGCGCTGCAACGAGACGCTGGGCGGGCGCTTCATGAACAACGGCGAGCTGGTGTTCGAAGACATGCGTCTGCCGCGCGACCATCTGCTGGTCGAGAACGACGCGCTCGCCAAGACCGGCGTGTACTTCAAGCCCGGAAAAATCATCCAGGCCTCGAAGAACCTCGGCATCGGCGTCGCCGCCTTCGAGCGCACCGCCGAGTACGTGCAGAGCTACGTGCAGGGCGGCCGCATCCTCATCAAGCACCAGGCGGTGGCGCTGCGCCTGGCCGAGATGGCGACCAGCCTGCGGGCGGTGCGCGCGCTGCTCAACGAGGCGGCTCGCGCGGTCGACGAGCGCGCTCCCGACGCCGACGAGCTGTGCAACATGGTGAAGCTGTTCGCCTCCGAAGAGGTCTTCAAGGTGGCGCAGCACGCGGTCGAGCTGCACGGCGGCAACGGCATCATGCTCGACTTCGGCATCGAGAAGCTGTTCCGCGACGCGGCCGTCTTCCTGCACATGGACGCGACGGTCGACATCTCGAAGTTCAAGATCGTGAAGGCCATGTTCCCGCGGACGGCCGGCGCCTATGCCGGACCTGAGGCCGGGCCGGAAGGCTAGCTGAGCCGGCACGAATTCGACAGCATGCCTTCGCCGCTCATCCGCGAATCACTGCGGCTGCCGCTCGCTTTTTTCGCCTCCGGTGCGGCGGCGCTGCTTTTCGAGGTTCTGTGGTTCCGTGCGTTCGGCCGCGTTCTCGGCAACACGGTGTGGACGGCCGCGCTGGTGCTCACCGCGTTCATGCTGGGACTCGCGCTGGGCGGGGCGCTCGCCGCGCGCTGGGCAAAGCGCATCCGGCGCCCGGCGCTCGCCTTTGCCGCAGCGGAGGTCACGGTCGCGCTGAGCGGCAGCCTTCTGGTGTGGGGCTTGCCCGCGGCCGAATCCGTCGTCGGCGACTGGCTCTCGCCTTTCGTCGGGCAGCCGTACTGGGTCTCCGGGCTGCGCCTCGGGCTCGCGCTCGCGGCGATGCTCATCCCGACGACCGCGATGGGCACCACGCTCGCGCTCGGCGTGCGCGTGCTCGCCGGGCAGAATACGGCGCGCGCCCTTGGCACGCTGTACGCCGCCAACACGTTCGGTGCCTGCCTCGCCCCGCTGCTCGCGGAGTACTACCTGATCGGCGCTTTGGGCCTCAGCGGCACGGCCGGGGTCGCCGCAACCCTGGACCTCATCGCCGCCGGGCTGGCAGCCCTGCGGCATCCCGCCTCGGCGTCCGAGGCGCCGACCGAGCGCCCCGACCGCTCGCCCGTGCGCCTGCTCGCCGCCGCGGCGCTCGCCGGCGGTCTCGCCCTCGCTCTCGAGGTGATCTGGTTCCGGCTGCTGCTGTTGCATGTGCCCTCCAACGACCTGACCTTTGCCTTGATGCTCACGATCATGATCGCGGGGATCGCCGCGGGCGGCGCGCTCGCCCCGCTGCTCGCGCCGCTTCGCTTCGTTTGGGTCGCCGCGGGCTGCGGCCTCGCGGTCGTGCTCGGCTATGCGCTCGCGCTACCCGCGAGACTCGGTGTTTCGGAAATGATCTTCTACGCGATCCCGCTGATGCTGCCCGCGGCTGTGCTCTCGGGCGCCCTCTTCACTCTCCTCGGCGCCGAGCTGCGCGCGGTCTCCGACGATCCCCAGGCCCCGATCGGCCGGCTCGTTTCCGCGAATACGCTGGGCGGGGCCTGCGGCGCCGCGCTCGCCGGCTTCGTCCTGCTGCCGCGCCTGGGGATAGAGGCCAGCCTGCTGTTTCTGGCGGGCGGCTACGCGTTGCTGCCTCTGCTCTTCGTAGAGCGGCGGGCGCCGTGGAAGCCGGTCCTGCCGGCGACGCTTGCCGCGTTGGGGCTGCTCCTGTTTCCTTCCGGGAGCATGCAGGCCCACCTCTCGCAGGCCGCGCGCATCTACCAGGCTGTCGACGGCTCCAGCGTGGCCGAAGTCACGCAGGGCCCGACGACGACGCTGCAACTTCTCAAACGCGAGCGCTTCGGCGAGCCCTTGTCCTGGCGGCTCGTGACCGACCACTATTCGATGTCGGGCGGTGACCGCACGTCGCTGCGCTACATGCAGCTTTTTGCCTGGCTGCCGTTGAGCCTCCATCCCGCCCCTCGGCGAGCGCTCCTTATCAGTTACGGCGTGGGCAATACGGCAGGGGCCCTGCTCGGCGAGCCCGAGCTCGAGGCGCTCACGGTGGTGGATGTATCGCCGGAGATCCTCGCCGCGAGCCGTACCATCCACGGCGCTGCAGATCCCCTGCTCGACGCGCGCGTGCGCGTGGTGCTCGAAGACGGGCGTCATTATCTACGCACGCGGCGCGAGTCGTTCGATCTCATCACCGGCGAGCCGCCGCCGCCCGCCATGGCGGGCGTCGTCAACCTCTACACGCGCGAGTATTTCACCGCGCTCGCGGCGCGCCTTGCCCCAGGGGGCCTCGCCAGCTGCTGGCTGCCGGTGCGCCAGTTCGAGCCGCGCGGCGCGCAAGCGGTGATCGCCGCTTTCTGTCAGGCGTTCCCGGACTGCAGCCTCTGGGCGGGCACCGAATTTCACTGGATCCTCCTCGGCGGCCGAGATTTTCTCGCCCGTCCCGGCCCCGAGCGCCTCACACGTCTGTGGCGCGACAAGGTGGTCGGCCCGCGCATCACCGCGAGCGGCTTCGAGCACCCCGGACAATTGGGGGCAATTTTTCTCGGCGATGCGGAACAGCTCAGAGCCTGGTATGCCGGGACTCCGGCGCTCGACGACGACCACCCCAAGCGCATGGCCGCGGCGATCTTGGTCGCGCCCGATCTCGCCGAATATGCGCGGTGGCTCGATCCCGGGTACGCACGGCGGCGCTTCGAGGGTTCGGCCTGGATCGCGGCTCACTGGCCTGCGGAGTTGGTCCGCGCGAGCGGCCCTTTCTTTTCCGTGCAGCCGGTGCTCAACAGCCACTTCAGTCCCGACCCGGTGGGAAACCTCCCGATCGTCGACGACTTTCTGAGAAAAACCGATCTCCGTGTGCCGGTGCTCTGGCTTCTGAACAGCGACGTTCCCGAGCAGACGATAGTGTCCCGCCGCTTGCGGGGCGCCGGCTCGGAAGAGCGCAACCGTCCCGAGTATGCGTACACGCTGGGCGTCGGCGCGCTCGCCCAGCGCAACTACGCCGAGGCCGCCGCGTTTCTGGCGCGCGCCGCCAAGAGCGACCCAGGGGGGGCCGGCCCGCAGGCAGCGTACGCCCTATGCCGCGCCGGCCGTGCGAAGCAGGCCGCGGGTGTCCCCGGCGCGGAGCGGCTTGCGCCCGAGCTGCGCTGCTGGGCAGGGAAGGCGAACTAGTTACTGTAATTCAATAGGATAGATCAGAACTTCCGCTGAATGTTGCGCCGCACCATCGAGCGGCGTATGCTTTGCGCCCTCTCCCCCGAGAGGTCCTGCCATGAAATCCAACGGCAAATCCACCGTGTCCGCGCTGACCCTCGCCGCCCTGGGGGTGGTCTACGGCGACATCGGCACTAGTCCCCTGTACGCGTTCAAGGAAGCGTTCGGCGGCGCGCACGGGCTGCCTCTGGACCAGGCCGGCGTGCTCGCGGTGCTGTCGCTGATGTTCTGGTCGCTGATGCTCATCGTGTCGCACAAGTACGTGACCATGATGCTGCGTTTCGACAACCGCGGCGAAGGCGGCATCCTCGCGCTGCTCGCGCTCGCCGCCGGTCGGGTGCGCGAGCGCCCAAGGCTCGCCTGGGCCGTGGCGACTTGCGGCGTGTTCGGCGCTTCTCTTTTCTACGGCGACGCCTTGCTGACCCCCGCGATCTCGGTGCTCTCCGCGGTGGAAGGCATCTCGGTGGCCGCCCCGGCGCTAGACAAGTGGATCGTGCCGGCCACCGTGGGCATTCTCATCGCGCTATTCTCGATCCAGTTCCGCGGAACCGGCGTCGTGGGAAGACTCTTCGGGCCCTGCATGGTCGTGTGGTTCACGGTGCTCGCAGTCCTCGGGGGCATCTCGATCGCGCAGACCCCCGCGGTGCTCGCTTCGCTCGATCCGCGTCACGCGCTCGGGTTCGCTTGGCAGCATCCCCTGCTCACCTTCTTCGTGCTCGGAGCGGTGTTCCTCGCGATCACCGGCGCCGAGGCGCTCTACGCGGACATGGGGCACTTCGGCGCGAAACCGATTCGCCTCGCCTGGTTCGGCATGGTCTTTCCGGCGCTGATGATCAACTACATGGGCCAGGGCGCGCTCGTATTACGCGATCCGGCGGCGATCAAGAATCCGTTCTATCTGCTCGCGCCGGCCGAGCTGCTGTTTCCTCTGGTCGTCCTCGCCACCGCGGCGACCGTCATCGCCTCGCAGGCAACGATCTCCGGCGCGTTTTCGATGACGCAGCAGGCGACGCGCCTGGGGTATCTCCCGCGCATCCCCGTGCGGCACACTTCGGAATCGGAGCGCGGCCAGATCTACATCGCGCACGTCAACTGGATCATGCTCGTTCTGGTGGTGCTGCTCGTCCTGGAGTTCAAGAGCTCGAGCGCGATCGCATCGGCGTACGGCGTCGCGGTGTCGGGCACCATGGTGCTCACCACGGTACTCATCGGGGTCGTCGCGTACATGTCCCGAAGCCGCGCGCGGCCGTACGTGCTCGCCGCGATCGCGGCGATCGGCGCGGTCGAGATCGTGTTCTTCGCCGCCAACGCGCTGAAGTTCGCCGACGGGGGCTGGTTCCCGCTCGTCTGCGGGATGGTGATTTTCACTCTGCTCACGACCTGGAAGCGCGCCGAGGGCGTGGTCACGGCCCGCGAGGGCAAGATCAAGGTACCGGCGCATGCCTTCCCGCACATGCTCGGGCCGGACGTGCCACGCGTGGAAGGCACGGCGATCTACCTGTCACCGGACTGCGGCTCCGTGCCGCCGGTGCTCCTACACAACCTGAAGCACAACAAGGTGCTGCACGAGCGCGTGGTGTTCCTCACTATCGTCGACGCAGACGTGCCGCACATCGCCGACGCCGAGCGAACCGAGCTGCACGTGATCGAGCGCGGCCGGCTCTACCAGGCCCTGCTCACGTACGGGTTCATGGAGGAGCCCGACGTGCAGCATGGCCTCAAGCTCCTCGAGCGCCACGGACTGCGCTTCGAGCCGATGGAGACGACGTTCTTCCTCGGCCGGTCGACGATCACGCGCGCGAGCCGGCCGGGATTGTTCACCTGGCGGCGCGAGCTGTTCCGCTGGATGCAGAGAAACAGCCCGGCGACGGCGGAGTATTTCAACCTGGTGCCCGAGCGTGTGGTCGAGCTTGGAACGCGCGTCACGATCTGAGTGATCGGAGTACTATCGCCTTTCCACGGCGCTCCCGGGCGCCGTGCTCCCTTCCCCTTGAACCCAAGGAGGCGCCATGGACCGTAACGCCTATATCGCGAACCTCAAGTCCCAGCTCGACAAGTGGAACACGGAGATGGCCAAGTGGGAGGGCCAGGCGGCGAAGGCACAGACGGGAATGCGCGCCGAGTACGACAAGCAGCTCGCCGCCATCAAGCAGCACCAGCAGGAAGCGATGGAGCAGCTGCGCAAGGTGCAGGCGGCGTCGGGTGACGCCTGGACCGAGTTTCAGCGCGGCGCCGACGAAGCCTGGGCGGCGATGCGCAAAGCCTTCGACAAGGCGAGCGCGCAGTTCACGCAGGGAAAGAAGTGAGGCGAGGCCGGGGCCGGGCCCCGGCCGGAAACAGCGGCTAGCTCTTGAGCATCGAGTCGAGCCGCTCGATGTCGTTGATGATGACCCACTCGGCCGCGCCCGCGCCCTCGACCCGCTTCTGCCAGGCCTCGAGGCGCCCCATGTAGCGGCGCGGGTCGATGTTGTCGGTCTTGAGCTTGACGACGTTCAGCGCCACGACGCGGATGTCCTTCAGGTTGATCGGGAAATCGCGGATCGTGACCTTGTCGAGCTCCTCCTGCATGTCGGAGAAGATGAGGATGGTCTTCTTTCCCGCCCCGGTCTCGTTCAGGTACATGCCGCCCTGGATCAGGCCACCCGTGATGTCGGTGTAGGCGCTGCCGCCGACAGTCTTGACGAAGGCGTCGATCTTGTCGCGGAAGGCGCGCTTCTGCGCGTTCGCCTGCGAGGGCCGGCTGTCGAAGGTGACCTTCGCGATGATGTCCTTCTCGCTGAAGCTGCGGGTCTTCACCCGCGCCACGGCGAGCGAATCCCCCGACTGGAGCGTGCCGAGCAGGTAGTTGATGATGCGTTGGGCCTTGCCGACCTCTTGCGCGTAGGTTCCCGAGGTATCGATCAGCATGTATACGGCCTGGGTGTGGCTGCGCTGGTCGGTGCAAGTCGATGCCGACAATCCGAGCAGGGATGCGAGGAGCAAGCGTTTGACCATGGTCGCCTCCTCTACGCCGCCTTCTTCATGGGGCGCGATTCCCTGCCGTCGTCGCCCGCGCGGGCCGCCTTCACGACGCGCTCGACGAGGAGCGGCAGCACGATCGTCACGTCGTAAAGGACGATGAGCACCTTGCACAGGTGCCGCACGACGTTGCCCAGAAACCGCAACACGAACCCTATCACGCGAACGAGCATTACCAGCACCGACCCGCCGACCGTCCGCAGCGAGTAGATGAAGGACTCGAGCGGGATCGCCACAAAGGCCAGGGCGAAGGGCAGGAAGAAACCGAGGAGCATCTGCGCCGAGGTCGGGATGGCCCTGAGCAGCGGATCGGGCGGGGCGGCCTGCTGCGCGCTCGCGAGCGACTGGACCAGGGCCTGCCTGTCCGCGGCGAGCATGTCGCGCATCAGGGCGAGCGCCGCCTCGATACCCGCGAAGACGAACAGAAACACGACCGCGGTCCAGAGCATGCGGCGGCGCATGCGCTCGCTCATGTTGGCGATGATGGGAAAGAGGTGCGTGATGCGCATGGTCTCCATCACGAAAAGCCCCATGGTCGCCTCGAGGAAAATGATGACGAGCGCGGCCACGTCGGACATGCGCAGCGTGGAGGTCAGGTAGTCGCCCGCGCCGACCATCTCGGAGAACGGAAGCGCGATCAGCTTGAAATTGACCAGCGCGCCGCCCACCGCGATAGCGAGGACCAGCGAGGCGATCGCGAACTGCGTGAACGCCGAGACCGTCAGCGCGTGCTCGGACTTATCCGTCTTTTTGTTGATCTGCTCGTATTTCTCCATCTGCGCGTCGATTTTCGAGGACGTGTCCTGCAGGCCCGTGAGCTTCTTGTCGACCTGACCGAACGTCTTGTCGAGCGAGCGCCAGAAAGGCATGAACCCGTTCAGTATCTTGTGCCGCGACTCGTACGCGCGGCGGTACTCGGCGAGCGCCTTCGCGTGGATGGTCTCGACCGAGCGCTTGATCTCCTCGAGGATCCGCTGGACCATCTCGTTGCCCTCGGACTTGACCTTGGAGATCGCAGTGACGGCCTCGACCCACTCGGGCGGCGGCGGCGGCACCTCTCCGCATTTCTTGTAGTCCTCCTCGACCCGAGTGATTTCCTCGAGCAGCTTGCGCTGCAGGGCCGGATAGCCTTCGAGGTCGCGCGTGACCATCGCCCCGATGCGCTCGAACTCGCGCTCGATGGTCTGCCCGACCTCCTCGCGCCCGTGCGCGAACAGCACCTGCCGGTTGCGCTCCTTCATGTCCCTGGCGGTGGCGAACAGCCAGCGCGCGGCCAGCCTCAGGGGCCCGCCGACCATGTTGCCGAGCGAACGAACCAGGTCGTGCACCAGCTTGCGCGCGGCGTAGAGGAACGGCATCGCGATGACGAAAATAATCAGCGCGGAAGCCACAGCGTTACCGGGCCAGATCATCCAAAACTGGTTGCTCGTCATGAGACCTCCCTTCGGCCGGACAGCCGGGTATCAGGACAACGGCATACGATAGAGCAGGCGGGCGCATCGCGCCACCGCAATTGCGGGACTATTTCTCGAACGGGGGCAGCCTGCTGGAAGTCATTTGATCCTATTGGTGATTTTTAACGCCGCGCCTGTCCCATGTCGCATACAGGCGACACGACGGCGAGCGGGCTCCCGGACCGAACGCTATCATAGCGGCACCGCACCGGACACCGGGAGAAAAACCAACATGCCGATCAAGAGCATCGTCGCCGCAGTCTTCGCGCTGGCCCTGGTCGCTGCGCTCTACGTCCTCGTCGTCGTCTTCTGGAGCTACTCGAGCGGCGAGCGCGCCGGCTGGGTGCAGAAATTCTCGAGCAAGGGCTGGCTGTGCAAGACCTGGGAAGGCGAGATGGCGATGGTGTCGATGCCGGGCACGACAGCCGAGAAGTTCATCTTCACGGTCTGGGACGACGAGGTCGCCGAGCAGATCAACAAGGTGATGGGCAAGCGTGTGGCGCTGCACTACGAGGAAAAGGTCGGCATCCCGACGTCCTGCTTCGGCGAAACCCGCTACTACGTCACCAAGGCCACCGCCGTCGAGGAGATCCCGCTCGCCCCGGGCGTGGTCGTGCCGACCAAGCCGGCCGAGCCCAGCGCGCCTGCCGCGCCGGCGCCGGCGACCCCGGAAAAGAAATAAAACCTACTTCGCGACAGCGGCGACCTTCTTCGCGAGGTGCTTGTACACGCGTCGCGCGTTCCCCTGGAAGATCTTTTCCCTGTCTTCCCTGGAGAGTCCCTTCGCGGAGTCGATGTAACGCTTGGTGTCGTCGTAATTGAAGCCGGTCTCGGGATCCACCCCCTTCACCGCGCCGACCATCTCGGAGGCGAACAGGATGTTCTCCGCCGGAATCACCTTCAGCAACAGGTCGATCCCAGGCTGGTGATAGACGCAGGTATCGAAGAACACGTTGTTCAGCAGCAATTCCTTCAGCGGCGGCCGCTTCATGTCCTGCGCGAGACCGCGGTAGCGGCCCCAGTGATAGGGCACCGCGCCGCCGCCGTGCGGGATGATGAATTTCAGCGTCGGGAAGTCCTTGAAGAGGTCGCCGGTGATGAACTGCATGAAGGCGGTGGTGTCGCCGTTGATGTAGTGCGCGCCGGTGCCGTGGAAAGCCGGATTGCAGGACGCGCTCACGTGCACCATCGCCGGGACCTCGAGCTCGACCAGCTTCTCGTACAGCGGGTACCACCACTTGTCAGTGAGCGGCGGGTCTTTCCAGTAGCCGCCCGAGGTGTCGGGATTGAGGTTGCAGCCGATGAACCCGAACTCCCTCACGCAGCGCTCGAGCTCGGGGATGCAGTTTTTCGGGGGCACGCCCGGGCTCTGCGGCAGCTGGCAGACGCCGACGAAATTCTCGGGGTAGAGCGCGCAGACGCGGTGGATCATCTCGTTGCAGTGCTCCGACCAGTGCCGGCTGGTCGTCTCGTCGCCGATGTGGTGGCTCATGCCCATCGCGCGCGGCGAGAAGATGGTGACGTCGGTGCCGCGCTCGCGCTGCTGCTTGACCTGCGCGCCCTCCAGGCTCGCGCGGATCTCGTCGTCGCTGATGCCGAGGGACCCCTTCGATGGCGCGTGCTTGGCGTCCTCGAGCGCGGCGATCTGGCGCTTGCGCCATTCCTCGAGCTGCTTGGGAGCGGTGGTGTAGTGTCCGTGGCAATCGATGATCATCGGTCTTCTTTCTCCGGTTTTTCCTCGTACCCTTCCTCAGCGCAGCGCGCGCGTGACGTCGTCGAACAGCTCGTCGACCGAGAAGCGCTTCGGGATCATGCGCTGGCGGTAAACGGTGTCGATCACCACCTCGAGGTTGCGCCGGTTGGCCTCGACCCCGAAGGGATTGACGTCGATCTCGCCCGCCTTGGGCAGCTTCGCCGCCTTCTTGCTCTCGCCCAGCAGCCGGTAGATCTCGCGCACCGCGCCGGGATCGGACTTCGACAACGACTCCTTCACCACCACCATGTGGTTGACCTGGATCGCGTTGTATTTCTTGCGCCAGGCCTCGGCCGCCGCCGGAGGATCGGGGATGAGCGGCACCAGACGCGGGTCGCTCGGCACCGCGGGCAGGATCGCCGCGTCGACCTCGCCCGCGAGGAGCATCGCCAACAGCTCCTTGTCCTCGGCCGCGCGCTCGACCGAGGGCGGATCCTTGAATTCGGCGACGTGCGCTTCCTCGAAAGTGACCCACTTCACGCGGTTGAGATCGACTCCGTAGTCGTCGGCGAGGATGCCGCGCAGCCAGGTCGCGGTCGTCACGGTGTAGGAGCGCGTGCCGACGCGGCGGCCGGCGAGGTCCGCCGGTGACAGCGGGCCCCGTTCCATGTTGTAGACGATGTGCGGGTGCTGGAAGCGCGCCATCACCACCGCAGGCAGGAGAACGAGCGGCTTGCCGTACGCCTTCGCCATGAGGAAGGTGACGATCGCCAGCTCGGAGCAGTCGAACTCGAGGTTCCGCACCACGCGCTTGAACGCGGTGCTCACCGTCTTCACGTCGGCGAAGTCCAGGGTCACCGCGCTGGATTTCACCTCACCCTTCTTCAGCGCCTGGGTCAGCGGATAATCGCCCAACAGCATGCGCACGGGCTTATCCACGGCGGTGTACCCTTCGGCTTTTCCGGGGGAGACCTCCAATGAGCGATGCGAGAGAAGTCGTGGTGATCGACGTCAAGATTCCGTTCTGGTCCATGGTGGTTCTTCTCGTCAAATGGGCGATCGCGGCGATACCGGCGATGGTCATTCTGGTGATCCTCGCGACCGCGGCGTCGATGGTGCTCGGCGCGGCGTTCCACTGGCCCTGGATGGGCAAGGGCATGGTGTAGTTTTCGATTTTCTTCCTCCTCCGGACGCTCGCGACGCCTCCCCCGATTGTATAATCGCAGGACTTCCTGAGCCACCCGACTTTCAGCAATGCACACCGAAGAAAGCCTGCTCGCCAACGTGAAGATGGCGCCCCGGGACCCGATCCTGGGGCTGACCGAGCTCTACGTTGCCGATCCCAACCCGAAGAAGGTCAACCTCGGCGTCGGCGTCTACTACGACGACCAGGGCAAGGTGCCCCTGCTCGAGTGCGTGCGCCGGGCCGACGAGGCGCTCGCCGCGGCGGGCGTCGCGCGCCCCTACCTGGCGATGGACGGCTTTCCGGACTACGTCCGGCAGGTCGAGTCGCTGCTCTTCGGTCCGGACCACCCGGCGGTCGCGGCGGGCCGCGTCACCACCGTCCAGGCGGTCGGCGGCACCGGGGGCCTCAAGGTCGGCGCGGACTTCATCCGGCGCTTCGCGCCCGAGGCCGCGATCTACATGTCCGACCCGACCTACGACAACCACCGGCCGCTGTTCGAGGAGGCGGGCTTCAGGATCGAGACCTACCCCTACTACGATCCGCGCACCCGCGGCATCCGGTTTCCCGAGATGCTCGCCGGTCTCAGGGCGATCCCGGCGGCCTCGGTGGTGCTGCTGCACGCCTGCTGCCACAACCCCACGGGCGTCGACATCCGGGGAGAGCAGTGGGACGAGGTGTTGAGGATCGTCGCCGAGCGGCGCCTCATCCCGTTCCTCGACTTCGCCTACCAGGGATTCGGCGAGGGCGTGGAGGAGGACGCGCAGGTGGCTCGCCGCTTCGCCAAGGCGCTGCCCGCGGTGCTGGTAGCCATGTCCTTCTCCAAGTCCTTCTCGCTCTACGGGGAGCGAGTCGGCGCGCTCTCGGTCGTCGCCGCGGACTCAGGCGAATCCGCGAAGGTGCTCTCCAACCTCAAGCGCATGATCCGCACCAACTACTCGAACCCGCCTTCGCACGGCGCGCGCATCGTCGCCGCGGTGCTCGCATCGCCCGAGCTTCGCGCCCTGTGGGTGAAGGAAGTGGTCGGCATGCGCGACCGCGTGCGCTCGATGCGGCGCGAGCTGGTCGAGCGCCTCGAGAAGCGCATCCCGGACGACTTCGACTTTATCCTGCAGCAGCGGGGGATCTTCTCCTACTCGGGCCTGTCGCGCGAGCAGATGATCGCCATGCGCGAGCGCTTTTCGGTCTACGGCATCGAGTCGGGCCGCATCTGCGTCGCGGCGCTCAACTCGCGCAATCTCGACTACGTCGCCGACGCGATCGCCGCGACGGTCAAGCTCTCTCAGCCCGCCACGGCCTAGGCCTTCGTTGACATAGTCCGAACGGACCGCGGAGCGCAGGCATTTTCTCCTACCGCTACGCGATGACACCGGTGTATGTTCTGCCCTTTCATCGTCCTTCACATGTCGCGCGTCGTCCGCTTGCTGCTGCCGCTCGCAACCGTGGCGCTGATGGCGTCCTGCGGTGGTCGCTCTACGGTGTCCGTCACGCCGTCCGTCCCGCCGTCCGCGGTGCTCACGAACGGAGCGGTGCAGCTGGATTGGAATCCCGTGACCGAGCCGAACGTGAACGGGTACCGTGTGTACTACGGCACCGCCTCGCGGACCTACGTGCAGCCCTTCGGCCAGGGCGTGGCCTCGACCGCGACCACCCACACGGTGACCGGCCTCCCCGGCGCGCACCGGTACTTCTTCGCCGTCACCGCGACCAACTCCCTGGGTAAAGAAAGCGGATATTCGAGCGAGCTGTCCCTGGACATCCCCTGAGCGTCTTCCTTGCGGCGCCGCCCGCGCCGCCGGCGTATGATGCCTCGTCCTGTGGAAGGGGGAGCAAGGACGTGGCTACCAAGCTGAAAGCCGTCGACGTCGTCACCGTCGGCGTCGGCCTCACCGGCACCATCCTCGCCAAGGAACTGGCCGACGCCGGTCTGAAGGTTGTCGGCATCGAGCGCGGGCGCTGGCGCGACACGCATCCGGATTTCGACATGCCGACCGCTCACGACGAGCTGCGCTACGCGCGCCGCCACGAGCTTATGCAGGACTTGTCGAAGGAAACCCTCACCTTCCGCAACGCCATCGGCGACACGGCGCTGCCGATGCGCCAGATGGGATCGTTCCTCCCGGGCGAGGGGGTCGGCGGCGCGGCGGTGCACTGGAACGGCGTCACCTGGCGCTTCCTGCCCTGGGACTTCGAGACGCGCAGCCGCACGCTCGCGCGCTACGGCAAGGATCAGCTCGCCCCCGACTGCAGCAGCCAGGACTGGGGCGTCACCTACGACGAGCTCGAGCCGCATTTCGACCGCTTCGAGGTTCTCTACGGCATCTGCGGCAAGGCCGGCAACCTGAAGGGGCAGATCCAGCCCGGCGGCAATCCCTTCGAGGGCCCGCGCTCGCGCGAGTACCCCAACCCGCCGATGAAGACCTCGCACGTGGGCGCGCTCTACGGCAAGGCGGCGAGAGAGCTCGGCTACCACCCCTTCCCGGCGCCTTCGGCGAACATGACGCGCCCGTATACCAATCCCTACGGCCTGACCATGGGCGCGTGCGTCTACTGCGGCTACTGCGAGCGCTTCGGCTGCGAGATGGGCGCGAAGGCGAGCCCGCAGACCACGGTGCTGCCGGTGCTGATGAAGAGCCCGAACTACGAGCTGCGCACCCTCGCCAACGTCGTGAAGGTGAATCTCGATTCCGAGAGGAAGCGCGCGGTCAGCGTGACCTACGTGGATTCCCGCGGGCGCGAGTTCGAGCAGCCGGCGGACCTCGTCCTCCTCACGTCCTACGTGTTCTCCAACGTCCGCCTGATGTTGCTGTCCGGCATCGGCAAGCCCTACGATCCGGCCGCGAACTCGGGCGTGGTGGGGCGCAACTACGCTTACCAGACGAACGGCAACGTCACCGCCTTCTTCGAGGACAAGATATTCAACCAGTTCATGGGCGCGGGCGCGCTGTCGATGATGATCGATGACTTCGACG
>Ga0137403_10003247_pt1 | contig 19565 bp, 17 predicted proteins | sample CZOMad2_1_16fung_FD_122057 | JGI IMG/M metagenome (GOLD analysis project Ga0137403, IMG submission 122057) | Vadose zone soil fungal communities from Angelo Coast Range Reserve, California, USA - CZOMad2_1_16fungal (Hybrid Assembly) | ecosystem: Environmental > Terrestrial > Soil > Vadose zone...
GAACGGTTGGCGATGTCGAGGAGCACTTTCGCGGTGTCCGCGACGCGCTGAATCGAAGTGACCATCTGATCGATGGAGGCGGAGGTTTCCGCGACGCTGGAAGCCTGGACTTGCGTATTTTTCACGACGTTCTGCACGTTGATGCTCATCTCGTGCATCGTGCTGGTGACTTCTTCGATGGCGGAAGAGGCTTGGACGCTGACCTTTGCGGATTCATCGGCCGCGCCCGCAACTTGATTGGAGCCGGCGGAAACCTGCGAAGCGCTGTCGCGCGTGGAGCGGACGATTTCCTGCAAGCCGTGGGACATGCGCACGAAGGCGTTGCCGAGCGTGTCGCGCTTGGAGCGCGGTGTGACTTCGATGGCAAGGTCGCCTTCGGCGACGGCCATGGAGACGCTGGCCATTTCCTTCAGGTACGCGACCATGTTGTTGAAGGTGGTGGCGAGGGCGCCGATTTCGTCGTTTCGGTGAATGTCAATGTTCTGGTCGAGGTCGCCAGAGTTGCCGATTTCCTGGGCGACGGAGATGAGGTGCTGGAGCGGTTCGGTAATGGATTTGGCCGTTCTGACTGCCATAAAGAGTCCAAAGCCGATAGCGAACATCGTGCCGACGACCACGATGACAAAACTGACTCTGTTGGCAAAGGACGCCGCGGCTTCTGATTGAGCGCGCGCTTTGCCGATGTCGGTGTTGGCCTGGTCGAGGACCGTGGAAGACTTGGTTAGCCAGGAAGCGGGATCCTTCTGCAAATAGAAGATCTGGAGGTCAGAGACGGTGGCGTCGCCGGAATCGACCTGGTGGCGCTTGGCCAGCAGGGGCTTGGCGAAATTGTCGGCCCAGCTGGATTCCGTGCTTTCGACCTGGATGAGCGCGGGGTGCAGGGATTCGTTGGTGTTCTTCGCTTCGCTCTGCTTCATGATGTCGGTAAGTTCGATGAATCCCTTGTTCACCTTGTCTTCATCGCGAGGATCGCCGCTGAGCAGAAAATTATTGAGATTGAGGCGATTCTCCATGATCTTGGAGCGGACCAACTCGATGGTGGTCTTACTATCCAGAGCATTAGAGGCTTCGGTGCTGGCGGAACTGGCCTTCCACAGCGAGCCGATATCGACAAAGAGGAGAATGAGGAGGATCAGCAGGATCGCCCCAAAGCTCCGATAGAGTTGCTGCTTGATGGTCATTGCGTCACTTCCTCCACACCCCAAATCAAAACCAGATTGCGAACATTCAGTGAAAAGAGCCGCCTCACCGGGCCGTGTTACTGCTTAAAATCGAATTCAACCACTTGCGTCGTCTCTTCCGGCGCGGGTTCGAACTTCCATTCCTTGACCGCGTCCTGACACGACTGGACGAGAACCGGGTGTCCGCCCAAGGCGCGCGCAGACTTCACGCGGCCATCGGGGGCGATGACGACTTCGATTTTGACTTTGCCGGTGATGTTCATCCGGCGAGCGAGCTCCGGAATCACTGGCGTGACTTTTGTTTTAACCTTGCGCTTGCCTTCTTCAATGGTCGTTTGTTGTGCGAACGCCAGCGAGACGGCGAACAGAGCCGTAGCGGCGACGGCGAGCAGTTTCTTGCTCCAAGTGAATGCCATTTGAGCCACACCCTCCTCAGGTGGGAAAGTACCCCACGATAGAGAAGGCAAGTCCAATGCCATGATGAGGGGAGAAATATGGATGCGAGAAAATTCGCGGGGAACGGCGTTAACTACTTTTGATTTAAAAGATTAGGGGGAGAGAAAAAAACTAAACGCGTTTGCTGGAACGGCGGAAACGTCTCATGGAGCTCGAGGAATCAGGCGTTAGGTCTCACGCTGAGACGTGGGGGAGAGAACGCGGGTTCGGCGCGTTGACGAGTCCGTGTCAGGGGTAGGAAGTCCCATTGACTCAGAATGAGATGGCTCGGTAGCTTGGAAGTGCGTGGTTTCTTAATTTGAGACGCGCAAAGCCCCTAAGCCCCTTATGCGTGAACGGAAGAGTATCTCTGCGCGCCGCCCTGCGGCTGTTTCTGGCCGGAAAAACTCCGGACGGCCGAAGCATGACTATTCCAAAGAATTGATGGAACTGGTGGTAGAAGCCGCGAATTCGCGCGTGCTGCCGGAATTTCTGCGTGGATTTGCCGAGCGTACCGCGGAGATGCTGGATGCGGAGTGGGCCGGCGTAGGCGAGATTGTGGGAAGCCGCGTGGAGATTTACACGCGGAGACCAGGCTATCCAGCAAACGAAAAAGAACGCGAGTGGCTCGGGCAGGGCCTGCGGCGGAGACGCCCCGGGCTGGAAGTGTTTCCGCTGAAGCGCACGAGCCAGCACATTGCGTTTTATCCGATTTATGCGAGCGATGGGGAGCTGATGGGCACGCTCTGCCTGCTGCGGAAGGCGGCGGGATTTTCGCGGGCGGAGGAAAAGCTGCTGGCGGCGCTGGCCAGCCACGCGGCGCTTTCCATGGAGAAGGTGCGGCGGTTTTCGCAACTGGAGCGGTCGAAAAAGCAGTGGGTCGAGGACATTGACGCTATCAGCGATTACATCGCGGTGCATGATCAGGCTTGGAAGATTGTGCGGACGAACCGGTCGCTGGCGACGGAGCTTGGGATTCCGCCCGCGGCGCTGGTGGGTGAGCCCATCAGCAGCCTGCGCCATATTGCGGAAACGGGGAGCGCGCTGCCCTGCCCTTTCTGCCGCGATACACGAGAGGCGCGGGAAGAATACATTGCGACGAGCGCGGGGCGGACGTTTCTGGTTTCGACGTCGCGGACGCGAGGAGTGACCGAGGAAGAATCGCGAACGATTCACGTGCTGAAGGATATTACCGACCGGCGGGAGGCTGAGAGAAGGTATCGCGAGCTGTTTGACAGTATTCAGGAAGGATTGTTTTTTGCCACGCCAGAGGGACAGTTCCTGGATGTAAATGATGCGCTGGTGCGCATGCTGGGGTACGAGTCCGCGGAAGAGTTGTTGCGAGCGGACGTGAGTGCGCATCTTTATCCCACACCGGCGGCAAAAGCGCGGCTGGTGAGCGCGATTGCGGAGCGGGGGGCGTTGCGGAATTACGAAGAGACGCTGCGAAAAAAGGACGGCGGGCTGCTGCACACGATGCAGAACATCAGCGCGGTGCGCGATGCGCTGGGGCAGGTGGTGCAGATTCGCGGATTGATGCTGGATGTGACGGAACAGAAGATGTTCCAGTCGCAATTGCAGCGCGAGCGCGATTTCAACCAGAAAATTCTGAATACCACGCAGAGCATGATTCTGGTGCTGGATACGGCGGGGCTGATCAGCTATGCGAACCGGCGTTGCTATGAAGCAGGATATCGCAAGGATGAATTGATCGGGCACCGGCTGGTGGAGTGGGTGGAAGGTTCGCACCAAAAGGATTTTGAGGCGGCGCTGCAGACCACGGCGCACGGGCAACAGGTGGACAACCTGGAATTGCGGGCGCGGCGGGCCGATGGGTCGCTGGGACATTTTTCGATCAGCTTGAGCCCGATGCGCGACGAAGCGAACCAGGTGAACAACGTGGTGGTGGTGATGACGGACATCACGGATGCGGCGCTGTTGCAGGCGAAATTGGCCCACGCGGAGAAGATGGCGACGATCGGGCGGCTGGTGTCGGGCGTCGCGCACGAGGTGAACAATCCGCTGGCGGCAATCCTGGGATTCACGGACCTGCTGCTGGAAAATCCGGAGATGCCGACGGCGGCGCGCGAAGACTTGCAGATTATTTTGCAAGAGACGCAGCGGACGAAAGAGATTGTGCAGGATTTGTTGAGCTTTGCGCGGCAGCGGCCCACACAGAAGGAGCCGGTGAACGTCAACGCGGTGCTGCGGCAGACGATCAAGCTGCGGAGCTACGATTTTTCGAGCCATGGCGTGGAAGTGAGCGAGGAGTTCGAGGCGAACCTGAGCCCGACGCTGGGAGACGCGCAACAGTTGCAGCAGGTCTTCCTGAACATTCTCAACAATGCTTACGACGCGATTCAGGAATCCGGGAACCACGGGCGCATCAGGATTCGCACACGGCGTGCCGAAGATGATGTTGAAGTGGCGTTTATGGACAACGGGACGGGAGTGGTGGACCCGGAGCGCATTTTCGACCCGTTCTTTACGACCAAGCAGGCGGGTAAAGGCACGGGACTTGGGTTGAGCATCTGTTACGGAATTGTGCGCGCGCATGGCGGAGAGATTCTTTGCTGGAATAATGAGGGAGAGAGCGGGAGCACGTTCGTGGTGCGGGTGCCTGCGGCGACGGAAACTTCGCTGGCCGCGGCTGTGAAAGAGGCGGGGCGATGACGGCGACCGCAATGCCGCGCCCGGCTGCGGCGATCCTGGTGATTGAGGACGAGCCGTCTGTGAGGGCTTTCGTGCGAGCGGCACTGGAGCGCCGGGGATATAAGGTGGTGCAGGCGTCTTCGGGAGCGGCTGGCTTGCAGTTACTGGAGCGTGGTTCGTTCGCGGGAGTGATATCGGATATACGGATGCCGGGCAACATCAACGGGGCGGACGTGCATGAATGGATTCGCACGAACCAGCCTCAGATGGCGAGCCGGCTTATTCTAATCAGCGGGGACACGGCGAACAGCGAGACGCAGCATCTGCTGGCATCCAGCGAGACTCCCTGCCTGGAGAAACCTTTTCGGGTTCAGAAACTGATTTCGATGGTGGAGAAAACCTTCGGGAAACCATGAGCGACGATCTGAAAATTAAAATATTGGTGGTGGACGACGAGCAGAGCATCCGGAAACTGTGCATGACGATCGGCGGTTCGCTGGGATTTTTGTGCCAGGAAGCGGAGAGCGCGGAATCGGCGGCGACACGGCTGGAAACGGATCCGCCGGACCTGGTGCTGACGGATTTGAAGCTGCCGAATCTTACCGGCGTGGAGCTGCTGAAGCGGATCAAGGCGCTTCTGCCGCGGACGGAAGTGGCCATCATGACGGGGCACGGCTCAATCGAATCTGCGGTGGATGCGATGAAGCTGGGGGCGTACGACTACATTGAAAAGCCGTTTCGCGTGGAAAAGATGCGGTTGCTGCTGCAACGCATGGCGGACAAGGTCCGGCTGGTGAATGAGAACGCGTTCCTGCGCGAACGGGTGAACACGGAAGAGAACCTGGACGGGATTATCGGGAGTTCGGCGGGGATGCAGGATGTGCTGCGGATGATCTCGCGGCTGAAGGATACGCGGACGCCGGTGCTGATTTCCGGGGAGAGCGGCACGGGAAAAGAACTGGTGGCGAGGGCGATTCATTTTCGTGGAGCGCTGGCGCAAATGCCCTTCGTGGCCGTGGATTGCGGGGCGCTGGTGCCGACGCTGATGGAAAGCGAAATGTTCGGCTACGAGAAGGGCGCATTTACCGGGGCGACAAAGACGAAGGCGGGACTGTTTCAGGCGGCCAACGGGGGAACGATTTTCCTGGATGAAATTGGCGAATTGCCGCTGGAAATGCAGGCGAAGCTTCTGCGCGTGTTGCAGGAGAAGGAAGTTCGGCCGGTCGGCAGCAACGACCGGATTAATGTGGATGTGCGCGTGATGGCGGCAACGAACCGAGACCTGGAATCGGCATACCGCGCGGGGACTTTTCGCAAGGATCTCTATTTCCGGTTGAACGTGGTGACCGTGCACATTCCGCCGCTGCGTGAGAGGCGCTCCGACATTCCGATGCTGGTGCACCATTTCCTGAACCGGTACGCGCCGGACGGGCACCTGCAGGTGACTGCCGCCGCAATGAAGAGTTTGCTGCAATACGACTGGCCGGGGAACGTGCGCGAACTGGAGAACTGCATTGCGCGGGCAGTGACTCTGGGTGATCACGAGGTGATGGACGTGAAGGATTTGCCTCCGGCGATTCGAACGGAACAACCGGCAAGCGGCGGTGCGGCCGAAGGCTCAGATTCCGCTTCCCTTTCCACCACGGCGCTGGCGGAGATGGAGAGGATGACCATTTTGCGCGTTTTCGAACAAGCGCATGGCGACAAGGCCCTGGCGGGGAAAATGCTTGGCATCAGCCGGGCGACCCTTTACCGGAAGCTGAAACGCTACAACATCGGAATGCGCGGAGACGAAAAAGAGGAAGAGATGGGAGCCGCTGCGGGCGAGATGTAGCGATGGCAAGTCTCAAAGCGAGTGATGGGTCGATACGAAAAGCTGAGACGAGAACGTTTCAGCGTGAGACATCCGGTTGGAACCAGGGATTTGGGAAAATTTTAAGCCTACTCCTTTCTTGAAGTTGCAAATCAGAAAAGCCTGAATCTTTTTGGCGCTCGGCGTGCAATTCCCTGCTTGGGACATTGTGTCCGGGTTCGCCTCACACGTGTATCTGCGCGCGAGGGGACGCAGTGGGGATGAGAAACAGTCGGAGTAACGAGGCAGAACCACGCGATGGCGCTGACTACAGACGAACAGGGATGCGCGGAGCAGTTGGCGCGTTTTTTTCCAAATCTTCCCTGCGTGCGAATCCCGGTGCGGGTTGCGCCTCTCCGGGCGGGAATTTCGCCTGCGCGGCTGCACGAAGCCGTCGTGGCGGAATACGGCTCGGAAGAGTACGCCATTTTCTTGAGCACGTTGCCGCTGGAGTTCGCGGATCGGGTACGTATCTCGGGTAACGGAGGGGGGCATTCAGCAGAGGCCACCGTGATTGCGCTGCAGTATCACGAAGGGCGCAAGGCAGTCGCGGTGCGGTTTGTGGACGGCCACTGCGAATGGATGAGGCAATCGTGAATAAAACGATAACGACTCTGAATTTGCCGGCTCCGTCAAAGGCGGATGGGGCAAAGCAGGCGCAGTGGGAGGAATTGCGCTCGGTCTTCCCGATTTACGTGGCGCTTGCGAAACAACTGCAGCTGGAAATTCCGATTCCGCAGAACAAGCGGATTTTGCCGGACAAGGTTGATCCGAATCTCTTCAGCCAGATTCAGAAGTGGCTGGAAGTGATGGATCAGCAGGTGATGGTGCACCAGTTGCGCCATTTGCTGCAGATGACGACGCTGAACGCGAGCGAGAGCGGGTTGCGCGCCCTGATCATGCGGCACTTGCGGAAGCAGGCGAAGAGCACAACCGACCGCGATAAGGCCGATTTTCTACTGGTGCAATACTTCGCGTTGACGGCTCCGCCGAAAATTTACCACAAGCAGATCGAGCTTTCCGACGTGGCGAACGTGCTGCGGCCGGTGTTTGGCGAAGTGGATTCCACGCCCCTGCCGTGGTGCGAGCCGCTGGAGAACATGATCCACACGCTGCGGGGATTCAAGAGCCTGCGGGACATGCTGCAGACCAATTTCATCGAGCAGGGCCGGCGCGTGAAAGAAACCGCGGGCGGGATGTTTTACGATCCCTCGGCGATGCTGGCGTTCATCCGCTTTAATTTCCTGATGCGGCGGACGCTGATCGAATTGATGCACGCGGACCTGATTTACATCCGCTCCGGGCTGGTGAATTTGCTGCACGCGGGAGCGAAGACGATTGAATGCCATGGCGTCGGCCTGGGAAAAGCGGAGCCGATCGAAAAGCTGCAGCAGATGACGGACGAGTGGAAGCAGCCGTTCCAGAAGGAATACACGGAACGCACGGTAAATCAGGCGTTCGAGAAATTGCTGGGATTACGCGCGGATGTGGAACGGGCGGTGGAGAAAGTGATCGGCAAATCGCCGGCCGCGCCGGTTGCTTCGGAGCCGGAGGCGCCCAGCAAGAAGAGCGCATCGAGCGCTCCAGCCACCGGGTCTTCTCCCAAAGCAAAGGAAAAACCAGAAACAGCGGCTCCAAAACAGGCCGAGGCTGCCGGGCCCGCATTGGATTTTGAAACCTGCATGGAGCAAATTTGGGAGCAGCTGATTTCGGCTCCGCCTTCACGCGGGCGTTCGATGACGACGGTGAAACTTGGCGCGGTGCGGCTGTTGATGTCTTCCTGGGAAGTGGCGGCGTTTGTTAGCGAGGACGGGCCGGCGGCGGAGGATTTGCGGCGCGCGGTGGTAGCGCGGGCGCTGCTTACGTCGAACCTGGAGCACGCCAAGGAAACTGGAAATGCGACGGGGCTTGACCGGGCGTTGACGATCGCGCGGGTGGAAGTATCTCGCCTTCAGGAGCGAGTGGAAGCGGCGAAGCAGGCGAAGGATACGGAAGCGGCGGTAAATCTGGGAATCAGCACGAAGCGGCTTCTTTCGGCGCTGGACGAGAGCGAAAAGCTTTAGTTTGTAATTGCGAGGCGTGGCAAGCAGGACAACGGGTCAGGGAGCAGGGTTCTTGCGAAATACAAACGTATTGATTCTGACGGACGACGCCGAATTCGCCAGGCTGCTTACGGCCTGCTGGCAGGTGGAGCGCCAGCTTCCGGGAATTTGCGTGGTGACCAGCGAATTCTGGAAAGAAGCGGATACGTCTTCGCCGGACTTGATTGTGGTGGGCCCGCTGAAGGATGGAAAACTTGGGGATGTGCTGCGGTCGATGGAACCAAATACCGCGCTGATTCTGTGCGCTCCTTCGGAAGCGAGAGAGTTGAGCCTGCTGCGCAAAAAATATCCCAAACTGCTGCATGTGCCTCTGCGGGAGGACTGGACGCAGGTGGTGTTGCTGCTTGCGGGAGAATCCTTGCGGCGGACCGAGGCGCTGAAGCTGGCGCGCCAGGCGGAGCGGCATGCGTCGCAGTACGCTAACCAGGCGACGCTGGGCCGCTACATGTACGACATGAAACACAACATGAATAACGCACTGACTTCGCTGCTTGGGAATGCCGAACTGCTATTGCTGGAACCCGGTGGGCTTTCCGCCCAGTCTCTGGCGCAGATCAAGACGATTCATACGATGGCACTGCGTATAAACGAAGTGATGCAGCGATTCTCATCGCTTGCCAGTGAATTGCGAGAGGGTGAGACGCAATCGCAAGTTGAGACGGAAGAAGTGAATTCAACGACGATTCCCCGCCGGTAAATGTTGTTCCACAGCCACTAACACCTCGCTTTTCAATCAGTTAGAAAAATCCAAAACAACCCGTAAGAACACCCCTAAGGTGGCCGCCGACGTGCAATTTTCCGACGTGGAGAACTATGCGGAGTGAATGCTTGTGCAGAAAAAAGTTCTGATCGTCGACGATTCGCCGGCCCAGGTGAAGCTGATTCAGGCGCTGCTGGAGCCCGAGGGTTACTGGCCCGTGGGCCTAAACGACCCGCGGCGGGTGGAAGAGGCCATTGCCATGGAACGGCCCAGCGTGATTCTGCTCGACGTGGTGATGCCGGAGCGAAATGGGTTTCAGGTTTGCCGGGAGCTGAAAAGCAATGCGGAATTCAATTCGATCCCGGTGATTCTGGTGACGTCGAAGGATACGGCGAGCGATCGCTATTGGGGCCAGCAACAGGGCGCGGACGGATATGTAACCAAGCCGTTCACGCGGGAAGAACTTTTGCGAGCGGTACGCCGCTTCGCCTGAGGGAGTTTCGAAGAGCAAAGGCATGAGCGAAGAATTCCAATTGACGCCGATACCCGCGGATGCGGAGCTGGGCGAACTGCTGGAGGCGATGGAGCCGGGCGTCCAACGGACACCGGAATCGCAGTATTGCGTATTTCGCAGCGGACGGGAGCGCTTCTGCTTTCCGGTGTTGGACGTGGAAGAGGTGCTGGAGTGGCCGCTGGTGACGAAGCTGCCGCTTTCTCCGGCTTACGTGCTGGGAATCTTCAATTTGCGCGGCTCGATTGTGCCGCTGATTGACATTGCGTTGACCGAGGGACGCCGGACGGGATTGCTGCCGAAGCATGTGGTGGTGGCTTCGCTGCGTGCCGACGGGAATCACGATGATATTCGTCTTGGAATTGCGGCTGACGAAGTAGTTGGGACTTATTCGGTGAAGGAAGCCGAGGATCTGCTGGAGCAAGCGCCGGAAAACGTGCCCCATTGCGTGGGAATGCTGCGGCATGACGACCGGCTGGCGCTGGTGATCGATTTGCGGCGATTGATTGAAGTGTATCCGGGACCAGGAATTTGAGGATTACAGGAAAGTGTTTGGGAGGCAGGAATGAAATCGCGACTGAGTAGCACAATTTGGATGCTGGTCTTCTTGAACGCGGTCGCCCTGGCCGGGGCGATCTGGTTTTCCTACAGCGCCGGAAAGCAGGCGGCGAACGGCGGATCTCCGCTTGAAAGCAGCGGAACGATTGTTGCCGTCGTCATCGCGATTGGCATGAGCATCGTGCTGGCATGGCGGCTTGGCGCGGCAATTCTGACGCCCGTCAGTGAGCTGGCCTCGTTCTCTGAACGGCTGGCCGCGGGTGACGGCAAGGCGCGAGCGGATGTCGGCACCAACGACGAGTTCGGCTACATCGCGGAGAATTTGAATCGCGCGGTGGCGAAGGTTTCGAAGGCTTCGAGCAACCAGGAAGCGAACGATTCGCTGCAGCGGAGCATCACGGACCTGCTGGCGGTGATCAACCAGGTGGCGCGCGGCGATTTGGCCTTGCGCGGCAAGGTGACCAACGACGCCCTGGGCAACGTGTCGGACTCGATTAATTACATGCTCGACAACTTCACGAAGGTTTTGGAACGCGTGCGCAAGGCGGCCATGGAAGTGGCGGTTTGCTCCAACAACATTTTGCTGGCCGCGGACGAGATGCAGGCCGGCGCAACGCAGCAGGACCAGGAAATTACCAACACGTCGAGCGCCGTGGAAGAGCTTACGGTTTCGATGAAGCAGGTGTCCAACAACGCGGAAGCCAGCGCCGAAGCAGCGCGGCGCGCGCTGGACGCGGCGGAACAGGGCAACCGGGCGGTGCGCGACACGCTGGAAGGCATGCAGCGCATCCGCGCTTCGGTGCAGGCGACTGCGAAGAAGATCAAGTCGCTCGGCGATCGTTCCCTGGAAATTTCGGAAATCATCAACGTGATTAACGACATCACCGAGCAGACCAACTTGCTGGCGTTGAACGCCGCGATTGAGGCGGCTCGCGCGGGTGAAGCAGGCCGCGGGTTCGCGGTCGTTGCCGACGAAGTTCGCAAATTGGCGGAACACTCCCGCAGCGCGACAAAAGACATCGCGGCTTTGATTAAAGCGATTCAGGCGGAGACGAACGAAGCCGTGGTGGTGATGGAAGACGGCACGAAGGAAGTGGAAGGCGGCGCACAACTTGCCGATCAGGCCGGACGGGCACTGGATGCGATTTCAAGCGTTGTGCGGCAGTCCGCGGAACTTGTGCAGGAAATTTCGCTGGCTTCGAAACAGCAGGTGCGCGGAACGGAAGGCGTGGCGCACGCCATGCAGATCATCTCCGGCATTACGCGGCAGACGTCGCAAGGAACTCGCGGAACGGTGGCGACGGTCAGCCAGCTGGTGAAATTGTCCGACCAACTCAACGAGGCCCTGGCGCAGTTCCGGGCGAACTCGAAAGCGGCCGCGGCACTGGAAGAAGCGGACCGGCAAGTCCCGGCAGGAGCGGTGCGTTAGAGGTGATAGTGACTCCCGCGCGTAGACCGGGAAGCGAGTGGGAAGGCCATGAGTGAACGCCACGGGGCGGGACACGGTTTGACGGACCACGAACTAAGCGAGATCCGCATGCTGATCGAAGAGCGTACGGGCATTCATTTCGACGAGTCGCGGGAGAGATTTCTTTCCACGCGAGTGCGGGAGCACATGCACGAACGTGGGTACACGCGCGTGACGGAATTGCTGCGTGCGGTGCGGAAGACGAACGTGGAATACGACTCCCTGCTGGAGCGGATGTTGACGCAGGAGACATCGTTTTTCCGGTATCCGGCGGTTTACGAAGCGTTCGAGAAACGGGTTTTGCCGGAGATCCACGTATCGAAATTCTGGAAGAACCCGCGGACGCTGCGGGTGTGGAGCGCGGGCTGCTCCACGGGCGAAGAGCCCTATTCCATTGCCATTACGATTGCGGATTCCCTTTCGTTTGCGGATGCGTGGAACGTGGAGATTCTCGCGACTGACGTCGGCAAACTGGCGCTGAAAACAGCGGAAAAGGGGATCTATTCGGGGCGGAGCTTGTCTGGAGTGAATGAAAAGCAGCTCGCTGCTCACTTCACGAAGGTGGAAAACAAGTTTCACGTCAAACCGCGGCTGAAGAAAATGATTTCGTTCGCGCCGATGAATCTGGCTGCGCCGGTGTATGTGGGCCGGATGGACTTGATTTTCTGCATGAACGTGCTGATTTATTTCACGGAAGAGCGGCGGCACTCGCTGGTACAGCGTTTTTATGAGGCGCTGGAGCCGGGTGGATACCTTTTTCTGGGCCATTCGGAATCGATTTCGAAGATGCCGGTGAAGTTTCAGGCGATTGTGCTTGGGGATTGCATTTTGTACCGGAAGCCGACGGCGCAGGAACAGCACAAGGCCGAACTGGTGACGGAGGGACGCGCGTGACGACGCCGGATCGCGAAGCCGTCGAGATGTTCCTCCAGGAAGCCGCGGAGCACCTGCAATATTTGCGGGAGTACGTGAGCGTGCTGCAGGAAGTTTCGCCGCGGCGGGAAGATCTTGAGCGGCTTTATATTTCGGCGCATACGCTGAGCGGCACTTCGGCGAGCTATGGATTTCCGCGGTTTTCGGAAGTGGCGGCGAAGCTGGCGCATATTTTTCAGTATGCGCTGCAAGCGCCGCTGGGCGACGACCTGCATGGGCCGTTGACGGAATTTCTTTCGGACGGGATCTCGTTGCTCGAAACCAGCTTGCTGGAGATCAGCGACGCCGGGCAAGAGAATGTCGAGGATGTGGCGGCGTTCAAGGAACGTTACCGCTTTGCCTTTCCGCCGGAGCCGCCTCCGCTGAATTTGAGCATGCCGGCAACCGCGCCCCTCTCGCAGGCACCATCGGATTATCAGGACGAGCCGGAACCAGTGAACGTCGGACAGACGGGATCGTATTTCGACGCGCTCCCGGTGGACGATGACGTCCCCAACGAGATTCTTGAGTTCTTCCAGCCGGAGGCCGAAGAACATTTGCAGATTGTGGCGGACTGCCTGCTTTCGCTCGAAGGCAACAACAATCCGGAAGAGATCAATCGGTTGTTCCGCGCGATTCACACCGTAAAAGGATCCGCGGCGCAGGTTGGTTTGCGGCGGCTGGGCGGCATTGCGCATCGCGTTGAGGATTTGATCGGGCGTTTGCGCGACGGCGAGATTCAGCCTTCGCCATCCGTGGTGGACCTCTGCCTGGAATCCGTGGACGTGCTGAAGAAAACGCTGCACCGCGAATGGGCGGACGAAGCCGAAATGCGCGGGGGCGTCGATTCCCTGTTGGGACGGATTGCTGCACTGGCACCGCAGGAGATTGAGGAAGAGGCGCCGGCGGCGACGGTTGCAGAGATACAGGAAGAGGCTCCGGTTAAAGCTGGAAGCGGAAAGACCGCGCCAAAGGCGCCGCTTACCGCAAAACAAGTTGCAGCGAACAAGTCGGTGCGCATCGCGCTGGGCCGCCTGGACCGCATGATGAATACGGTCGGCGAACTGGTGATCAGCCGCACGAAGATGGTTGGCCGGGTAACGGAACTGGAAAAGTTGATTGATACGCTGGGCTTCTCGAAGGAACGCTTGCAGGGGAAGGTCAACGAGTTCCAGGAGAAGTACGAGTTCAATCGCATTCGCTCGCAGCTGGCAACGCCGTGGGCGAGTTCGCAGACGAAAAAACTCCTGACCAATGCTGCCGCTGGCGAGGGGTCGTACCTCGAAGAGTTCAGCGAACTGGAGATGGATCGCTACGACGATTTCAATATTCTTTCGCGTTCGATGACGGAAATTTCGGCGGACGTGAATGAAGTTTTGTCGCAACTGGAAGGCTACGTCGGGCGGGTCGAAGGAGATATTGACGAATTTACGAAGCTGGCGCATCACCTTCAGGACGAAATTACCGCGGCGCGCATGGTGCCGATTGGGACGTTGTATTCGTTGTTATCGCGCGCGGTGAGAGACGCCGCGAAGTCCGCGAAAAAGCAGGTAGAGCTGGACTTTTCCGGAAGCGAAACGGAACTGGACAACAATATTATTCAGCAGATTTCAGATCCGCTGGTGCACCTGGTGCGCAATTCCGTGGCGCACGGAATCGAACTGCCGGAGGTTCGCGCGGCGCAAGGAAAGTCCGAAGAAGGCAAAGTTTCCCTGCGCGCCTATCATCGCGGCAATCACATTTACATCGAAGTGGAAGACGACGGGCGCGGCATCGACTACGAACGCGTGAAGCAGAGCGCGATCGAGTGCGGCCTGGTTTCGCATGAGACCGCGGACCGGCTGACCGAACGCGACCTTCGCGAAATGCTGTTCCATCCGGGATTTTCGACGGCGGCGGTGAAGACGGAACTGGCGGGACGTGGCGTGGGGCTGGACGTGGTTCGCTCCAATCTGAATGCGCTGAACGGCGAAATTGAAGTGAACAGCGCGGCGGGGTCGGGGACGAAGTTCACGCTGAAAGTTCCTTTGACGCTGATTATTTCGCCGGCGCTTTTCGTGCGCTGCGGCTCGCACCATTTCGCGCTGCCGCTGGCGGTGGTGGAAGAGATCCGGCGTCTGCGCGCGGACGAGATTGAAGATGTGGGTGGAAAACTGCTGACCAAGGTGCGCGACATCGTGACGGAGGTGGTGCGCCTGGATTCGTATCTCGGATTGCCGCCGCTGGAGCCCATCAACGGATATTTCCGCATGGTGGTGGCAAATGCGGGGAATCGCCAGATTGGCGTGGTGGTCGAGGAAGTTCTCGGTAAGGACGAGATCGTTATCAAGAACCTGGGTGAATACCTGCGGCGGGTGAAATTGTTCCCGGGAACCACAATCGCTCCCGATGGCAGTTTGATTTTGCTGATCGACTTGAACCGCATGGTGGCGACGGAGCCGAACGAGCGCCGCGCCGTGCAGGCAAGTCCCAGTGCCGCGCGCATTTTCGCTCCCGGCTCGACGGCTGTGGCGCGCGGAACGATTCCCTCGGAAGCGATCGATCGGGTGGATCAGGAACGCGTGATCGTGATCGCGGACGATTCGATCAGCGTGCGGAAATTCGTGGGCAGGATGCTGGAGAAAAACGGCTACCGCGTGAAACTTGCCGCGGACGGTCTGGAAGCGGCGGAACTGGTGGCGCAACATGGCTGCCACATGGTGATTACCGACCTGGAGATGCCGCGCATGACCGGCTATGAACTGATGGCGCAGCTCAGGCAGAGCCCGTCAACGAAACGAATTCCGGTGATGGTGGTGACTTCGCGCGCGGGCGCGAAGCATCGGGACCGCGCAATGAAAGAAGGCGCGTCGGCGTTTTTGACGAAGCCCGTGCAGGAAGATCAGCTGCTGGCCGCGGTGGAACAACTGATCGGAACGGAGGCGGCACGTCCGATCGTGCCGGTTGGATAGACGAGCCATGGTCAGCGCCCTTCCCAAAAAGTTTCGCGTGCTCGTGGTGGACGATTCCGCCTTCATGCGCAAGGTCCTGGAAACGATTTTCAACGCCGATGAGAATTGACAGTGATCGGCCACGCGAAAGACGGCCGCGAGGCCATCGCACTGGCGGAATCGCTGAAGCCCGACGTGATTACGATGGATTTGAACATGCCGCACATGGACGGATTGCAGGCGACGGCGCAGATCATGACCACCAATCCGCGGCCGATTGTGGTGGTGAGTTCGGAAAGCAAGGAAGGCGCGGCGAGCACTTTGCGAGCGTTGGAATTGGGCGCGATTGATTTTGTCACCAAGCCGTCATCGGGAATTGATCTGGACATGCAAAGCGTGAAGGATGATTTGCTGCGCAAGGTGCGGATCGCGGCGAAGGTGCGCGTTGTGCGTACCGCATCGCGGCTTGCGGCGGCGTTGCAGGCTCCGATGAATGGAAACGCGGCTCCGAAGCCTCAACCGCCTGCAGCTCGACCGGCTACGGCCGCGGCATTTCCCTCGGATATGCGATTTCCCGTGGTGGTTTTGGCGGCTTCGACGGGCGGTCCGGCGACGGTGATGCGGTTGGCTCCGGGATTCACGAAAGATTTTCCGGCTGCGGTGATTCTGGTGCAGCACATGCCGGCGGCGTTCACCACGCAATATGCGCTGCAGCTTGCGGAGTTCACGGGCGTTCGCGTGAAAGAGGCGGAAGCGAATGAACCGGTGCAGCCAGGGACATTTTACATTTGCCCGGGCGGCCAGCATCTGCGGGTATCTCCCACGGGGCGCATGCAGCTGGACGGCGCAACGGGACGGATTGACGGCTACCTGCCTAACATTGACGTGACGATGGAATCCGTGGCGGCGTTTGCGGGGGCGATGAGCATTGGCGTGGTGCTGACCGGGATGGGTAGCGACGGCGCGCGCGGAGCGAAAGCAATCAAGAATGCCGGGGGATACGTGGTGGCGCAGGACGAAGCGACGTCCGTGATTTTCGGAATGCCGGCGGAGGCGATCAAAAGTGGAGCGGTGGATCAGGTGCTCGGCATCGACGACATTTACTCTTCGATTGAGAATCGCGTGCTGGGATTGTGCAAGCTGTCGCCCACGGGAGTGCGCTGATGCAGTTTGCGGCACCGCACAAAGCGCCGCACGCGCGGACGGAGCAGATCATATTGTTCCGCTGCAGCACGCAAGTGTTTGCGATTTCGTCGGCGTCCGTGCAAGAAGTCCGCAGCGTGGACACGCTTGCCGGTTCGCCGCTGGAAATCAACGAGTCCACTCTTCCCAAGGTGGGGCATGTGTTTCGCCGGGGCGAGCAGAATCTCTACGTTGTAAATGGAGCGGTGCATTTTGGATTGAGGCCTTCGCCCGCTTCGCTGATTCTCCTGCTGCGCCGGTCGCGGACAGCGCTGCTGATTGACGGCATCGAAAAGATGACCACCATGACGCGGCTGCAGGCGCTGCCGGCGGCGTTCTGCAATGAGGAACGCGTGTGGTATCGCGGATTGACGGTGCTGGATCAGAACGTGATTCCCGTGGTGAGTACCGAGGGATTTCTTACGACCGACGAACTTTTTCTTCTCGACGCGCTGGTCAGCCGAATGGGAGTGCCGGAGTCTGCGGCAGTAGGCGAGATGGGTCTGGGCGTATGAGCATGGTGGAGCAATTCGACGCACGTTCCTGTGTGCTGCTGCGGCTGGGTGAGCGGCGGTTTGCGCTGGCGGCGGAGCAGATTGCGGAACTGGTGGCGCCGAGCCGCGTTTTCCGCTTTGCACACCGCACCATGGAGATTGATGGCGTGATTTTGCGGCGCGGCCGCGTGGTTCCCGTGTGCGATGTGGCGGAGAGGCTCACGGGAAAAAAGCTGACGTCGCGGCGATTTTATCTTGTGGCGACGCAAAAGCGGGGCGCGTCACTGGACTGGGTGGCGCTGCCGGTCAGCGGCGAATGCGAATTGATCACCGCGGATTTGACGCCTGCGGGAGAGTCGGACTCGCCGCATGTGGCGGCGTGGCTTTCGCATGACGGCGAAGTGATTGAAGTGCTGAATCTTGATGCGTTGACGCCGGCGCCCGTCCATCGCGCAACTCTGGTGCAAGGCGGAAGCCCGGAGGCACACGCATGATTGTGCCCGGGAAGCCCGCGAAGATTCTATTGATCGACAGCAACGTGCTGTTTTCGAAGAGGCTGGGAGACGCGTTGCGCCGGGAGGGATTTGAGGTGACGACCGCTACGCAGGCGGCATTTGCGCTGACGACGCTGGAATACAACGCGCCTTCAGTGATTGTGTGCGCCACGAATATGCGGGAGATGGGTGCGCTTGAAATCGCGAGGATTATTCACGCCGACCCGAAAAACGCGGCATTGCCCGTGATTGCGATGGGCGACGGCAGCCAGCGCGCGCTCATGGAGTCGTTTCAAGCGGGTTGCGACGACTATATTGACAGGCATTTGTCGCCCGGGGTGATCGCGAATCACATCAAGAACATCGTGGTCAGCAAGATGGAAGGGTTTCAGCCGACGCAGATGCTGGGCCAGGCGGATACCAGCCTGAGCGGAAATTTGACTCACCATGACCTGACCGGCGTGATGCAAATGCTGGGGCAGGCGCGGCAAACCGGGGCGTTGACCATCAACGCGGGAGAAACTGACGCGGTTTTGTTTTATGACGGCGGTGAGATTACGCACGCGGAGTGCGGATCGCTTTTTGGCGACGAAGCCGTGATTCACATCCTGAAGAACTGCGTGAAGTGCGGGGCTGGCGTTTACAAATTTATTTATGGCGCGGCTTCGGCGCAACGCACGGTGCTGCGTTCGGCGACCGACCTGATGCTGGATGCCATGCGCGAATTTGACGAGGCGGAGCGAACCGGCTCCGGCGAGTTGGCTGACAAGGAGGCCCAATGAGCGACGCGATTGTTCTGCCGGAGACCGGCACAGCCGAACCGCGGCGTACACCGACGGTTTATTTCATTGATGACAGCGCCACCATGCGTGAGGTCATCAAGATTGCATTTCGGCGCGAGAGCATCAACGTGGTCACGTGCGCCGATGCCGCGTCCGCGCTGGCGCAGTTTGCCGAAAATCCGCCCGACGTGGTGATCACCGACGTGATCATGCCGGACCAGGACGGGTATTCCGTTTGCAGCCAGGTGAAGCAGAATCCGCAGTTCGCGAAGACGCCGGTGATTCTGATGTCGGGCGTGGTGAACAAGAGCGTTGCCGACCGCGCGGTTGCGGTGCAGGCGGATGAGCTGGTGCGGAAACCGTTTCAGCCGCAGGAATTGATTTCGCGGGTGAAGAATTTGATTGGCCACGGAGCGCCGGCATTGCAGCAGCCGTCGGAGCGCCCGATGGCCGTGCCTTCGTTGAGCAGTTTGTTTTCGGCTCCAGCCGCACCGCGGATCGTTCCGCCCCCGGCGCCGGTGCATACAGCGCCGCCTCCGGCGGAATCACGGCCGGCAGACAACGTCTGGCCGCGCGCTCTGGCCGAGGCATTCGTGCAGCAGAGCAACGCAGGCGCTCCGCAAGCTCCACCAGCAGCTCCCAGCGCCGGCCCTCGTGCCGCAGGCACCGCAACGGACATTCAGAAATTGCGGGTAGAGATTTCGCGGCTGGAAATTCTGGTGAAGAAGCTGCAGACCGAACTGCAGATAGAACGCCAGTATAACCAGGCCCTCGAGCTTCACGTCCGCACACTCACCCAAGTGGATTAGCGGCAAGCACGCCAACCTGAACCGTCAAACAAATTGATCCCCGGCGCGACGAATGGGTAAGCAAAATAAGGCCTTTGTTGAAGAAAGCCAGGTTAAAAGTTCTCGTAAGGGAATGTGGAAAAAGCCTGTCACGGCGTGAACTGATTGAGTTGAGGGAATGTCGTAGCAAACCGCATCGGAAGACCCAGGAATTACTACAATCGATTCTGAAAGGACTTGGGCTCTATAGAACAAGCTTTCAGCCCTTCGGGGTACTAGTAGCCACTTTTCCGATTAGGCGACTTACCGGGAGCTAGCCACAGTTGGCACGCTTGGAATAGCTGAGAAATAGAAAAGGCGAACGCGGGTCAGGGGTCGACATCGCCCCCGCGTGCGAAGCTCAGCGACAGATCAAGGATTCGTGACAAGAATGGGCGCCACTAATCTCTGTTCTCGTCGTCATCATCATTGCGACCAGGACGAATGAAGCCGAATAGCCCGTGTGCCTCATCGGCGATACCTGC
>Ga0137403_10003248_pt1 | contig 19563 bp, 16 predicted proteins | sample CZOMad2_1_16fung_FD_122057 | JGI IMG/M metagenome (GOLD analysis project Ga0137403, IMG submission 122057) | Vadose zone soil fungal communities from Angelo Coast Range Reserve, California, USA - CZOMad2_1_16fungal (Hybrid Assembly) | ecosystem: Environmental > Terrestrial > Soil > Vadose zone...
CAAAACACGAACGATCCAACCGCAAGCGTGGTGTTGCTGAGACACGGTTCGCAAACTCTCTCTGCGCGCCCCGCAGATTTCAACAAAATCGATCTGGTTTCGCAGTAGCAAAATTTTCAGGAACAGGAAACAAGTGAAATGATTCGCAAAGGCCGCCTTTTTACTCCGGGTCCAACGCAGCTTCTACCGTCAGCACAACTCGCCATGGCCGCCGCCACCATGCACCATCGCACGGCTGAGTTCCGTGCGTTGTATACGCGCGTACTGGCGGACTTGAAAATCTTTGTCGGCACAAAGAATGACGTGGTTCTGTTCACCGCTTCCGGCACCGGCGCCATGGAAGCAGCTGTCGCCAACCTGACCTCGCCCGGCGATAAAGTGCTGGTGGTTTCAGCAGGCAAGTTTGGCGAGCGATGGGAAGGTCTGGCCAAAGCTTACAGCTGCCTGTTTGAAACGGTGCGCGCACCTTACGGGCAGACGGTAACGCCGCAGCAGATACGCGATGTACTCAAGCCCGATCACAAAGTGCTCTTCATTCAGGCGACAGAAAGTTCCACCGGCGTGCGGCACGATGTTGAAGGAATCGCGCGGCTGGTGAAAGGCACGGACACCTTGCTGGTGGCGGACGCCATCACCGGACTGGGCACCACGCATTTTGACGCCGACGGCTGGGGCATCGATGTGCTCATTGGCGGTTCGCAAAAAGCAGTGATGGTTCCCCCGGGCCTGGCTTACTGCTCTGTGAGCGATCGCGCATGGCAGCGGATGGAAACTACAAAAAATCCGCGCTACTACTTTGATCTGCGCAAAGAAAGAAAGAACGGCGCCAAGGGCGAATCTTCTTATACTCCCTCCACCGCACTGGTGGCGGCGCTGGCGGCCGCGCTCGATTACATCCGCGAACAGGGCGGCGGGGACCTGGCCACCGGGCGCAAACTTCTGATCGACAATGCCGAAACCGCGGCGGCCATGACACGCGCTGCGACCAAAGCACTGGGACTGAAACTCTTTTCCGCCAGTTCGCCCGGTGCGGCGTTGACGGCAATCGCTGCACCTGAAGGCGTGGATTCAAGCGATATCGTAAAAGCGTTTCGCAACCGCTTTGGCACGATCATCGCCAATGGACAAGGCGAGATGAAAGGCCAGCTTTTTCGCATCGCGCATCTTGGCTACTACGATTATCTGGACACCATCGCCGCAATCGGCGCGCTGGAACAAGTGCTGGTTGAGATGGGCAGGCCGGTGGAGCTAGGAGCGGGCTTGAAAGCGGCGCAGCAGGTGTATGCGGAAGCGACACAGCCAGCGGTGGCTGTGCGCTAAATGGTAAGTGATCCACGACAGACGTTTGGAACTTGCGCTTCGCGGGCTACTGGCCCGAAACACAAGGTCCCTCAGGCCTACTCGCGCGCTGATGACTGCGCGCGCTCGTCGACGGCCTTTCGGGATGACGTTTCTTGAGAGGCTTGGGGTATGCCATGAAGATTGTGATCGCAGAAAAAGTTGCGGCCAACGCGGTGCAACTACTGAAAGACGAAGCGGACTGGACCGTCGTCACGCCAGACCAACTCGGGAACGGTCTGGAAGCCGAGCTGAAAGACGCGGACGCGCTGATTGTGCGCTCGGCCGTTGATGTGAATGCTCAGGTGCTGCGCGGCGCGCAGAAATTGCGCGTGATCGGACGCGCCGGCGTGGGCGTGGACAATATCGATCTGGAAGCCGCGACCAAGGCCGGCATCGCGGTGATGAATACGCCGGGCGCAAATGCCGTGGCGGTGGCGGAGCACACCATAGCATTGATGCTGGCACTGGCTCGGCATCTTTGCCGGGCTGATTCCACCACGCGCGTGGGAAAGTGGGATAAGAAGTCGTTACAGGGTACGGAGCTGCGCGGCAAGACGCTGGGCATCGTGGGGCTGGGGCGCATTGGGATGGAAGTGGCGCGGCGCGCCCGCGCGTTCGATATGAAAGTGGTTGCGCATGATCCATTCGTTTCGGCGTCAATTGCGCGTGAGCGGGAGATTCAACTGGCGGATTTGGACCAAGTTTATTCGCAGGCCGATTACCTGACCCTGCACGTCGGGCTTACACCACAGACCGGAGGAATGATCAATGAGAAGTCGCTGGCGCGAATGAAGAAGGGCGTACGCATCATCAACTGCGCCCGCGGCGAACTGCTGGATGAAGCAGCCGTGGCTGCGGCGCTGGCCAGCAAGCAGGTTGGTGGAGTTGCGATCGACGTATTCACAGAAGAGCCGCCTAAGAATTCACCGCTGCTGGCCATGGAGAATGTGATTGCCACGCCGCACATTGCCGGATCGACGAATGAAGCGCAGGACGCGGTGGGTGTGCAGATCGCAAGCCAGGTGCGCGAGTATCTGAAACGCGGCGTGATACAGAACGCCGTGAACATGCCCTCGATTGATCATCAGCAATACACGCAGATGCAGCCTTACATCATGCTGGCAGAAAAGCTGGGCGCGTTCCTGGCCAACATCGTACCGCCGTCCGGATCGATACAGGAGATTTCAATCCGCTACACCGGGCGGATCGCCGAATGGAATACAGAACTGATTCGCAACGCCGCGATCCAGGGAGTGCTGAACCAGCGCATTGCCGAGCGGGCCAACGTAGTCAACGCGGCGGCGATTGCCCAGGAGCGCGGCATACAGATCCATGAAGGCAAGAAGACTGAAGGCGCCAGCGGCAGCACGGCCGATGTGATTACCGTAACGCTTAAAACCACGACAGACGAGCGCCAGGTGCGCGGCGGCGTGCTGCGCGGAAATTCATTGCGGCTGCTGGGCGTGGATGAAATCGATATTGAAGTGCCGCTGGGCGGCAACCTGATTTACATGCGCAATCGCGATGTTCCGGGCGTCGTAGGGAAAATCGGCACGTTGCTGGGCCGGCACAATGTGAACATCGGCAATTTTGCGCTTGGTCGCAAAGAAATGAAAGATGGCGCGGAAGCCATTGCGGTAGTTCAAGTTGATTCTCCGGCGCCAGAAGCCGTGTTGCAGGAGATCGCACAACTGCCGGAGATGCATGAAGTACGAGGACTGAAATTGTAAAGCTAATTATGAATGTGCGGGCTCGTCTTCGTGGGCCGCGCTTTGGGAACAGACTTGCCTCCGCTGCCGACCTTTACATTGAACGTAAACGGCAGCTTCTTTGGCGGGTAGCAGGCGTTGTTGTCACAGGCCTGATATTTCAACTCGCCGTGGATGGTATAAGTCCCGGTTGACGCCTGGCCTGGCGCGATCACAATTCCTTTGATGGCGAAGTCGCCGGAGTAAACGCTGAGCTTGGTGCTGGGATCAAAGGGGAAGCTCATCATCTGTCCCGCCGGATACTGCAGCTTGCCGAACGCAACTTCAGGGGGAAGGGAGAAATGCAGTTGCGTGGGGATCAACTCTTCGGTAAGCGGATGGCTGGAATTAATGTGATAAGGATCGTGCACATGAAAGTTGAACTGTACCGGAGAGGAGTGTCCGGGGGAAACAATGATGCTGCTGGCGGAAACGAAGTCAACAAAGACGCGGGGCTTCGGGGCCGACGCCTCCTGAGCACCTGCTTCCAGAGAGTAAACCAGCGCGCCACTGAACAGGCCCACACACACAGCCAACAAAATTAGACGATGAAGTTTCATCCCGCTCCTGCCTGTCAATTGCCCTGCGCCAGCGCCTTCTTGATGGCGTCTTCAATTACCGATTCGCCCGCCAGGCCGACGGTTTCGTCCACCACTTTGCCTGACCGGTCGATGTAATACGTAAGTGGCAGGCGATCGACTCCGCCATACAGGTCGCCAACTTTTTCCGAGCCCTTCAGCACAATGTAATTCACGCCCATTTTGTGGGCGAAGTCGGCAATTTCTTTATCGCTGGTATCGTCCATGGCGACGCCCACAATTTGCAGTCCTTGCGGCCCATATTTCTTTTGCAGGTCAACCAGCCAAGGCATTTCGATCTTGCACGGACCGCACCAGGTAGCCCAGAAATTCAGCAACACGGCTTTGCCGCGAAACGAAGCCAGCGGAGTGGCCTTGCCGTCGGGAATGCTCTTCAACTCAAAGACCGGCGCGACAGATCCCTTCGGCGGATCGCCCGCTCCCTGCGCTGGTTCCGGTGTGCCTTGGCCGTTGGCGGCGACATTGACTGCATTGGGTGGCTTACTTGTGCGCTTGCCCACCAGCAGCAATGCAGTAATCGCAACCACCACACAAAGAATGACAACAACGTTTCGGTTCAAAACAGTTTCCTCACAAAGTAAAACGGTTTAAGAATCCCAGGTAGCTGGAAAGCACAGTGAAATGGCGCGTGAGGATCAGTACACCCAGCACCATCAATAGCACTCCGCTGCAAACTTCCAGGGTATGCAGATGCTTGCGGAATCGGCTGTAAAAGCTCAAGAAACGATCAATCAAGAGCGACGTCAGCAGAAACGGCACGGCCAGTCCGAGCGAATAAACCCACAGCAGCATCACGCCTTTGGTCACGGTTTCAGCCGAGCCGGCCATGATCAGGATGGCGGAAATAATCGGGCCCAGGCAGGGGGTCCATCCGAAAGCGAAGGCAAAACCAACCACAAACGCGCCCAGCGGTGACTTGCCGCCTTTTACTGAATGCAGCCGCTTGTCGGCATAAAGGGCCTTGATCTTCATGATTCCGGTCAGATGCAGGCCAAAAATGATGATCACCCCACCGGCCACCCAAGTCAGATATTTCTTATATTCCCGGATTAGTTGTCCCACGCTGGTGGCGGCGGCGCCCAGCATCACAAACACCAGAGTGAAGCCCAGGATAAACATGAGCGAGTGCAACAGCACTGTATTCAACAGCTTGCGGTCTTTGTTCTGCAGCTCTTCCACGCTGGCGCCGGAGATCAAGGAGACGTATCCGGGAACCAGCGGCAGCACGCACGGCGATAAGAATGAGACGATTCCGGCCAGAAACGCGGTAATCGGAAAAGGTAATGAGGACATAGGCCTTTCTAAACAGACAGAAGAAGGATGTCCTTCATTGTAATCTGGTTACAGTTTTTCTTATAGTCGAGAAAATCGCGCGAAAGAACCTTGCGGGCAGCCGTGCGCGACGGGGAAAGCTTTTCGTCGGACTCGGCTGGTCATTGACTTTCAGAATCGCTCAGGCTGTAAGCGCGTCAGTCGCGCCCGATTACAGATTGCTCAACGTGACTGGCTTCTTCTTGGCCGCTGGCGCTGTCTTCTTTTCCGGGATGGTGTCATCGATAATGATCTTCTTTACGCCCTGATCGGTAATGATCTGGGTTGCCGAAGAAGCCGGCTGAGAAGACGGCGGTTGCGAAGAAGCGGCCGCGCGCTGAACTGGCTGCTGGTTCTGCTGCTGATACGTCTGTTGCATGCGCGGCGCAGCCTGAGTCTGCTGCTGGTTTTGCTGCTGAAACGCCTGCTGTACGGGCGGCGCGGAAACCGCTGCGCTGGGCGCTCTGCCGTGATTTTCCCACTGCGCTGAGGCCTGCTGAATGTAGCCTGAAAGCGAGCGGCGGACGCGCGCCAGAGCCGAGTAATCATCCACCAGTGACGCGGCTTCGCTCTTTTTGCCGGCAGCTTCACTGGCATTGATGAGCGAATCCACGGCTTCGCAAACCAGGCTTACGTCGTCATACAGCTTGAACGTGGTCGACATGCTGCCGCGGGAATTCTGTACGTTATGGATCAGTTCCGGCAGCGCGTAGCGCAGGTTGCGCTGCAATGATGTTGCGGCCTGCTGGGCCTCGGCCTGGTGCGAACTGCCTTTGAGGAAGCCCGACTTCCACCCTGATTTCCATTTCTCCACGTGAAGGTTAGCGATGTCACTCTGCGTGGCCTGTGATACGCGGTCCAGGCTGATCAACGCCGAGTTCAGGTCCATGCGGCCGGAGTCCGCGGTCTGGGTGCGCTGCGCGCCGCGTGCCTGCGCAGACAGGTTCATGCCGTAAACAAAACTGCAGGAAATAAGAGTGACTGCGACCAGAGTGTTCTTCATGGACAAAATCCTCGCTCAATAGCACTTAAGGATATAGCGATTCGTCCGCTGGCAATGCATTACTGAGGGCCAGTGGAACCAGCGGTGGGAGTATTGGGACGTTCGGGGGCGGTTTTTTGATCCGCGTTATCGGCGTTCACCCGTGGTGTGGCTGCTTTCCACGATCCATCGGATTGCTTTTTCCATACCACCACGCCATGGGTATGCTCGGTAGGTGAAAGAACGGCAAATCGCCAGAATTGGTTGGCGAGCTGCCTTGGGGAACAAAGGGGCTGCGTATGCAGCCCCCTCCGAAGCAAAATCTCCACCTGTTCGATTATTGGGTGGCTAGGAAAACATCGTATGCGGTCTTGCCAACGTCTGCCAACGTCTGCTGGTCCGTGGAGCCCTGGGTTTACGCGCGCGCGGTAGCGGAACAGATTGCCGTACTGGTCTTTCCGTTCAGAGAGTTGATAATCCAGGCTGATCGAGTAGATGCCCAGCTCTGGCAGGGTATGCAATTCGCCGGGTTGTGAGATGCCATCATGATTGGCGTCCACCCACAAGCGCAATGACGAAAAGATTTTGTCTCTGGCATCAATCACGCCATCGTCGTTGCCGCCGTTCATTGGATCGTCATAGATCGCCAGCGCGGCAAAGCCGTTGGGATGCGCCGATACTGGTTGCGATGTGAAATTACCGAACAGCTCGGCGCCGTTAGTGATCGTCCCGCTGCCGTTGTCGATGGCCGAAAGGGTGGACCACCGCTAGCTGCCCTTTTGCTTCTTGTTGCGATCTTTTTGACTGGATTTTTTGGCCTTCTGCTCCACCGACTTGAGGAGCCGCCGTGCTTTAGCGTGTCCGCCTTTGGCAGCCTTGGACAACCACTTCTGAGCATGAGCGATATTCGGGCGAACGCCTTCGCCGTCCGCGTAGGCACGACCGAGATTGTACTGGGCCTTGGCGTCTCCTCTTTGAGCAGCACGCCGCAACCAGTGCAGCCCCTCGGTGGTGTTCTTCTTAACGCCATCTCCATCGAGCAGCATCACTGCAAGATTCGTTTGGGATTTCAGATCGCCACGCAAGGCTGCTTGCCGGTAGAGGCGGACAGCACGGGGAGCATTGCGCCGCATGCCTGTGCCCTTATTGTTGAATAAGGCGACATTAAAAATGGCAGGAATATTCCCGTTCCGTGCTGCTTTTTCGAACCAATATCTGGCCATTTTCATGTCTCGCCGCACGCCTTTTCCAATGTCGTAACAATATCCGACAAAGTTCTGTGAACGAGGGCTTCCGGCCTTGGCAGCCTCGTGCGCGTCTTCGAAAGCTTCTTTCCAAGTATAAGTTTTCATCTTCATACCCCTTAGCTGCTCTCTTGCTTCTTGTCGCGATCTTTTCGATGATAGGGCTTGTCTTTCTTATCTTTTTTCTTGTCATCCTTTGGCTGAACATACTGCCTGTCGGGCTTGTAGTTAGGTGGCGGCGATTTTCCAGGCCGTACTTTCTCATGGTCGTCCTTGGTGCTCTTCCTCTTATCCTTCGTGTGTTCAGCCATCTGTGGCGCAGGAGGAGTCTGCGGGTTAGGCTGTGTGCTCGGAGTTGTGGGTTGTGTATTCGGTTTCGGGAGCGGCGGGGCCGCCACATAAGGCGGATTCAACGCATCCAGCATCATGTTGCCAGCACTCGGAGGGTCATCTGCGGGATGGTTTTCCATCGGCGGCTGAGTGGCGACAAGCACCATGGCACCCACGGACGGAAGGGCTATCAGTACAGCCGGTCCGGCGGCGGCAATGGCTGGTCCAGCCGCTGGCCCGAGTTGCTGGAGGGTCTGCTTGACCATCTCCATATCAACTTTAACATCGGTGTCACATACTGGGGGACATCCATGTCCGTCAACGTCAACGTTGGTCGTCGGAATACCGCGCACGTAGCCGTACAGATTTAGCGTTTGAGGATCAGTCAAATCCGCATACGGTACTGGCACCGGCGTCGCTGACCAATCAGCCGAGACCCACCGCCCTAGGCCATTCGAGTAATATCTCGCGCCGAAATAGTCGAGGCCCGTCTCGATGTCGCGCTTCTTGCCGGTGAACTTGTAGTCGTTGGAGTCGTTATTGACGAACTGAAGCTCGCCGCCCCAGGGGTAATAATCGGACTCGGCCTTGATCACGCTGGCGGAGTCGGTAATGACCGACGCAGTCTTGAGATGGTCAGAGAAATAATAGAAGACGCCACTCGTGCCGGTTGCGCCGTCGCGACGGGCCACGCGCTCGCCATCGAAGAACACATATTCAGATTTCAAGGTGCCGGCGAGATCTGTCTCCGCCACCACGCCGGGTGTCATGTACCAGTAGAGCGTGCCGCTGGCGGCCAGAGTCCCGTTCGACTTCCTGACGCGGTTGCCGTCGCCGTCATAGGTGTAAGCATAGCCGGCAGCTCCGGTAATGCGGTTTTCCTGGTCAAGCGTGTAGTTCAAACCGGCTGTAGCGTCGAACGTCATGTTGCCCGCGGCGTCGTACTGGTAATCAGTTCCGGAGGCGTGAATCCAGTTGTGCGCGTCGGCGGTGACAAGCAGATTTTCCGCGCCGCACTTGGTGACGCTCTTGTGCAGCAGGTTGCCCCAGGCGTCGTAGGTGTACGCGTTACCCCAGTATTCGGTTTTATTCTGAAGGATGGTGACAGAGCAGTTCGTGCCGGTATTCTGCGCCGACGCCAGACGGTTTAACGCGTCGTAGGTGAAAGTTTGATCGCGACCGTGGGTTGCGTCTTTGTAATTGAAGATGCCGAAGACGTTACCGTTGTCCGCGCCTGATGTGCCGTTGCCCACATGGAAGTCGTATCCGATGGAGAAGACAGGCTGGCTGGGAGCGTTGGCCGACATGTTCACCGGCTGAAAACATAGTGAGGGATAGAAAAACCATGGCAGAAAGGGTGGGGCCACCCGCCCATATCAATGTCTTTTTGCGCGTGTCTTCAATTCCTGCTCCAAATCCAGCTTCAATTTTGCAAGCCTGCGTTTTAAGTGTCGCGCGTGCCATTCCGCGTGCATCACCAATCGGACATCGAACTCATAAATTAGGTCCTCAAGCCGTTCTCTATCTCTAGGAAATTGCATCTGAGAGAGTTCTTTCAACCTTCGGTTGTGCTCTTCCCCGATTTCACTAAAATCCGCAAGATCGACTGCAATCCCGCTAATAAGATCCGGCTTTGACTGTGGAGAAGCAGCACTCAAAACTTTTCGCAACCGCGCAGAAAGTCTCGCGTTCTTGCGAACAAGGTTCATATCGATTTTCTTTCGGAACATGTTTTTAACAAGGGACGACAGTTCCTTGCTTTCTGAGTGTTTAGCCCTCGCCCTGCTGGAAAACCTTGTCCTCGATGCTGACTTGCGATTGGTGCGGAGTTTGTTTGTAGTGCTCTTCACTTTATGCCTCCGGGAACCTTCCCTTCCATGGTTTTGATGCTCTGTAGGACCGCCTCTCTAAGTTTTGGGGGAAGTCTATCGGCCAAACGTTTAGCCCTGTCGAGCAGAGCTCGCCCTTCGCCTCGATGATGGTTGTCACCAGGGTCGCCTCCTGTCACCTTCGCCAACTCCAATCCTGCAGCGGTGACGAGTCCCTTTACGACCTTCAGTGTTTGTTTATTGTCACTCATGAGAAGCACGTTCTCAACGGCTACGACTGAATACACTGCCTCGGCTTTTTGCTTATCCTCATTGTTGGCGACCACGGTATCTGTGACCCTTGTGATCAGCACATAGGCCGCAGCGATAACTGAAGTCGCAGCAGCAGTGAGAGCCGCACCGGTAGCGAGGGCAGTGCCCCTTACACCAACCACAATCGGGAGTGGAATTGGTACGGTATTTCCGGTCGATGATGTCCTCGGTCCGTCGGGTGGGGGAGAGATGGGTTGGTCGTCCCTTTTAGATGACCCTTGCTGGGGTTGCGGAGAATCGGCTGATCCCTGAGATTGAGAGCCATTGATGCCTTGCCTGATATCGAAGCCCCAGTCCTGAAAAGGCTCGAATACGTAATTGTGCCCGTCAGGATCAATCCGGTTCACCGGTCCGTTTTCAACGTAAGTGTATAAATTCAGGCTCTGCGGATCGCCAAACTTGGCATAGGGAACTGTCGTTGGCTTAGCAGCCCAATCAGGACTCATGAAACGGCCAATCGAATTGGAGTAGTACCTAGCTCCGAAATAATCGAGCTGGGATTCGGTATCGCGATACTGGCCAGTGAACTTGATCGTGTTGGTGCTCGTCGTCTTGCCTATGCCGGGCACAATGCCGCCCCAGGGATACATATCATTGTCATCGAGAATTGCCGCTGTGGTGCCAGTCTTGTCCACGAACATGGCCGTGGAATGCAGATGGTCGGTGATGTAGTATTTGATGTCTGGCGGATTGGGTGCGGGCTGAGGGACGTTTCGGGCCAAGTGCTGGCCGCCGAAGAAGATGTAATTTGTCCAAGCCCCTGAATTATCAGTTTCAGCAAGAACATCGCCGCTAGGGCCATACCAATAATTGGTGCCGTCGGACTTCTTCACACGCTGCCCATCCGCGTCATACGTGTAGCTGATGGAATTGGTGTTGCAAACCCAGTTTATATCAGGATTCATGCAGGCGATGCGGTTCTCCGCGTCGAAAGTGTAGCGGTTTGTACCATCGCTCTGCATGTTGCCCGCTGCGTCATAAGTGTAATTGAGCATGTGGTTGTTGGCATCTCCCGCCACTTGAAGATTCTCTCCTGGCACATTGATCACCGGAATCTTCTGCATATTGCCCCAGGCATCATACGTGTAAGTGTTAGCCCAGTGGGTCTGATCTTGTGCGGAGATCAGCCGGTTCAACACATCATAAGAAAACGTCTGCGTTCGGGTGGAGTCCTTGACATTGGTGATTGTGTAAATGTTGCCATTGTTGCTGCCGGTCGCCCCATATGAGTATTGCTTGTCGAATAGAGCCGCCGCGCCCGATGCGGTTCCGGTCCAGATTTCCGTGGGCTGGAGGCGGTTGTTGTAATCGACGTGGTATTTCAGGCTGTTGAAATTAGGGGACGTAAATTCCTTGATAGCGCTGCCAGCAACGTACGTGGGAGTCTGCGCGTAAATCACTCCGCTCGAATCTGTCGCAGTAGTGAGCCGCGCCGCACTGTCATACCCGTAAGTTACTGTGAAATTATTGGCGGGATACGCGAGGCTGGTCATATCGCCCAGCTTGTCATAACCGGCTGTAAAGGTCTTGCATCCGCTCACGCCGGGGTTGCATTGTACCGTACTAGTGACCCGGCCCATTTGATCGTAGCTGCTGAAGGATTCAATTGTATTGTTCGCCGCTGTGGCCGCCACCTGACGCCCGACCGGATAAGAGAATGACTGACCGAGGAAGCTCGCGTAATCATAACGATAGCTCGAATTTTGCGTGGTGCCATCGTTGTACGTTTTATCAGTCAATCGATTCAGCGCGTCATAGGCATACGTCACCCTGACGGTCTGATTTGAACCCCAGATCAGATTCGGCTTGGGCTCGACCTTAGAGGTCATGTTCCCCGCATTGTCGTATTGATACGTCATCGACCCGGCCTCGGGATTGTACGAGCTCAGCAGCCGTCCCAAAGAGTCATAGGTGAAGTTGCGAGGCCGCCAGGTGGGCGGAACGGTGCCGTCTGTGCAGCTCTTGTCCGACGTGGAATCTGCGCCTTTCTGGTGTACGCAGAGCAGATTGCCAAGCGTGTCGTATTGGTATTGCGTGATGAAAGGGTGGTTGGGAATGGCGCTGGCATCATAGCCGCCGGCCAGGGCTGCTCCGTTGGATGTGGTAAACGAAGGCTGGGCAAATGCGCCGCTGTTGTATGTGTACGACGAGGAGAGCGAGTAGTTGGCATTTCCGCCGGCGGTCTTGCTGGTGAGATTGACGGTGCTGCCTGAAGCCGTCGCGTACGTCAACGTGCCGCTGTTCACGGTGCTAGCCAACCGTCCAGCAATGGAACTGGCCGTATCTCCCGCTCCAAAGGTGGTTGAATAGTTCGTTCCGTTTACGCTGATAGTGATACTGCCGCTGTCGGAGACGCCAGCGTCATGTCCCCCGGTAAAGGCTGCGCCAGATTTCGTAATGCTGAAGGATGGCGGAGTAAAATCAGCGGGATCGTTGCTGGAGAGGCCCGTCGATAACGAATAGTTACTGGATGACCCTGTGGCGCGGGCCGTAAGCGTGACCACTGCGCCGGATGAAGTTGCGTCTGCGGGAGCGCTGCCATCGTTGTGGAAGGCTGCTGCCAACGCTGTAGCGATGGTCGTGGGGGTTGAGAAGTGCGAATAAGTGACGCTCTTCTGTACACCGTTGACGGTTACGCTCACAGTTCCGGTGTCATAAATCGTAGGTGGACACAAGCAGACAGAACCTTCGGTTCCGCTGATAGTTACGGTGCCGCTGCCGGAGGTGGCCGCGCCCCCGGTGGATTGTTCAGTTCCAGCGACCGCGACGCTTCCAGATGCGAATGTTGCCGGAGCACCGGGGTTTTGCTCCAACACCTTGACCAAGCGTCCTAATCCGTCGGTGCAGGCTTGGCGTTGCTTTCCCGTTTCATCAGTCGCTGTGGTGCAGACGACGGCAGGCCCAGAAGGATCACCGGGTGCGTCTTCATACTTGACCGTGGTAAAGCTGGAATCCTGCTTGATTGTCTTGGTGGTGCGGCTCAGGGCGTCATACTGCGATTGGGTAACGCCGTAGGTGGGTTCGGTTGTAAGGCAGTAAGGATTCGATACGCTTGCGACGCGTCCAGCCACGTCATACACAGTATCAACTTTGATTTTGCTGACGCAGTCGGGCGTGGTTTGCTGTGTTTGGACAGGACGGCCAACGCCATCAAAGAGCACCTTGTAATCGTCATACGTAGTCCCGGTGATCAGACGCTGTCGCTCCACCGTGGTGGGGTTGGGGAAAGTAAAGACAGTCTGACCGCCATCGGGGTGGTTCCCCTGGGTCATCCGCAGCATGTCATCATACTTGTAGGTAAAGTTCTGATTGTTTTCGTCGGTGAAAGTGGTCAGCAGCCCAGTGTTGAAGTCATAATTGCCGGTAATGATGTGATGGACGATTGGAGCGCCGCTCTCAGGCATTTGTGTATCTGGCATGTTTGTCTGAGTGAGGTAAGCCCCCAGAAACGTTGCCGAATAGGTGTAGCTCGTTGTGCGCGTGAGAGCATCAGTGTTCGTGGCCTTCATTCCCGTATCAAAATAAGTTGCAGTGCTGGGGATCAAGGTGTTGGTCGTGTTCAGCCAATGGTTGCTGGTGGTCAGATTGCCGCGAATGGTCATGCCCGCAGGGGGAGCAACGTGGGTTGGCGTTCCGATTCCGGATGAAGCGGGCGTTCCCTGGTCGTAAGTGTAGGTGGTCTGCGCGACCTGATTTCCGGCACCGTCTTTGAGCGTGGATGAGACAGGAAGAGAAATGAAATTGTTGCTTTTATAAGTGGCATTGTCCTGCCACAAATAGTGGCTTAGCGTGGAACGGACGAGAGTGTTGGAGAAATCGTATTCATCGCGTTGCAAGACGCTGCCGAAAACGACGGGGAAGGTCATCTGGACGCCCGTACTGTCAGGCTCGGTGAAGCTGTTTCCCGAATCGTACGTATTCACTGTGCGGTTGGTCTGTCCTGCCGGCAGAGTGGTTGTAACTTGCGCTGGGACGATGTTGAAACCGTATGAGTTGCTCGAGCGATCCGAGGTACCAGCGTATTGGGTGGACGCGGTCTTCAGAAGTGTCCCGGCAGTGGAAGATCCCTGATAATACTGAACCTGGGTGTCATGAATCGCAGCGTAAGCGCCTGGCACCGGGTTGGCAATGGTGTGCTTGATGTCATTACCGTCTGGGCTGGTAACGATGGCAGTACCGGAATAATCGAGTTGCAATTGCCCATTGCCGATAGGGGTACTGGTGATTTGGCCGGAATAGTGATAATTCCAAGTGTGTGGGCCGGTCCCGTCATTGGCGTCCACCGAGCGAGAGCTAACCCACATGCTGGCACTCTGGCTGTCGAAAGTTACGGGCGCATGGGTGTAGCCGTAGGTAATGGAGCCGCCCGTTGGAAAACCCAGGCGGGTAATATCACCGTAATTATCGTAGCTCAATGTCCATGCAGTACCATCGGACAGGACCACGGCGCTCAACAAGGAAGTGTTGGTGGGAGGATACTCTGGTACTCCTACCTGAAAGTTCGTGAAAATGGTGAATATCGAGTAACAGAGTGTGAATCTCCGCGTGCCGCTCACGCCACCATTGGCGATGGAGACGCTAGGCACATCCCACGCCTGAGCCGAAGCGGTACCCGAAGGGCATGCCAGAGTTGAGGTGCTGGTTCCGGGCTGGCCGCTACTCGTCGGTCCGGGAATAATGCGCCCCAAAGTGTCGGTCCAAGCCGTGGAAGTGATGGAAATCTGATTGCCGTTTGGGTCGGTGACCGCAGTCGGCTGCAACGTAGACATTATTCCACCTTGGCCATAGGTGAACCGTGTCCCATTTGGCAAAACCAGGGTGCTGGCGTCCAGTTGTAGCAAGCCGGAGGCATCCAGGGAGCGCATGGGATACTGCAGCCCCCCGAGAAATAGGTGGTGCCAAATTGGTGAACATTGCCGTCAGGAGACATAGCGTTGCCAGAAAACTCAGGAGTAGAAATATCCGCCGAGCGCTGAATCCACCAATCCGAACTGCTGGCGATGAATGCGCCCGTGAGCTGATAGTTGTTGCCGGGATTGTTAGCAATGGGGAACCTACCGCCGCGAGGCAGCGGCTCCCATTTAGAAGTGCACGTCTGACCGCCCTGCCCGTTGGGGACACACTTTGTCATTGCCGTCCACTGCTTGTTGCTGTACGTCAACGAGAAATCCAGTCCGAGACTTCCGCGCTGTGGATATGAAAGCAAAGGAATATGCAACACCAAGCCACCATTGGTCAGACTGACGCTGTCCAGGTCGCCACCGTGCCAGGAGTCATAAGGTTTCAAACCCTGGGTTTCATCGGGATTGGTTTGCGCCAACCCAGAAGCACTTCCCATCAGGACGATTGCCAGCAAGAACCATAGATTCTTTGAGTTCATAACTCTCCGTGCGGGTTTTGAAAAACAATGACATCAGCAAGCAAATAGGCAACAGATATTAAGCAACTGCCAGTTGCACAGGAAATCAAGACTCTTTTAGGGGTGTGGCTAAGTCTTATAAATGGAGATGGTGAGGATAACAAGTGACTAGTTTGTAAACAGCGTCAAGAAATCTTGGCTGTAGTGCCTGCGCGAGGCTCCATATGGCGCATGACCTACAAGCTGGCGCCACGGACTATCCAGGTCATCCAGCGGCTGGCTGAAACGACCTATGAAGACCCAGGACAGGTGCTGGCTGCGTACGTGAAAGCCCTGAAACTAAAAAACCTGACTTAATGTTTTTGCGAAATTGCCGCATTCAGTATTGTCCTAATTCGCAATTGATTTGGGCGAAGAAAAGAGCTATACTCCGAGAGCGCCCAAGGGTGTGAGATGTACGAGATCATTGAAAATTTAGCTATTAGCACTTAGCCATTAAGCATTGGCCGAAAAACTCAAACCCTTAACCACAAAGGGCACCCGTTCGACTCGCTTCGCTCAGGGCAGGCTGCGAAACACAAAGGGGCCTCAAGCCTGCGCCAATCGAAGCCTGAGCGTTGAAGTCTACGCCAAATTGGGATGACTTTGGATGATGTCGCTGAAACCCACGCCAAAATGGGATGACATGGGATGACATGGGATGAATGGGGGAGGGGAGGGGGAACTAAGATCGCCGAAATTGCCAAAATCGGGCAATTGCCAAAATTTGCAGCCCCCACCGGCGGTCTGGGGATCGAAAAGAATCGTCTTGATTTCTGCCGGGACGTTCTCGCCATAGTGACGTCGCGTTCCTCAACGATCTTAACTCGGTCTTGGGTTGAACTGGGAACAGAGCGCGAAAGTCTTCTCCAGGTGCTCAATGAAAATGCCTACTTTCGTAGATAACCGGCGACTGGCAGGCCGCACGGCAAGGATTGGCACCGTTCGCTCAAAGGCAGTCAGAAGACGGATGACCGTACCTTCCCTTAGTTCTGCAGCGAAGAGCCACGCCGGCGCCTGGGCAATCCCTAGGTGTTCAAGGACACCCATCCGCATTTGTTCAATATCGCTGGTTCGAAACACTCCAGTGGGGACAACACGCTTCGCGTCTTGTCCAGAGCCAAAGGTCCACGGCTTTACAGATCCCCGCTCAACAAAAACGACAGATTGAAAGCGGTTGAGATCATCCGGCGATTCCGGTGCGCCATGTCGTGTGAGGTATTGAGGAGTAGCGACGAGAATGGTCATGGTCTGCGCGAATCTTCGCGCAATCAGAGTGGAATCGGGAAGATCACCTGAGTGGATAGCTAAATCGAAGCCGTCTTCGATGATGGTCGTTGGGCTCTCCGATGCCGCCATTTCAATTGCCATATCAGGATAGGAAGCAAAAAAAGCCGGAAGCTTTGACACCATGTGCAGCCGGGCAAACGTGGGGGGAACGGTCACACGAATGAGGCCCTTCGGAGAACTTTGCCCGCGACCGATTCGTGACGTCGCGTTTTCAAAGTCGCCAAGAATGTGCAAAGCAGACTCATAAAAGTCGCGCCCCGCCTCGGTCATTGCAATTGATCGAGAAGAACGGTGAAGGAGTTCTGTGCCGAGCTCATTTTCCAGGGCGGAGATCTGTTTGCTGACAGCTGGTTGGCCAATTCCACGTTCCTTTGCCACACCGGAAAAGCTCCCTTTCTCGATTACCCGGACGAACATCTGCATTGCATCGAATTTGTCCACAACAGCCTCCCTATTCCTCTATGGAATGGATTCTATGGGAGGAAAAACGATTCTTCCGTTCATTGCCAGAGAATACAACCGAAAAAATGATCATCCGCCTGTGCATTCCTGTTGGGAATAGCTGGTATTCCCCACAATGCCAAATCTGCGTGCAATCGCGCCACATCAGATAGGAAGCCTGAGAGCTCCGAGCAAGATAACAGTCAGTTGAAACGCGGAGTGGGTGAATCGTTCAAGAAAACTGGAGGAGATCACATGTCTAAATTAACGCAAAAAGTGGCGCTCGTTACCGGCGGTTCCCGGGGCATTGGCGCGGCGATCGCAAAACGGCTGGCCGCGGATGGAGCGAGCGTGGCCATCACGTACTCGAAGGATGCCAGCGCGGCTTCCGCCGTAGTCAAAGCGATTGAACGCGATGGCGGAAAGGCCATCGCGATCCAGGCGGATGCTGTCGATGCCGAAGCGGTCAAAGGTGCGATCGAAAAGACCTTCGCGACCTTCGGCCGGCTTGATGTGCTTGTGAACAACGCCGGCACGGCAATTCCGAAAGCGTTTGCGGAGACGACGCTGGAAGAGATGGATCGAGTGCTCGACATCAACGTCCGCGGCGTGTTCGTCGCGACACAGGCTGCTCTGAAGCACATGAAGAGCGGCGGACGCATCATCATGATCGGTTCGGCGGTGGGAGAGCGTGTCCTGGTGCCCGGGCTTGTGCCCTACTCGGCCACCAAAGGAGCCGTGAAAATATTTACTCAGTCGCTGTCCAGAGAACTCGGGAGCCTGGGCATAACCGTCAACAACGTGCAGCCTGGTCCGATCGACACAGAATTGAATCCCGCCGCGGGTGATTGGGCAGTTCCGCAGAAGGCTGCCACATCACTCGACCGCTATGGTCACGTTGAAGAGGTCGCTGCGCTGGTGTCGTTTGTCGCCGGCCCGGAGTCCTCTTACATTACCGGAGCAAACCTAACCGTGGATGGCGGAATGAACGCCTGAGTAAGGAGAAATGATATGCGTGCAATGCGAGCCGAAACATTTAGTGGTTATGAAGGGCTGAAGCTCACAGACCTTCCAAACCCGGCGGTTACAACTGGAAAAGTACTTGTGCGAATCACCGCGGCCGGCGTCACGCCGCTGGACCATACGATTCTCTCGGGCAAATTTCACGGCTCGAAGCCGCCGTTGGTCCTGGGTAACGAAGGAGCGGGCGTGGTGGAAGAGGGAGGTGGAACGGGCTTTCCTGTCGGCTCGCGCGTGATGTTCTTCGGCGCCTATGGTGCTTTTGAGGATGGAACTTACAGCCAGTGGGTTTCGGTGCGGAAGGAAGACCTTTGCCTGATTCCTGGCAATGTCGACGACGTGACTGCTGCAGGTATACCGGTCGCGTATCTCACCGCGCAGGTGGCTCTTACTCTGGCTGGTTTGCGGCCGGGCAAAACTGTTCTGGCACCGGCGATCGGAGGATCGATCGGCAATGCAGTGACGCAATTGGCGCGCGCTCTGGGCGCAAAACACGCCATGTCAAGCACGACCAATCATGCGAAAGCCGAGCAGGCGAAGGCGCTCGGCTTCAATGAAGTCATCGATACCTCGTTAGAACAATTAGGTGACGGCGTGCGTCGTATCACGGGCGGTTACGGCGCGGACATCGTCATCGACGGAGTCGGTGGCGAAGTCCTGAGCGAAGCGCTCGGAGTGCTCGCGTCGGAAGGACGCGTCACAACACTCGGATATTCCGCAAGCCGTACGACGACTATTGACGTGACAAGTCTCATCGTGCCACAGGCCAGCATCCAGGGTCTCAACATGTTTGCTCAGCCGAAGGCCGCCATTATTGACGCTTGGAAAGTTATTGTCTCCCTACTTAAATCCGGCGCGATCAAACCGATCGTGGCCGGGACCTTTCCTCTGGCCGAAGCGGCTGATGCTCTGCGGTACCTCATTGAGGGCCGCCCCTTCGGCAGAGTCGTCCTAACAATCTGACGATGTCCAAAAGGAAAACGAAACATGAAAGAAAAACAGGTTAAGGATCCAGGTTTAACGAACAAAACTGCGTTGGTGACCGGGGCTTCCCGTGGAATTGGACGAGCCACTGCGTTGGCGTTTGCTGAGGCGGGTGCGCGTGTGCTGGTTCACTATGGCCGCTCCGCCCAGGAAGCCCAGTCTCTGGTCGAGAGCATCCACTCTATTGGAGTCCAGGCGGACGCGATAAACGCCGATCTGGGAACTCCAGAGGGAGCAACTTTGCTCGCCAAAAAAGCCCGCTCCATCGTCGGCGATCGATTGGATGTGCTTGTGCTCAACGCCGGAATCAGCAAAGCGGCACGCATCGCGGATTACACGCTGGAGGATTTTGACAATCTCTTTGCAACGAACGTTCGAAGCCCGTTCTTCCTGGTGCAGCAACTCCTGCCCATTCTAGGTGAAGGCTCGAACATCATCGTAATCTCCTCGATCGGAGCCCACGCTGTAGTTGGCAAGCCTGGCTTGGACAATCCTTCGATCCTTGCCTACGCCTCGACCAAAGGAGCATTAGAAACCCTTGTCAAGAACTGGGCTGCCATTCTTGGGCCCCGGGGTATCCGTGTAAATGCAGTCGCGCCCGGTGTGATCGACACGGACATGTCAAACTTCGCCAAGACTGAAGCAGGTCGCGAGGCCACTCTGGGTATGCAAGCGCTGAAGCGAATCGGGAAGCCGGAAGACGTGGCCGATGTAGTAGCGTTCCTGGCTTCGGA
>Ga0137403_10003249_pt1 | contig 19557 bp, 12 predicted proteins | sample CZOMad2_1_16fung_FD_122057 | JGI IMG/M metagenome (GOLD analysis project Ga0137403, IMG submission 122057) | Vadose zone soil fungal communities from Angelo Coast Range Reserve, California, USA - CZOMad2_1_16fungal (Hybrid Assembly) | ecosystem: Environmental > Terrestrial > Soil > Vadose zone...
CATGCCGGCGGCGCCGATAGAAGGCGCGGACTTTGGCCCGACCCCCGCACGTCCGCATGGAGCACCAGCGGCGCCGCCCCGCTTTCGATACGTCGTAGAACATCAGCCGACAGCGCGGGTTCGCACAGTTGCGGAGCCGGCGGGGGTCGGCGCCCGCGAGCAGCTCCGCCGCTGACCGCGCCACGGCCCCGTAGACGCGCGCAAGCGGCCCGCCGGCCCGCCGCCGCCGCGTGACGACCTTGCCTCGGCTGGCCGTCACTTCGCTGACCTCCGGGTCGCGCGCCAAGTGGTGGTTCAGGAGCGCGATGAGTCCGCGAGGATGCGTTCCCCCCATCGCCCAGGCCACGAGTCCCCGCCGCAACGTCTCCCGGAACCGCCGCAGCCGCTCGGGATCCTGACCGGCGGCGCTGCCCCTCAGCGCCCCGCGCGGCAGTACTCCCGCCGCCTCCGCCCAGACCGCGACGTCTCGCGAATCCGCGAGGAGATCCTGAAGCCGGCCGTCCTGCACGACCACCGTGTTCAAGAGATCGACGGCCAGCCGCTCGCCGAGGAAGAAGAATCTCATTGGGAACTTAACCGTTAAAGTACTCATTTACAGGTTAGCACGCCAGGCCCGACGCGGGTGGGCGGATGCCTGACCCTCAACCTTTTTCAAGGGAGATCACGACATGTCCCGCTTCGCGCAGTACACCATCGCTAATGCGCCCGAGTCCTCGCAGCCGCTCCTCGCGCGCGTGCACAAGGCGCTCGGCTTCGTCCCCAACCTCTACGCCACCTTCGCTGAATCCCCCGCCGTGCTCGAGGGCTACCTCGCGCTGTCCGGGAGTCTCGACAAGGGCGCCCTCTCCGCGACGGAGCGGCAGCTCGTGGAGATCGCGGTGAGCACGGAGAACCACTGCACGTACTGCGTGGCTGCTCATTCGACGATCGCGGGGATGCTGAAGGCGCGGCCCGAGATCGTGACGGCGGTACGCACGGGTGCCCCCGTCGGGGACGCGAAGATCGACGCCCTCGTCACGTTCACCCGCGCGGTCGTGCGCAACAAGGGCTTTGTCCCCGAGACGGCGGTGGGGGCGTTCCTGGCCGCTGGATACAGCAAGGCGCAGCTGCTCGAAGTCGTGGGGCACGTCGGCCTGAAGACGCTGGCCAACTACACACACGCGCTGGCGGGCTTTCAACTCGACGAGGCGTTCCGGCGGCAGCAATGGGACGCGCCGGAGCTCGAGGTCGCCTAGCGACCGCCGGCCGGGGCGGCTCGTTTGGGCGCCCCGATCTGCGGTGTGGCGGGCCGGGAGGACCAATGCACGTCGCTGAGCTGTGGCGCTATCCGGTGAAGTCGATGGCGGCCGAGAGTCTAACGCGGGCGGACATCTGCGCCGACGGGATCGTCGGCGACCGCGTCGTACAGGTGCGCGGCGCGCATGGGCGTGTCGTCACGGCGCGCACGCGACCGCGGCTGCTCGGCCACCGCGCGAGACTGGGCCCGGACGGGGAGCCGCTGGTCGACGGGCGGCCGTGGCGGGCTTCGGAGGTCGCGCGCGACGTCGTCACCGCCGTGGGGCCGGGCGCGCGGCTGGTGCGCGACGATGCGGTGGAGCGATTCGACGTGCTCCCGCTCCTCGTCGCGACGGACGGCGCGATCCGGGCGCTCGGCACCGATCGGCGGCGCCTGCGCCCGAACATCGTCGTCGGCGGCGTCGACGGGCTGGCCGAGCGCACGTGGGAGGGCCGACAGCTCAAGATCGGCGAGGTGGTCATCGGCGTGCAGGATCTGCGGCAGCGCTGCATCATGACCACGTTCGACCCCGATTCGCTCGAGCAAGACGTCGGCGTGCTGCACCGGATCAACCGGGAGTTCGACGGGCGCCTCGCGCTCAACTGCTACGTCGTGAGCCCCGGCGCTGTGGCGGTGGGCGATCCGGTCGAACTCGTAGGGTGAGGAGGATGGCCATGCGACACGAATTCCTGGTCGACACGTATTCCAGCGAACGCGTCAAGGTGTTGAGCGTCTGGAGCATGTTTCGGGACGCAGATCTGCGAGTGCGGCCGCACCCGACCGATTCGCGGGGGCGCAGCGTGCTCGAGCAGATGGTGCACCAGTGCGTGAGCGAGGACCTGTGGTTCCGGAACATCATCGGCATCGACGTCGGCGCGCCGCCGCTCCCCGAGCCGGAAACCCGCCTCGGCTTCATCCGTCGGTACGCCGAGGACTCCGCGAAGCGCCTCCACGCGCTGCGCGCGAGACGGGACGACTGGTGGGAGGCGGAGGTGGCCTTCTTCGACGTCGGGCGCAGCCGGGCCTGGGTGATGGCGCGGAGGATCGCCCACACGGCGCATCACCGGGGGCAACAAACGACGCTGCTACGGATGCTGAACCGCGAGCTCTACAGCACGTATGGCCCGACCGCCGACACCGGCGGGCTGTTCCAGCACCGGGCGCCCACGGTGTATGCCTATCCCGACGAGTCTGCGCTGCTCTCGGGCGAAGCGGCGGGCGGCCTGAAGGCGGCGCTGCCCGGCCCTGGAGGCGCACCGATCACGGAGCGCCCCTGAACGCCTGATAATCCCGGGCGCTTCGTCTTCACTTAATCGGGACGGCGGGATTTGAACCCGCGACCCCCTGAACCCCATGCGAATCGATATGTGGCCGAGTTACGACACTAAGTAGTAATCACGCGGCGTTCTGGGCATCGGTGTCGTAACGGCGGGCCCGAAGATCAACCGAGTGTCGTGAGAAACTCGCAGCAGAACTCACAGCGCGCTCCGCTACTCCAACGAGTACCCCGATGCCCAGTCGTGGTCAGGGTCTCGGTGCGGGGACGCCGGCGCTGCGGGGCTCGTGCGTCAACCGGGCCACACCGGCTATTGCCTCTTCGCGCCACGGGCGCAGCTCCGGATCGCAGTCCGCCCACCAACGTGCGAAGCGCGAGTAGTGGTGAATCGCTCGCGCCGTGTCGGCGAGCGCCTCCGACGCGCGGCCGAGCTGGAACTCGATCGGAGCGACCCCGAACCCGTTGTTCGACAAATCGAGGCTCTCGAGGTACGCCCTCGCCTCCCGTGCCCGGCCGGCGGCGAGCAGCAGCTTTCCCAACTGGTACCGCATATTCGCTGCCCACAGCTCGAAGCCCCGCAGCGCGGGCACCGCGCTCTCGAGTCCCCGAAGGCTGGGGGAATCACCGCGGTGCGCCGCGGCGAGCGCCAGGATGGCGCGGGCCCACGCGCGCTCGTGGTCAGCATCGGCCGTGTCGCCCCGCGCTGCCTCCACGCGGGCGATTGAGTCCAAATCCCGGGTGTATCGCCGCACATCTTGCGCGCGCCCCTCCAGGGCCGCCATCATGCCCAGGAAGACTGGCTCCAGCGTGTCGCCACCCATCCGGGTGAGAGCGTCAACCGCGCGTGGCGCGGTGCTGATGGGGTAGTCGTACAGGCGCGTGTACAACGTGAGCTGGTGCGCAACGACCGTAGGCCACGCCTCGGTAGAACTGAGCGCGCGAATGTCATCGGTCAGGAGTTGTGCATCGCGCAGGTGCCCCCGTTCCAGGTAGCCGTACATTGCCCCCGAATACGCCTGCGCGCGTGGCCCCAACGGATGCCGCGCGCCTCGCGCCAGAGCCAGGGCGATCGTAAGCGTCACCTTCGACAGCTCTGGTGTCGCGTCGATGGCGTGCTTGCCCGTGAGCAGCGCGATCGCGCTCGCCGTGTCGAGCATGGCCCGCGCCTGGCGCCGCGCGGCGCTGTCGCCCCACACCAGCGCCCGCGCGATAAACATCCCGACCGCCTTGGGGCCGCTCGGGTCGATCGCGCGGATGCGCTCCAGCAGGCGTCGTACCTCCGCGCTGTCCAGACGATCGAAGGCGTCTTCGATGAGGTGCAGGTACCCCGGGGCGAACGTCGGGTCGAGCTCCAGGCCGCGTCGCAGCGCCTGGCGGAACCTGTCGCGTGGGGTGAGTGCCGCACCCCCCAAGTGGAAGTAGGCCTCGCCGAGCTGGAACCAACGTTCAGCGTCGTCCGGGTACCGCGCTGTGAGCTGCTCGAGCGTGCCGATGGCAGCCGTCTGACCATGGGTCATCTGCTCGTAACCGCGCACCAGCAGTGCCTCGCGCGGCGGGAGGCGCCTGGCAAAGCGAGCAGCGCGTGCGAAATAGCGGCCTTCGTCAGCGTCAGCCCCGACATAGTGCGGCGAAATAGTCCAGCTCTGCGCCACCGAGAGGCGGTACAGTGCGAGGGCGAAGGTGCTGTCGGCGTCGACTGCTCGCCTGAACTTGGCAATCGCATCGACAGGCCGGGCGCGGCGGTATTGCTGCTCACCCTCGAGGTACGCTTTGAGCGCTGGGAGGGAAGTCGTCGTGAACGCAGAGACGTGGAAGTGCGCTGCGGCCGACGGATCGCCGAGCAGGCCGCTGCGCAGGATCTGCAGGCTCAGGCGGTCCACGAGCTCGGGGAGGCTGTCCGCGGGTCCCTCGCTCTGCGTCGCGCCCGCCGATGTTCCGCGGTCCAAGTCGTACACCTCGGCGCTGAGGCGGACAGCAGGACCGCGACCCACGATGCTTCCAAGGACCGCGAACCGTGCCCCAACCGATCTAGCCACACCAAGAGCTCGATCCGCGTCGGTGACCTCCTCCTTGTCGGGGATGTCGCGCCGCCAACGGCTCAGCAGCGTGCCCGGATCGACGCGCCGAAGTCCGCCTGCGCCGTCTAGGTTGAGCGACAGCAGATCGACGATCCCTTCGCGCCACAGCGCCAAGTCCGGCGACGCCACCCGGAAGGGAAGCACCGCGATCCCCGGAGGTGGCCCGCCGGCTTCAGGCCGCGACCGGTAATACCAGGTTCCTGCCACAAGCGCACCAAGACCGAGCGCGCCGATGACGGTTGCTGGGCGGAGCCAACTGCGGAAGCGCGATCGCCACGACGCCACGGTCCCTGGGATGGACGCTGCTACCGGCATGTGGCCCGCGCTCGTGGTCGTGAGCGCCTCGAGCGCATGGAGCGCTTCTTCGGCATTCTGGGGGCGATCGGCTGGGTGCTTCTCGAGGCAGCGCATGACCAGCGCCGCGAGTGCCGCGGGGGTGGCGGGGCGCTGCACCTGCACCGGTGTCGGGGTCTCGCTCGAATGCGCGGCGAGCACCGCCTGCGGCGGGCGGCCGGGGAACAGCTGGTGTCCAGTCAGCATCTCGTATGCAATGGCTCCGAGGGCGTAGATGTCCGCACGATGGTCGGTTGCCGGGTCGGCCGCTGCTTGCTCGGGAGCCATGTACGCAGCGGTGCCGAGCGCGACGCCGAGCGAGGTGATCGCGCCGTCGCGGGCGGTGGATGCGCTCAATGCCTTGGCGACGCCAAAGTCGGTGACGAGCGCAAAGCCACCGGAAAGGAGGATGTTGTCGGGCTTGATGTCTCGATGGACAACGCCGTGCGCGTGCGCGTGACTGAGCGCGGAGCAGACGTCACTGAGGATCTTTGCCGTGTCTGCCACGGGGAGTTCCCCGCTGCGCGCGATCCGGGCACGCAGGGTCTCGCCCTCGACTAGCGGCATCGTGTAGTACGGGAGCCCCTCGGTCACGCCCGCGGCGAGCAGGGGAACGATGCACGGGTGTTGGAGGCTCGCGGCAAGCTGGATCTCGCGGCGGAAGCGCTCGATGTTGACCTGCTGTGCGAGCTCCGAGGGGAGCACCTTGACCACGACCCTGCGGCCGAGGGAGGTGTCTTCGGCGACGAAGACGCGCGACATGCCCGCACCTCCGAGCTCGCGCTCGAGCGTGTAACTCGGGCCCAATGCGGCCTGGAGCTGCTCGTGCAGAGCCCGCACGCGCCTCCCTGACAGTCCCAAGCCGAATATAGGGCGCCCGTCGGTGATGGGCTATCAGGCTATGTCTGCTCGCCAGGGCCTCGCCTGCGCCGTATTCTTGCTACGTCTGGTTTCGCGCCACATGGCCGACCTCTTAGAACGCGTGCGGGCGTCCCTCGCGGGCCGTTACACGATCGAGCGCGAGCTCGGTGCGGGCGGCATGGCTACCGTCTATCTCGCCCGCGACGTGAAGCACGATCGTGAGGTAGCGCTCAAGGTCCTCCGGCCCGACCTCGCCGCGGTGCTCGGCGCTGAGCGCTTCCTCCAAGAGATCCGCATTAGCGCGAGGCTCGATCACCCGCACATCCTCACCCTCATCGACTCCGGCGCGGACGATGGCTTCGTCTGGTACGTCCTGCCGCTGGTGCGCGGGGAATCGCTCCGGGCGAAGCTCGCTCGCGAAAAGCAGCTCCGCCTCGAGGAAGCACTCTCGATCACGACGCAGATCGCGGGCGCGCTCGGCTACGCCCACGGCCACGGGGTCATCCACCGGGACATCAAACCGGAGAACATTCTGCTGCATGAAGGCGAGGCGATGCTCGCGGACTTCGGGATCGCCCTGGCTGTCAAGGAAGCTGGGGGCAACCGCTTGACCGAAACGGGGCTGTCGCTGGGCACGCCGCAGTACATGAGCCCCGAGCAGGCGACCGGGGACCGCCAGCTGGACGCCCGAAGCGACATCTACTCGCTCGGTGCCGTGCTGTACGAGATGCTGGCGGGGGAGCCACCGTTCAGCGGAGCGACGACCCAAGCGGTGATCGCGAAGCTTTTGACGGAGCGGCCGACAGGACTTCGGGTGATCCGCTCGGGAGTGCCGACCGGTGTGGAGCAGGCGGTAGCGCGGGCGCTGGAGAAGACGCGGGCCGACCGGTTCGGGAGCGCGGCGGAGTTCGTGGAAGCGTTGTCCAGGCGCCCGCCGGCAGGCCGGCCGAGCAGGCGGCGTCGACTGAATGCGCGTGTGGTCGGGGCGGCAGCGGGAGTGGCGGCTCTGGTGGTCGCTGTAACCCTCGCGGTCACGGTGTTGCTCAAGTCACCGTCCGCTCCATTTGTCCAGCGACAGCTCACCTTCACCGGCAGAGCTTCGGCTCCGGCCGTGTCGCCCGACGGCAAGACCGTGGCGTACATCGCCAGCAACCGGGCCCTCCTGCTTCAACGACTCGACGGGGGCGACCCGATGGTGCTGGTTCCCCCCGTGAGAGGCACATGGGGTTCGCCGCGTTGGAGCGGGGATGGCTCGACGATCCTGTTCCAGATGATGCGTGATTCGGTCGTCGCAGGTCACATCAATGTCACCAGAACCTGGATGATCCCCAGCAGGGGGGGATCGCCGCGTGAAGTATTGCCGGACATGTCGCCCTTCGACGCCGGCCCGGACAGTCTCACCGCCGTCTGGGCGCAGCGGAACCCCTGGCGCCTGGAGATCGTGGAGCTGTCGCCGTTCCGGGTTCGCACGTCCATTCCGGTCCCGGATTCGCTCGGCGAGATCCTCGAGGTCGCGTGGTCGCCAGATCGCAGGTGGCTAGCGTTCGCCGCTGACGGCATCCGGATCGTATCCGCGGCCGGCGGTGAGATTCGTCTGATCGCCAAGTCTGGCGAGAACATCAGGTGGGTCTCCTCGGGCGACGCGCTGTACTTCCTGGACGCGTCCAGCGGTTCGAACGACCTGATGAAGGCTGGAGTCGATCGGCGAACGGGCCGGGTCAGGGGCGGCTTAACACGCGTGGCGAGCTTGCCGACCGCAGATGGGTTCGCCCTAGCTCGAACCGGCACCCTCGTGCACACCCAAGTCGGAGGCTCGGCGCACGTGCTCGCGATGACCCTGAGCGGCCAGCCGGGGGGACGGGTGTTGGAAACCCACGCGCTCACCCAAGGGACGAGCCCGATCGGCGCCGTCGCTATCTCGGCGGATGGCCGACTGGTCGCCTTCAGCCGGAGGGCCGGCGGGCAGACCCGAATCGAGGTCGTCCCATTTGGCGGTGGCCCGCCACAACCGATCGGCGCCGGGTCGGGGAATCAGGAAGCACCCAGCTGGTCGCCCGACGGGGCGCTGCTCGCGTACGTGAACACCGACTTGAACGGATCGCGCATGATGGTGATGCGCTACCCCGACGGCACGCCCCAACCGCTAGGGTCCGTCCTGGTAGGATCCCCGTTGGGTCTCAGCCAGGGGGGCTGGTCGCTGGATTGGGTTCATTCAATGCAGGCAAGCTGGTCCGCGGATGGCGCCTGGGCTGCCTACCCGTGGTCCGACGTCAAGCGATTGAGCGTTGTGAACCTGGAACGCCAGACCGAGTCATTCGTCGCCGTCCCCGAGTCGCTTGGCACCCTCTACGTGGGTGAGTTGCTCTCCCCCGATGGTCGGCAGCTGCTGGTTAGCACGCTTCGCAGATGGAGTGACTGGGGTGAGCTCCGGGTGACTGCCGTTGACGGGAAGGTCTGGCAAGGTTTGGGAGAGCCCTTTGGTGAGTCTGCCCCCCTCCACTGGGCAAGGGACGGTTGGATCTACCTCATGAACAATCGCTTCCTGAGAGAGCAGTCCGGTCGATGGCATAACGAGATCTGGCGGACGAAGCTCTCGGGCGGCGCCCCACAGTTCATGGCCACCCTCCCGGACGGCTGTCGATACGCGGGCGCCCCTTTGATCTCCGCGGACGGGAAGCACGCCGTCTGCACATTTGTCACCAGTCAGTCTGACCTGATGGTCGCAACAGGATTGGTTCCGGCGTCCAGATGAGGACGACTTTCAGAGCCTCGGGGCGCGGGTGAAGGGCTCCGACCGTCTGACTGCCGCCCTCGCAGGCCGTTACACGATCGAGCGGGAGCTCGGCCGCGGCGGGATGGCCACGGTCTATCTAGCTCGCGATGTCAAGCACGACCGCCCGGTCGCGCTCAAGGTGCTGCGCCCCGAGCTTGCGGCCGTCCTGGGCGCCGAGCGGTTCCTGCGCGAGATCCGTCTCACGGCACAACTCCAGCACCCGCACATCCTGACACTCATCGATTCCGGGGAAGCGGACGGCTTCCTCTATTACGTCATGCCGTATGTCGAGGGCGAGAGCCTCCGGCAGCGTCTGGAGCGGGAAGGCCAGCTGCCGCTCGATGAGGCGCTGCGCATTACTCGCGCGATCGCCTCGGCCCTCGATTTCGCGCACGGCCGCGGCGTCATCCATCGCGATATCAAGCCCGAGAACATCATGTTGCACCAGGGCGAGCCGATGGTGGCGGACTTCGGGATCGCGCTGGCGGTGAGCATGGCGGGGCGGGAGCGGCTCACCGAGACGGGGCTGTCGCTCGGCACGCCGGCCTACATGAGCCCGGAGCAGGCGAGCGCCGAGCCCAGGCTGGATGGTCGCAGCGACCAGTACAGTCTGGCTTCGGTGCTGTACGAGATGTTGGGGGGGGAGCCGCCGTACACCGGGCCCACTGCGCAAGCGATCATCGCCAAGCGTTTCAGCGAGCCGGTGCCCCATCTCGGGACGCTGCGGACGGTCCCGACTCACGTGGAAGCAGCCGTGACCCGAGCCCTAGCGAAGTCGCCGGCGGATCGGTTCGCGACGACGGCGGGATTCGCGGCAGCGCTGATCCAGCCCACGTCCGAGACGGAATCTCTTCGGCCGCATCGTTTTTGGCGTCGCCATCCAGCCGGGACCATCGCTGGGGTGCTCTCCCTGGCGGCCATCGTCGTGCTCGTGGGGTTGAAACTCCCCCGCCGTCAGTCTGCGGCTGTCATGCCGAGTCAGCGTCAGGTCACGTTCAGCGCGCGCGCAAATGAACCAGCCTTGTCGCCGGACGGACGCATGCTCGCCTACGTCAGCGACGGACGCGCCCTGGTGCTCGAGCCGTTGGGCGGCGGTGAATCGGTCATCCTGGTGCGTTCGCCCGCATGGATCGCGGGGCCCCGCTGGAGTCCCGACGGGCAGTGGCTGTACTTCACGATGCTCCGCGACGCGGCCCAGTCGGCCGCGATCTATCGCATTCCGTCGCGCGGCGGCGCACCCGTCAAGGTGGTGGACGCGTCGGGCCCGATCGACCTGTCGCCGGATGGTCGGGCCTTGGCACGGACGGCCGGCGACAGTGTGATCATCGATGACCCCCTGACCGGCGTCGAGCGGACCCGTTTTTCGGCGCGGCCGTCGTCGCTCTCCTCTACGGATTCACTGTTGTGGGGTCTGGATTCAGTCCCCTGGTCACAGCATGTCGCATGGTCGCCCGACGGGCGGTGGATCGCCACGAGCAGGTGGCTGAGGGGAGTCGTGGTGACGCGATCGGATGGGCGGTGGAGCTCTATCGTCGCGCGCGATCGCTTCGGACCCGTTCGTTGGAGCCGGACCGGCGCCGCGCTCTATTATCTCCGACCGGTGCCGGGCGGATCGGAGCTGTTAAGTCTAGCGTTCGATCCAAAGACCGGCACGCCCGGACCCGAGGAACGAGTGGTTTTCAGCGGCATACCCGTGTCGCGGGCTTGGAGAGATCTCACGTTCGATCTGGGCGGCACGGGGTCCACGCTGGCCTACGTCGGCGGGCCGGTGAGCCAGCACATCTGGGCGTTTCGCCTCGAGGCCGGCCACGATACGGCGGTGGGACGGCGCCTCTCCGTTGATAGCCGTGCCTACGACTGGCCCGCCGTGAGCGCTGATGGCGCGACGCTGGCAGTATTGCAATACGAGACAGAGGGGCGCGGCAACTTCTTCCTGGCGCCGATGGACGGCGGAACCTTCGTTCGTTTCACCGACGACAACGGGCTGAAGAGTAGCCCCAGCTGGGCTCCAGATGGTGGACGGTTCGCGTATGTGCTCACGGACTCGGTTGGCTCCCGACTGATTCTCAGAGACCGATTCGGCCAGCGGCTGCAGATAGGAACGACGGCGCCCGCTTGGGTCAGCTACTTCCGGACGAATTGGTCGGCGGATGGACGGCTGCTACTGTATCCGGCCCGGAAAGGCCGAATGCTCGTCGCACTGGACGTCGCGCAGGGTTCCGAAGCGATCATTTCCGCTGCCGACTCGATCACGCCTTTCCTCGGCGCCGTGCTCTCGCCCGATGGGCGTGTGGTGTTCGCCGCCGGAATGCATCGCCCGGAAGCGGGGTTTCGGCTGTGGCGCACGAGTGTGGAGCGTGGCGCCTGGACGCGCGTGAGTGGGCCGGCCGGCGACAACTTACCGTTGCTGTGGAGCCGGGAGGGCTGGATCTACCTCTTCAATGATCGCGACGGAGCGAACCGAATGTTCCGACCAGCAAATCCAGCCTCGATTTGGCGAATGCTTCCCGACGGCAGCCGGCAGGAGCTGGTGGCCTGGTTGCCGGCCGAGTGCCGGTTCGGATTCGTGTCGATGTCGGGCGACGGGCGGCGGCTCGCGTGCGCAGTGCTCCATCAGGAGCCGGACATCTGGGTTGTGTCGAATTTCGACGCGGCCCGGTAGGGGTGAGGGCAGCGCGCCCTTCCGCTCGCCACGTCTCTACTTCGTCGTATTCTCGAAAGAGAGGCCGTGAGTGCGAAGAGAGAAAGCAGGACGAAGCGTCTGGCCATGTAGCCGACCGACAGAGATGGAGACGCGCGGCTTCACGGATCGGGCCCGCGACCTTCAAGCGCTTGTCAGGCGTCACCGCGCAAGGAATTCTCGTATCGCAAGGCCAATTCGGGCTTGTTCGCAGGCGGATGCCGTATGGCCGCAGGGACTAGAGATCGAGAGTGTTTCGGCCCGCACGTACTTCGCAAAGGCGACGGCTGAGCCAGCTGTAACCATATGATCATCCCACGAAAAGATTACGAGCATACGCGCGCGCACTTCCATCGCCGCGCGAGAGAGATCCCCGCCGAAGCGTGCGGCGACGTCGTGACGAAGGGCAGCGCGGAGTTGGGCTGCATAGTCCTCAAGGGTCCAGGTCTGACGAAGCGTTTTAGCCTCCTTCGCCACCTCAGTCGCAACCGAGGCTGAGCCCGACTCGTTCACGGCACGTGACGTGCGAAGGAAGAGCGTTAAGAGACGGGTCAATTGGGTCCACACGGAATCATCGGAAGCACCGAGCGCCCGTCCGTTCTGGAGCTCGCTCAATGTTGTGGTCCAGAGCAGCTGATCAAAGGATGCAACCTGCGGCGATCCCATGATGGAGATTGCCAGGTCGACGAAAGTCGGGTACCGAACCGCCCATTCGAATGCCTGCATGCCGCCCATAGAGATGCCGATCACGGCATGAAGCTGAGACAGTTTAAAGTGCTCCACGAGTAGGCGGTGCTGCGCCTTCACCATGTCGGCGATCGTCAGTTCGCGGAACGCGGCGCGAGCCTCGGTGGGGGTATTAGACGGCGACGATGAGTGCCCGTCACCGAAGGCATCGACGACCAGGGTATAGAACCGGGTCGTATCGACATACCCGTCCGGCCCCAACAGGGGAAGCCAGTCCTCCGAGCGACCGAGGAGCCAGGTTGCGATAAGCACGGCGTTCGTGCGGGCCGCGTTGAGGCGCCCAAAGGCACGGTAGGCTATTCGGCAGTTCTGGATGGTGGCGCCGCCTTCAAGGCGGCACATGCCGAGCGAGACAACGGTTGGCGGACCCTGGGCTTGGCTGCTCGCTGACGCACCGATCTGCAGGACAATGAAAGCGGCGACGAGACGGAGGTGTCGGGGCATGATCGGACCCGAACGGGAGCATGGGTGACGCCTGACGGATCGCGGCTAAGCTGCGCCGCCTGGGCTGAACGTTCACAAACGCAAGTCTACCATACTTGAAGGGCGGCGCCAGCTTCAGCCGGTGGTTAGGCCTCAGCGCCCCGGCTCACGCGTGCGCGGGAAGAGGCCGGCCAATTGCGCTTTGGGCAGCGTGTTGATCGGGACCGACCACTGCTCCGTACGTTCTACTCGGTCGGACAGATGGGCCGAGTCTGGCGAAAGTGTCAGCCTGCTCACGAAGGCAAGCGGGCGACCTTCGCGCCACGGCAGCGTCGAGGCTTGGACCTCCCACGGCACACTGCCACCGCGCACCCGGCCGGTTGAGAACTCGCAGTCCAAGTAGGCGATGATCTGCTCCCGCGTTGCGTGTGTCGCCTTAATCAATGAGTCAAGCGACGGCGCTGGGGGCAGGTCGGCCGACCGATTGCTTACATAGAGAAAGTGGTCGCCGACGATGAGCAAGGTCTGCTTCAACCTTCCGGCTTGCTCCACTCGCACGACCAGAAACGCGCTGTCACCAGAGGCTACCGAACGCCACGATTCTACATACGAGCTATCGAGGGCATGCTCGTACATTTGGCCCGGGCCGATTCGTTCCACGCGACCGATGTCGGCGGTGCCGACAGGCGGTTGGAAGTCGATTTCATGGTGCCAGGTAATGGTGTCGGCGACGGCCGTGACACGCCCGGTGAATCCCCGTTGGCGGGCAAGTACCAACAGCTCCGCATCGGTCAGGTCCGCGAAGGATGTGGCCTGTGAAAAGGAGGGTCGTTCGATGGGTAGGCGTATGTCTGCGAACAGGGTCGGCGTCTGAAGATACTGGACGGCAAACCGGCTAGACCGCACTCCCCTCACCTCAATCCACTCACGTGTCCACACCCCATGCATCCACGATGGCGGCGGGACAGATTCCTCGCGGGGCGATGGACGCGGCGAGCCCGAGCACGCGTGTCCGGCGAGGAGCCCCAACAGGACGGCTAGGCAGCGTTGATACGGCGATGTGTCCATGTGGCTCTCAGTGCACGACGAGACGGCGGACGCCTAACCAACATTAGACTGCGAGCCCTGCAGTCCAATCTTCGCTGATTACCCTCAGAACACCACGAAAATGCACGAAGACGCTGTTTCTTGCAGCACAGCGGGGAGAAGCCGTTTTCGCTCCTCTCTCTTATCCCCTGATGCGCTTTGCAGCGAATGTGTCGGCCCCTGACGCACGTACCGAGGGCCGTTGAGCGATGAAAAAGCCCAACACCGACACGCCGTGTGAGGCTTGCTCTTCACCCAATCGGGACGGCGGGATTTGACGCGTCCGGCGGCCTCAGCTCAACCCGCGACCCCTGACGCATAGCCAGCGCGCAGCGCTGGCGGAGCGGACGCGGTAGGGTGGGGAAGTGCCGGGGCGTCAACCCCATGCGAATCGCTAAGGAGCCGAGTTACGACACGCAGTAGCAATTACGCGAGGTTCTGGGCATCGGTGTCGTGTCTCGGCAGCAGGAGTACGACGGGTAGTAGCACGAAACCCACAGCAGAACTCACAACATCAAGTCCCCATACGTCGGGGGGCGGTGTTCTTATCTCCGCCTGACACTCCCGATGCTAGCGACCAATCATTATCTCGCTACAACCTTCAGCGCTGATTGTCCATACGCCGCAAGCAGCCGGGCGAGCATATCCGGCGTGAGACCCTGTGGGAAACGACTTACCAGTCGCAGCCTCCTCGCGAAGTCCGGTGCCGGCGGCGTCCCACGGAGTTCACCCTCTACTTGGGAGAACTCCCCGGTCTCGAGGGCACCGTAGGGAACCAGCGTCACCGTATCCTGGGCCAGGACCACAAGCGCCGTGTCCTGCACAGCGAGGAGTTCCCCCTGCGCCCTTCCGCCCCGCCGCAGCTCGAGCGCGACCGCCACCCCTTCGGGTCCGTTCGCCGGGGCGAATCGATCGACCCTCCCACCCATGTGGCACCCGACCAGCGCGAGCACAGGTCCCCACACCCAGCATCGTCTCATCGGACCGTCAATTTCCCGAGGTCGGCGAACGCAGTCTCACGAGCCTCCCGCACCGTGCCCCATTTCCGGAGCGCCTTCAGGAGGTCTGCGTCAAGGGACTCCACGGCGCCCGTATCGCGCGCAGCTCTGAGCCCATCGTGGCCGATCCAGGGCTCGTAGTAGCCCTGGGTGGCGATCAGGAAGGTCCGCGCCGGCTCCGCCGCTGCGGTCCCCACCTCGGCGACGACGGTAAAGCGTTCGCCAGGCGAGGTCCGGAGGTATCGCTGATCGGCGAGTCGCACACTCTCGAGCGCGGTGGAGTCGCGCCGACCCTTGGCATCGAGCAGCTGGCCAAAGTCGAGCGTTCGGACGACCGGGCGGCGCGCTCGCATTGCGAACGCGATCCGGTCGATCCGCCAGTTGTCCGCCGGAAAGGACAGCCGAACGCGAACGCTGTCCCGCTGAAGCACGGGAATGAGCACCGCGACGTCGCTCCAAGCGTGCGGCCCGGAGTCCCGAATGCGCGCGGTCTGGCGGTAGCGGCGGCCGTCCCAGATGGCTATGCGCATGCCCATCCGTTGCTCCTGCCAGCGCGCCAGCGCCGGCGCCCCGCCGTCCAGGTCGCGGCCGACCCAGTCGAGGGATCGGGCGCCACGATTGCCCAGGATAACTTCCGAGTACAAGAGCGTTGCGAGCAGGCTGTTCTTCAATCGGAGGACCAACGCAACGCTGTCGCCGCCTGGCGGCGCTGGTGCGACGACGTAGATGGCGTCGTCCAAATGGGCGGGCGACGCTTCCGCCAGAGTCCGCGCGTCGGTCCGGAACGCGGCACCGTCGGGCAGGGCAAGGAGGAGACGGAGATCACGGCCGCTGGCGTCGGCGATCGTGGTGGCGGGGAGGAGGTCGCGCACGGCCAGCGCAGCGCCGTTCGCGTCCGGGAGTACGGTCTCGTCGGCGGTGTGGTGGGCCTCGAGCAGCTCGAGATGATTGACGTATTCCGTTTCGAGCGCGTCGTTGCGCACTTCCAGCCGGATCCGGCCGTCCCCGTCTGCGCGGATCCCGAGACGATCGACGTCACGCGTCTCGAACGCCGGGCCGAGCGTGTAGGAGAAGCCCTCGGCTTGGAGCGCCGACGTGCCGGCGCTGTCGGCGTAGACGGTCGGACAGTTGCCGAAACAATCGCTATTTGAGCAAACGATCACGAAGGCGAGCAGTCCGGCCGCCAGCAGCCCGGTCCCGGTGGCGAACGTGGACACGATGGCAGTGGTCGCTCCGTTCGTGGCCCTCCGGAAGGACTCCATCGCGACGACGCTGTCGAGCGGCACGACAGACACGGCGGTCGAATCGCGGAGCGTTAAGCCGTACCGCACCCCTGGCCCCCGGAGCGTGTCGCGGGCGAGAAGGACCCCCACTTGGTACAGTACCGTGGAGCCGTCCCGGAGGTGGGCCTTGACCGGCGTCTGAATGGCGAGAGAGTCGGCGTTCGACCCAATCGCCTCGACCCGCACGCTGTGGAAGATACAGGCCCCGGCGACGAGGCCGAGCGCGGCCGACAAGACAACGCGCAGCACGCGGCTGCGACCCATTAGCAGGACCAGCGCCAGCCGAAACATCGGCGTCTCCTCAGGTAGTACTCCGTCAGCTCAATAGGACGGTTGGCTTGGTGCGTGTCAATGCCGGGAACGCTCGGACCGCTCAGTCGATTCCCTTCCATATAGCACCGCGACTCCGCACCGCCAGAGCGTGCCCGTCCATGCGAACAAAACTCACAACACGGGGTGCAGTCGAAGACCAAGCCCTACAGCGAAAGTCGCTGCAGGGCTTGGTCTTCACTCACTCCGGACGGCGGGATTTGACGCGCCCGCCTGCGAAGCACGCGGTGCCGGGGAAGGTCGGTAGGGGCGCAGCATGCTGCGCCCCTACAACGCTCGCCTACGTGTTGCGGCAATCGGTGTCCATGGTGCTCCGACCAGCGTCCATTTTGCGCCGATCAGTCTCCATGTAGCGTCCGCCGACCCGTGCTTTGGGGCCGCGAGCCCATGTCTCGAGCGCGTCAACCGAGGTCTTGCAGCAAACACCGTGCGTCCAGGCGACATCGAGGGGGGTATCGCGCGGATCAATCGAGACTCTTCGCCGAGCTAGCGTCCCGCGCAGGCCCTCAGTTCTCCCGCACATGAGCAGTGCCGCCGTTTAGCGACCGCCGGTCGAACTGTGGCGCGCGACACTGCGTGTCGATCCGGCGCGCGAGTGTCCACATCAGGAATCCGTCGAGATTCATCAACGCAGCGCGACGATGTTGCGAGTGAGCGCGCATATGCGCCCGCGCAGTGCGTCTTTTTCGAAGGACACGGGCGCCGCGCGCAGCGCGCGCACAGGCGCACGGGTGCGTGGTCCGATTCTCGCCATGCGACGGGGCGGGAGAGGGGTCCTCACCCCCTGGCCCCGTCTCCCGTTCGCTGCGCTCAGGGCAGGCTCTTCGGGAGAGGGGGAACGAAAGGAGGATTTGTATGCTCGCGGTATTGCGGAGACGGCTGGAGATGGCCGTACGGGTGCGGGATTTCCTCCTGGCCCATCGGGCGGAGGGGATTCAGGGAGCCGAGGCGGCGGGGTTGGCACGCCTCGAGGAGCTGATCGCGCGTGCGGAGGCGCTGGCGGGGCAGCAGCGGGCCGGCGTGGTGGCGCGGCGCGGGTCCACCGAGCAGCGCGCCGAGGTGCGGCGCGCGCTGCAGAGTCAGCTGCTCAAGTATCTGTCCGCGGTTGGAAGGGTGGCGGCGAAGGGGAACACGGAGCTGGGCGCGCAGTTCCGGCTGCCGGCGACGCGCGCGACCAACCAGGCATTCCTCACGTTGGCCCGGGGTATGCTGGCGAAGGCGACCGAGCAGAAGGAATTGCTGGTGAGTCGCGGCATGTCGGAGAAGCTGCTGGATGATCTCACCGCGGCGCTCGCGCGGTTCGAGCACACGCTGGAGGCGACGCGGGCGGCGAAGCGCGAGCATGTGGGCGCGAGCGTCGATCTCGACTCGGTGGTCTCCGAGATCTCCCAGCAGGTGCGGTTGCTCGACGGGCTGGTGCGCTATCGGTTCGGCGGGAACGCCGAGCTGATGGGCGCGTGGGCGAGCGTCCGCAATGTGGCGGGGCCGTTCCGGTCGCACGCTGCGCCGGCGGCGGGTGGTGTGACGCCGGCGGTCATCAAGCCGGCGGCGTGAGTCCTCACCCCCTGTCCCCCTCTCCCCTCGGGAGAGGGGGGACGACGGACGTGAAGAGCGCGGTGGGTGGAGGGTCACCTACCGCGCCTCTTGTTGGTCAGTTATTCGTGCGCTGAAGCGCCGGCTCCGCAATCGCTCCAGATCGTCCTATCGCACGAGTCTTTGGATCGGCCGCCACCCAATGAGGATGACGTGATTATCGACGAGAGCCTGACGAAACTCGGGGCTGGACATGACGTCGAGATCGCGCTGGCGCCAGGCAGCATCCCAAACCGGAAAGTTCACGGTGACGGCCCGCATCTCCGCGTCGTCGTGCGCGAGATGAACGAAGAGCTCGGTGACGCCGGGTTGCAGATGCTTGACGACATCGATGTAGTAGTCCTTCCATGCAGCGGGCTGCACGTCTCCCTGCGGGGAGAAGATCGCGTCGGGAAACGGTACGGCGGCGTCAACATAAGGAAGCAGGTCCCGGAATACCTGCTCGTTGCGTGCCATGCGAATCGGCAGCCTGTAGTCCCGCGCCACCTTCCGCAGCACCGCGAACAGCGCCGGCGTGGCATAGAGCGCGTGCATGTGGGCATCGAGATGTGTGGGTTCCAGGCCCATGGACCTGGCGCGCTCGATCTGTGCCCGCACCTCGGTTTCGACTTCGTCGACCTTCGCGTGCCGGGCAAATTCTTCTGTCGTGGAATAGAAGAATCCATCGGGCCCGACGAGGCTGGGAACGAGCGTGCGCGGCGTCACCGGTCCCCAGCGGAACGTCTGCCACTCGGCGGTCAACGTCAGATGCAGGCCCAGATCGGCGTCGGGATGCGCCTTGGCGTACACGGCGACTTCTCCGAACCACGGGCACGGAACCATCACGGTGGCGGAGGTGATGAGCTTGTTGTCGAAGGCGGTGAGGCTGGCGTCGTTCTCCGAATGCGACATCGCCAGATCATCGGCGTTGATGATGAGCAGCTTGGAGTCGGCGGCGTAGCCGAGGCGCACGTTCAAGGGCTGATCGGCTCCCGTACCGGTCATGCCGGCGCTGAGAACCGCGGCGCATAAGCCGGCGATGTAACGCAATTGCATGGTTGGGCTCCGGATGTGATCAGTATTGGATTGCGAAGCGGCCCCGAAGGTTGCAGAGCGGTACAAGGCTCGTCGGAGTGGGCCAGCGCGCGGAATGTGGTGGGACCGTTCAAACCTAGGCCGCTGCGGTGATCACCGGTCCTGCCGGCACCAATTCCTTTCGTACCGGATCGATCTTCAGGTTCAGCCCTTCGAGCGAGTGAGCGCCGAGGAGCGTCATGTCTCCCGGATCCGCGAACACGACGAGATCGGGCGCCTCCATTCCTCCGGCGCGCACCAAAGCATATCCGATGTCCCGCTCGATGCGACGTCCGTCCGCGACTGCGAATGCTTGTGTTCGCTGCGCGCGAATGCCGAGGTCCTCGAGCACTCGGCGTGGAACCCAGGTGTACTCGCTTCCCGTATCGACCAAGGTCTCCGGCAAGGCTCTGCGCGAGCCGCGCATGTCCAGATTCTGGACTTCAATCGTCGTGCGGAAGATTCCCACGTCGCCCATGATAAATCCTTTACTATGGATCGCGACACCATTTCACTTCCAGCCACATCCAATTTACGTGTGATCCCCTATCCCCTGCCGCGCCTTCCGCCATGTTCTTGCCATCAAACTCAATCGTCGAGGTAAGCTCGAGCTACAGAATCTCACGTTCCCTTCCATTAGATGGCGCCCACGCACTCATGTCGGGACAGATGAGACTACGTACGGTGGGACCCGATAGCCCCGGCCAGTGTGAGCCGGGACTATCGGACGACCGACCGCGAGATCCACGTCTCTGTTACTGTCCCGA
>Ga0137403_10003250_pt1 | contig 19556 bp, 19 predicted proteins | sample CZOMad2_1_16fung_FD_122057 | JGI IMG/M metagenome (GOLD analysis project Ga0137403, IMG submission 122057) | Vadose zone soil fungal communities from Angelo Coast Range Reserve, California, USA - CZOMad2_1_16fungal (Hybrid Assembly) | ecosystem: Environmental > Terrestrial > Soil > Vadose zone...
CGGGGCTTTCCACCCTGCTGCTGATGAACCTCTTTTTGGGACTGATCATGGTGCTGATGCGGCTTGAGGCAGCGATTCGGGAAGGGACTTGCAGCCCGCGCACGTTGACCCGGCTGGCGGCAACGGCTGGAGTTCTGGTCGGACTGGCGGGGCTGACGCGCTATGCCTTTGGGTGGGTGATAGTGCCCGTTGTGGTCTGGTTGACCGCGTTGGCCGGACCCAGGCGATCGACGGTGGCCATGACCGTCCTGGCCGCCTTTTTGGTCGTGATGGGCCCATGGCTCATCCGCAACTACAGCTTAAGCGGCACGCCGTTCGGCACCGCTGGATTTGCCGTGTTTGAGAATACGCCACTGTTTCCGGGGGACGAATTAGAACGGTCCACCAGCCCGGATTTCAGCGGGATGAATGTGTCGGATTTAAAGGAAAAACTGGTGGGCAACACCCGTGACATTGTGCAAAATGATCTGCCGAAATTGGGGGGGAGCTGGATTTCGGCATTTTTTCTGGTTGGCCTGCTGGTTCCCTTCCGCAATCCCACTCTGAACCGGTTGCGCTGGTTCCTGCTGTTCTGCCTGGTTTTGGTGGTGGTCGTCCAAGCCTTGGGGCGCACGGCTCTGTCAACGGACTCATCCCCGGTCCATTCGGACAACCTGCTCGTAGTGCTGGCTCCGCTGGTGTTTATTTATGGGGCGAGCCTGTTTTTCACGCTCTTCGAGCAAATCGCGGGACAAATGCCCTCCGCTCGTTATCTGGTTTTGGGCGCTTTTTGCCTGCTGGCCGGTGCGCCGCTGATTCTGACCTTCTTTCCACCTTACCCGTCACCGATCGTGTATCCGCCATATTACCCGCCTTGGATTCAAGAAAAGGCTTGGTCCGTCGATAAAAAGGGGTTGATTATGACGGATATCCCATGGGCGGTTGCCTGGTACGGTCAACGGCAGAGCATCGAATTGAGCTTAAAATACAAAAGCAAACCGGCCGACCGGTTCAAGAACGACTTTTATGAAGTCGATGCCCTCAGGCCAGTCAGCGCCCTTTATTTGACGGCCAAGACCCTGAAGTCGTTGGAGTTGCGTTCTTTTGGAGAGTGGGTGGAGGCGAATGAAGATGCAGTATTGCTGAACCGATTGCGCCAGCGAGTGGTTGACAACGGGGGGCGGGAGGAGAAGAAAGAGCACCCTCCGGAAATGCCCAAGCGGCCACATGCACATGCTCCTACATTGGGGACCCCCCCCCCCCTGCCCACCATGCACCCTCACTTCCCTTGCCCTTTCCAAGATGGGCTACATCCCGGTGGTCGACACCTTCCGCGCCAAGGCGACCGCGAAGATGCGCGAGGGAGGCCTGTCCAACTGGGCGGTCTCGATGGGCCGCCAGCGCCTCGGCCTGCTGCTTCTGCGCAATCATCCCCAGTTCCTGCAAAAGCTCTACGTCCGTCCGCGCTTCGACACCACGCTCGACCTCGACGACCTGCAAGGTCGCGCCGTCGGCGCCGCCGCTGACTGCGCGCTGCTCGGCGATGCGGCGCGCCTCGGCGATGGCCGCCTCACGCGTCAGGTTCTGGAAGATCTGATCCACCTCGCCGCTGACCTGCGCGATGGCGGCGCCGACCGCGTTGGCCACCGCCTGGTGGCGAACGTGCACGACCTCGGAGACGCCGGGGAGTCGCTCCGGCACCAGGAAACAGCCGCCCCCTACCGCGATCAGCGGCTCTTCCTGCGCGTCGGTCTTCATGCGGTCGACGCCTTCCTCGATCGTCGCGTGCATCCACGCCAGCGCCGTCTTGACGAGGTCGGCCGGCAGATCGGCGACGCGACGGCGGTCGCCGAGGTCGATCAGGCCGGCGGCGACCGCGACGTCGGTGGCCGTCAGCGTGGCGCCGCCGAACACGCGGCTCTCGTCCACCAGCCGATAGCCGACGCTGCGCGGCCCCACGCGAAATGGATCGCCGCCGACCAGCGAGCCGCCGCCGAGGCCGAGCGAGAGCAGGTCGGGCATGCGGAACAACGTGCGCACGCCGCCGACCTCGACCACGTTGTTGGCCTCGCGCGGGAAGCCGCGGCGCAGGCTGCCGATGTCGGTGGTGGTGCCACCGACGTCGATGACGATCGCGTCGCTCAGGCCCGAGAGGAACGCCGCACCCCGCATGCTGTTGGTGGGGCCGGAGGCGAAGCCGTAGACGGGGAACGCCTCGGCCGTCGCCGCCAGCATCACGGTGCCGTCGTTCTGGGTCAGGTAGAGTGGCGCGGCGAGGCCGCTGGCCCCCAGCGCCTCGGTGAACGCGCTGGTCGTCCGCCGCGCCAGGCCCACCAGCGCGGCGTTGAGCAGCGTCGCGTTCTCGCGCTCCAGCAGACCGATGCGGCCGAGCTCGTGCGACAGCGTGACCGCGGCGTCGGGATACTCATCGCGCAGAATCGCCGCCGCCCGCGTCTCGCACTCGGCGTTGAGGGGCGAGAAGACCGAGGCGATCGCCACCGAGGTGATCCCGGCCGCCCGGATACGCCGGGCCGCGGCGCGCATGCCGGTCTCGTCGAACGGCACGATCGGACGGCCGTCGTACTCGTGCCCGCCCTCGAGCATGATGACCTCGCCGCGCACGAGGGCGGCAAGGTCTTCGGGCCAGTCGACGAAGGGCGGAAGCGAGGCGCTCGCCGGAAGGCCGATCCGGACCGCCGCCACGCGCGTGAGGTCGCGCCGCTGGACCACGGCGTTCGTGAAGTGCGTGGTCCCGATCATGACGGCGTGGATCGGGCCGGTCGGGCCCACCACGGCCAGCAGATCGCGCAGCGCCGTCGTGATCCCGCTCGTCACGTCGGCCGTGGTGGGCGTCTTGACGGCGTGGACGACCGTGTCGCCGTCGAGCAGGACGGCGTCCGTATTGGTGCCGCCGACGTCGATGCCGACGCGCCTCACGCGAGCGTCCGCCTCACGCGAACACCGACTTGAACTCCAGATCGTAGCCGAAGGCCCGGGGGCCGACGTGCTCCAGGCCTTTGGCCGTGAGCAACACCGGCGGCGCCGGCAGCGCGACCACGCTGACGCGCTGACCATAGCGGAGCGTCTCGGTGCCGATCGCCTCGCCGGACACGGTATCCATGACGCAGATCAGGTCGGGCGTCATGATCCGCGGCGCGCCGTCGAGCCAGCCCACCGCGAATTCGTTCTGGAAGGCGAGCTCGAAGCGTTGCCCCCGGCAGTCGCCGAGGCCGTCGACCCGCGCGGTTCCCCGCAGGAAGCCCTCGGTGGCGCGCCGGGCCACATCGGCGATCTTTCCGCTGAACAGGAGCTGGCCGTGCTCCGCCTCGATGATCGCCTCGATCGGATCACGATGGGTGCGCCGGGCGGCCTGGACCGTCTGCCCCAGCCGGATCGCTTTGCTCGTGGAATAGAGGATCGCGCACTCTTTGACCTCCTGACCCGTGCGGGGCGCCTTGCAGGTGGCGGCGATCGAGCCGACCGCCACGCAGGCCGTGCGCGACAGGCGCTCCATCCACTTCCACGACGCCGCCTGCGCCACGATGACCGCGTTGTCGCGCACGTCGACCAGCATGAGGGGGTACGTGCGGAGATCGTGGATGGCGAACGAGGTCATCTGGGCCTCGGGGAACGCGCGGCCCATGCAATCGGCGTCCACCACCGGGCGGTCGAGGAGGGCGGCGGCCATGAAGGGCTGGATGGCGTTGCCGCCGCCGATCTCCAGCGACATGATCGCTCGGAAACGGCGGCCCAGGTACTCCTCCATCATGGTCACGGCGCGGGCGATCGTGCGCGGGTCGGTGAGCCGCTCCTGGCCGACCAGCGGCGCGCCCATGTTGGAGACCACGGCGACGAGATCGTCGTCGGCCAGATCCATTGGATCCATGAGCGAGACGCGGGCGCCCTGCCCGTAGAGCGCACGCATGTTGAGGAGCGCCAAGTACGGACTGCCGCCGCCGCCGGTGCCGAGGATCCAGGCGCCGATCGCGAGCGACTCGATCTCCTCGGCGGACACGGGCTGGAGCGAAGCCATCGCGCGCGTATCTTATCCCGCCGACAGGCGCCGAGTCGTGCCGTCTCGCACCCTTCGGTGCCGCATTTCGTCACGCTCCGGTGTCGCGGATTCCGTTCCTATGCGTCCGGACCGAATGCTTGCCGTGTAAGTGGCCGTGCCGCTGATCTGATCGTTTGTTTCTTCGCGCCTGGCCCGATCCCCCATCCCTGGCGCGGTCCCTGCACCAGTACGGGCCCGGACTATGACAGGCGATCAGCTGCTCCTCGACCGCGTTGCACGCGTCGCCCTGGCTCCGGCCGTGCCGCAGCCCGGGGAATCGCTGCCCGGCTCGACGCCGGCGTTGTCGGCCGGTCCACTGACCGGGACTGACGCGCCGGCCGACAAGCCCCGGGCTCATCTCCGATCGTCGCTCCGAGCCGCGCTCTTCGAGGGCGCGACGTCCGAGGTCTTCGCCGCCTGCGCCGGGGGAGGAGTTCTCACGGCGTGGGCGCTCCATCTCGGCGCCAGCCCCCTCGCCATCGGGCTGCTCGGGGCGCTTCCCGTCGCCTGCAACGTGCTCAACCTGCCGGCGGCCTGGCTCACGCACGTGGTCGGCCGCAAGCGACTGGCCGTCGCCGCGGTCGGGGCCTCGCGGCTGGTGTACATGCCGCTCGTCGCGCTTCCCTTCTTGTCCGTGACTGACGCGACCCGTCTTCGGCTCTTCATCGCCCTCGTCGCGGTCGCCGCCGTCCTTGCCGTCGTCGGCAACAACGCGTGGATCGTCTGGATGGGCGATCTCGTACCCGCTTCGGTGCGAGGCCGGTTCTTCGGTCGGCGAACGGTGTTCCTGACTTTGGCCGGGGCGGTCTCCTCGCTGGCGGCCGGCCTGTTGCTCGACGCGCTGAGCCCGCGAGGGTGGAAGGGCGAGACCCTCGCGGGTCTGGCCGTCGTGGCCTGTCTCGCGGGGCTGGTGAGTATCTGGCTGCTCCGGCGTCAGCACGAGCCAGAGCCGGCGACCAGGAACGCCGCGCCCGGAGGGTGGGCGGCGCTCACCGAGTGTCTGAGCGACCGCGCCGTGCGACCGTTTCTCTGGTACCAGCTCGGCTGGCACGCTGCCGTTGCGTGCGTGGCCGGCTTCATCTCGTTCCACATGTTGGTGAACCTCCGGATGGGATTCACGTTGGTGGCCGCTCACGGTGTGGGAGTGGCCGTGGTGCGGATCGCCGCGGCGCCTCTGTGGGGCCGGGCCGTCGACCGGCTCGGCGCTCGCCCCGTCCTCGTGCTGTGTTCGTTCGGCGTCGCCGCGGTTCCGGCGATCTGGATGCTGCCGACGCCCGAGCGGTTGTGGCCGATCGCGCTGGAAGCGCTGGTCGCCGGCGTGCTCTGGGGCGGTCATGGCATCGCCTCCGTCGATCTGTCGATCGCGCTGGCGCCTCGCGGCGGCCGGCCCTTTTACCTGGCCGCCTTCGCCACCGCCGGCGGGCTTGGCTTCGCCGCCGCCTCCATCCTGGCCGGTCTGCTTGCCTCGTTCCTGCCGGCTCAGTTTTCGCTGTTCGGGGTCAGCTGGACGGCGATCCACGTCCTGCTTTTGATCTCCGCGCTGACGCGCGCAGCCGCGGCGCTGCTGGCCGTGCGCATCCAGGAGCGCAACGCGCGTGGCGTCCCCGAGCTGCTCCGCACGTTGGCTGGCGATCTGCCGAAGACGATGACGGTGAAGCGGTTGCCGGTTCCCAAGCCGTGGGCGGTCTTCCACCCGACGATCCGCCATGCGGCGGCGAGGGGCCGCCGCCGAGCGCCGGCGTCAGCCCCGTCGCCGTAAGCGTCACTCGCGCCGGAGCGGAGCCATCGCGCGCGTATGTTATCCTGCCGCCGTCGCCGCGCAACCGTAGAGCGCTCGGCTCGCTTCGGAGGCTGCCATGAAGACGGCTCGAATTCTGTCGCTGGGCCTTTTCACGTTCACCCTCCTGACGACGCTGGCGGCGCCTTCGGCGCCGGCTTTCGAGCGCGTCGGCGACCAGAAGATCCTCGTCTTCGCCGGGCGCCAGGAAGTGCCGACGATCGACCCCAGCGTGAAGTACGACTGGTCGATCCGGATGATGCAGCAGGCGCTGTACGACGCGCTGGTGAAGTACGTCGGCAACCCGCCCGAGATCGTCCCCTGGCTGGCCGAGCGGTGGGAGGTGTCTCCCGACGCCCGGACGTGGACGTTCCACCTCGCGAAGAACGCGCGCTTCCACAACGGCGACCCGGTGACGGCCGAGGCCGTGCGGTGGTCGTTCGCGCGTACGCTCAAGCTCAACCAGGGGCCGGCCTGGATGCTGTCGGACTTCCTCAAGGAGGACGGCATCAAGGTCGTGAACGAGCACACCATCCAGTTCACGCTCGGCCAGCCCTATGCGCCGCTCCTGTCGTTCGTGCCGTGGTGGTACGTGATGAATCCCAAGCTGGTGCTGGCCAACGAGCAGGGGGGCGACCTGGGTCAGAAGTGGCTGACGGACAATGCGGCCGGCAGCGGCCCCTTCAAGATCAAGCGCTGGCAGCAGGGCGTGCTCTACGAGATCGAGGCCGTCGAGAGCTACTGGAAGGGATGGCCGTCGAAGGACCACGTGGGCGGCGTCATCCTCAAGATGGTGCGCGAGTCGGCGGCCCAGCGGGCGGCGCTGCTGCGAGGCGAGGCCGACATCGTCGAGGGGCTCTCGGCCGACGACTTCGACCAGGTGGCCAAGATGCCGGGCATCGTGGTGCCGAACTTCCCGGGCATGACGACGTTCGGTCTCAAGATGAACACGCAGAAGGCGCCGACCAGCGACGCGAACCTCCGCAAGGCGATCGTGCACGCGTTCGACTACGACGCTCTGCTCAAGATCTACAACGGCAACGCGGTGCTGCAGACCAGCCCGTTCCCGAACGCGACGCGCGGCTACGTCGCGGTGCCGGGCTTCCCGCGCCAGGACCTGGCCCGTGCCAAGGAATTCCTGGCCAAGAGCGCCTACCCCAACGGCGGCATCGAGCTGGAGTACGTCTACGTCCAGGGGCTCGAGGAGGAGCGCAAGATGGGGCTCGTCCTCATCGACAACCTCGGCCGGCTCAATATAAAGGTGAGGATGGTCCCGCTGATCTGGCCCAACATGGTGGCGCGCGGCTCGAAGGTGGAGTCCTCGCCCGACATGCTGGCCGTGTTCGCGACGCCGGTGTCGACCGATCCCGACGCGGTCGCGTACCAGTACCACAAGAACTCCTGGGGCAAGTACTACGGCTCGAGCTTCTACCAGAATGCCGACGTCTGGGGCCTGATCGAGCGCGCCCGCACGCTGCCGAAGTGGGAGGAGCGGGCGCCGCTCTACGCCGACATCCAGCGCAGGATCGCCGCCGACGCCCCCGAGCTGTTCGGCATGCTGGCCAACCGACGGTGGGGAATGCGCGACTACGTGAAGGGCTTCGTGTTCAGCCCCGTCCGCTTCACGGGCGAGGTCGACCTCTACCCGCTGGCGATCGTCGCCAAGTGAGGGCCGACCTCTTCTGACGCAGTATCTGCTCAGGCGCCTGGCCTTCCTGGGCCTGATGCTGTTCGGGCTCCTGTGCCTGACGTTTGCGATCTCGCACGTCGTGCCCGGCGACCCCGCGCGGCTGGCCGCCGGTCCCGACGCCAACGAGTCGATGGTCCAGACGCTGCGTGCGAAGTACGGCCTCGACCGTCCGCTCGCCGTGCAGTTCGTGAGCTATCTGCACGGCGTGGTCACCGGCGACCTCGGCCAGTCGCTGCGGACCCGTAACACCGTTCTCGAAGACCTGCTCCGCTACTTTCCCAACACGTTCGAGCTGGTGACCCTGGCGCTCCTGCTGGCGGTCGTCGTCGGCGTCCCCCTCGGCATGCTGTCGGCGGTCTACCAGAACACGTGGATCGACCACGTCACGCGCGTGGTGTCGGTCTCCGGGGTGGCGCTGCCGGCATTCTGGCTTGGACTGATGCTCCAGCTCCTGGTCGCGTTGCACCTGGGGTGGCTGCCGCTGGGCGGCCGGCTGGGCCTCACGGCGGCGTCGCCGGCGCCCATCACGCACCTGCTCTTCGTCGACGCGCTGCTGCGTGGGGAATGGCGAACCTTCGCCGACGCCGCCGCGCACGCGGTGCTGCCGGTCGTCACGCTGTGCTTCCCGGCGCTGGCCTCGATCATGCGCGTCAACCGGGCCGAGATGCTCGAGACGCTGCGGCAGGACTACATCGTGACCGCGCGGGCCCAGGGCTTCTCGGGCTTCCGCGTCGTGACCCGCTACGCCCTGCGCAACGCGATGATTCCCACGCTGACGATGATCGGCCTGCGCTACGGCTGGATGCTCGGCGGCACCGTGCTGGTCGAGACGGTCTTCGACTGGCCCGGCATTGGGCTCTATGCGGTCAGCGCCGCGGTCTCTTCCGATTTCCAGCCGATCATGGGCGTGACGCTCGTCATCGGCCTGAACTTCATGCTGGCCAACCTGCTGGTCGACCTCGCCTACGGCTGGCTCGATCCGCGCATCCGCCGGGCGAGCGCGACGTGAGCGCCCGCGTCCTGTCGCTGGAGCACCCTGCCGAGCGCGGGAGCGCGCGCGAAATTCGGCGCTACGTTCGCGCCTACGCGCGGAGCGCCTCGTCGATGGCCGGGCTGGTCGTCGTGGCCGTCTTCCTGGTGGTGGCGGGGATCGGCCCGTGGATCGTGCCCTACCCGGAGGACGGCCGCGGCGCGGTCCACCTCGAGCGCAAGCTGCAGCCGCCGAGCGCGGCCCACTGGTTCGGCACCGACGAGGTCGGCACCGACGTCTACACGCGGGTGATCCTGGGCGCGCGGGTGTCGCTGCAGATCGGCCTCGTCATCACGGTCGTGGCCGCGCTCCTCGGCGTGCCGCTGGGCGTCGTGGCGGGCCACGTGGGCGGTCGGGTCGGAGAGACGATCATGCGGGTGACCGACGTGTTCTTGTCGGTGCCGGCGCTCGTGCTCGCCCTCGCGGTGGTCGGCGCGCTCGGGCCGGGCATCCTCAACGCGATGATCGCGCTGTCACTGGTGTGGTGGCCCGGCTACGTCCGGCTCGTGCAGGCCAAGACGCTGGCCCTCGGGCAGGAGACGTTCGTGGAGGCGGCGCGCGCCAGCGGCGCCGGCCGGCTGCGCATCGTGCTCGTGCATCTGCTGCCCAACTGCGTGTCGCCGATCGTGGTGAAGGCGAGCATGGACATGGGGGCCGCCATCCTGGCCGCCGCCAGCCTGGGCTTCATCGGCCTCGGCGCCCAGCCGCCGTACCCGGACTGGGGCGCGATGATCAGCCACGGCCGGAACTATCTGCCGACGTGGTGGTGGTACTCGGCCTTCCCGGGGCTGGCGATCTACCTCACGGTGCTCGGCTTCAATCTCGTGGGCGATGGTCTGCGCGATCTGCTCGATCCCAAGAGCCGGGGATAGCTCAGCCGCCGCAGGCCTCGGCGATGACCCGGGCCACGAGGAGGTTGGCCAGCAGCACGGGCACGCCCGTCAGCCCGCGTAGCTCGTCGCGCGTCTTGCGACGGAAGCCCATGCAGTCCATCACCACGAGCCCGGCACCGCCGGCGCGCATCGCGTCGGCGGCGCGTCGCAGCGCGACTGGATCCTGCTCTTCGTAGGGGGAGAGCGGCGCCACGACGGGGTCGAAGCCGTCGCGCCGCCACCGCGCCTCGGTCTGCGGCACGTGCGGCACCGACGGGGTGAGGACGCCGAGCCGGCCGGGCCAGGATAGCCCGCGCAGCGTCCCGAGCAGCACGGGGTGAGGCTGAATCAGCGGCCGAGTGGCACGCAGCCTCGGAAAGGCCCCGGTGCACAGCAGCGCGGTCAGCGTCGCGCCCCCGCGTTCCAGCGCGGCGATGCGTTGCTCGACCAGGCCGACGACCTTCTCCTTGCCGAGAAAGACGGCCGAACCGTCCTGCAGTCGCGTGACCAGAATCTCGTCGCGGCCGGCGGGCCCAAGCGCCTCGATCTCGGGGCGCGTCAGACCGTCCAGCGCGCCGGCTTCGCGAATGTCGACGCCGGGGCCGATCAGGGCGGCCATCTCGGGGACGACGTCCGGACGTGGGGACTGGCCGATCGTGACGAGCCCGACCACCGTACTGAGCACATTCGTCATGGGCATCTCCGCCACTGTGAATGAGTCGGCTACTTCGTGGCGAAGCAGTAGAACAGGCCATTGCCGCCGGTACTCTTCAGATCGTTCTGACTGCAGCCCCCGTCGGGTCCGCGCGAGGGATGCGACGAGTTCCACGACTTCGACGCATCGTCGTCACGCAAGCCCTGCCGGTCATGATGGCCGACCATCGCCGCCCCTTGGCCGCTCTTCGTCCAGTTGCCGCAGGTGCGATCCTCGCCGGCCGCGAACGCGGTGCCGTCCGGCTGGGAGCCGGTCAAGATGTCGTGCATGTTCGGCGTGTCGCCGCGTCCGTTGACCATCTCGCCCTTCTCGGTCAAGGCCGTCTGCTTGCTGATGTTGTTCTTGCCGTGCAGCTCGGCCACGTCCTTCGCGATCACGGCTCCCTTGGCGTTCTGCCAGGGGCCGCCGCCGATGCGGTCGCGCGCGTTGACGGCGCCGGGGCCCTGCGTGCTGAGATACGCGTGCCAGGTCTTGCCGCCCGCGCCCGCCGACTGCGCAAGCAGCTGGCATTGCTGGTCCGCGCCTGCGAGACCACCGAGGTCTGCGCCCTTTCCGGAGCCGGCGCTGGTGACGAAGAAGGACATCCCGGTCTGTTGCGCTTGTCCCGCGCTCCCGCCGAGCGATACCAGCAACACTGACGCCAGGATCGACAATCCCATTCTCTTGCTCATTTCGGGTCTCCCTATGAGGTCGTTGCGGCGGTCCGCCGCGCCTCGCGCAGTCCGGCGAGGATCGCGTCGCGGTCGAGGCTCATCTCCATGAGCGCGACCTGGGCCTCGTAAACGTCGGCCGGCACCTGGTCCCGGACTTCCGGTTCGAACACATGGAACACGGGGAGCCCCAACGGGACTCCGGCCAACGGGCCCGCGTAGGAGGGATCGCCGGCGACGACGGTCTGGGCGAGCGTCTGCGTGCTCTCGGCATCGGGAGTCCCGAGCAGGACCACGACGCCGCTGCCGTGCTCGTCCGCGACCCGCTTGACCGCCGCTTGATCCTCCAGGCCCATGGCGCCGGCCGCCGTTCAGACGTAGCAGGCGGTCAGCGTCAGCACGACCTCGGCGCCCGCCCGGCTGGCGCACTCCGCCACCGCCGGGCCGGGCACGCCGTCGCGCTCGCCGAGCGCGATGACCTTCTTGCCTCTGAGCTCCATGCTCATCGCTCCTTTCTCCTATCCGTTGCGCTCCAGGACGAGCGAGAGCCCGTCCGGGAGCTGCGTCATTCGACCGAGGAACAGGCTACCCTTTCCCGCGAACATCGTACGCGTGAGGCGGCCTTCAGTCAGCCCGCGCCGCGCGTGGCCGAGGTACGGGATCGCGGAGGCGATGTGCCCCTGCGTCGGCGAGAATCCCGGCATGCCCCGCGTGCGGACGAAGTCGTCGATGCCCTCACGAGCGATCAGCTTCTGGACCACGGCAAGACTCGCCAGCGTCCGGTAGTTGTTGAGGGGGACGTTGCCGCTGCCCGCCGGCTCCGTCGCCTCGGGGTTGTGCAGCTCGAGCGAGAAACGGTCCACGTCGAGCAGCGTCAGCCCGACGCGTGCGAGCGGCTCGCTGTAGAGCGCCTTCATGACCGCGAGCGGCGCCGATCCAGAGCCGACCTCGTGGCGACCGATCGCGTCCAGCCTCAGCACGGGCGACACACCGTCGTCTCGCGCGACGTGAACGGCGAAGCCGGCGAGGACATCCTCCACGATCGGCATCGCATGCTTCACGTGGCCCTGGAATTTCATCCCGAGCTTCGCGAGAGATCCACCCGCCACCACCACCACGTCGTCGTACAGCGCGGCGCGGACGAGCGCGCCGGCGAGCATCAGCGCGTGCATCGGCCCGGAGCAGAACGCCTTGACGTCGCTGCCCGTTGCGCGCGCGCACCCCGTCCACTCCGCCACCGCCTTGGCGACGTTGCCGCCGCCCCGCTGGTAGCGATCGCCCACCGCCTCCTCGCCGCAGTTGATGACGTACCGCACGTCGGTGGCGGCGATCGCGCCGGGCCGCGCGAGCAGGTGGCGCAGGGCGAGCGCCGCCGTCGCCTTGCACGCGAGGTTCTCCAGCAGGACCTGCCCGGTGAGCGTGTCGTCGTCCTCGTGGCCGGGCAGCATGGCGCCGAGGAGCCGGCCGTCCCCGCCGACGAGCGGCACCGCCCGGTGGCGCGCGATGCGCTGGTCGAGCACGGCGGTGGCGACGCCTGCCGGCACCGCCGGGCGACCTGACTCGCGACCGACCACCGGGTGCGCGTCGAGCGTGCTTCGCGCGCGGTCGGCGACCTCGCCGGTCAGCGCGAGCAGATCGAAGCCGTCGCAGGCGGCGAGGAGGCCGAGGAACTCGTCCTCGGGCATGATCTCGCCGTCCGGGCCGAACCGCCCCGCGTCGGCGACCGGATGGCGGTGCCAGGGCGTGGGCCGCGCCGCCAGGTCGTCCACGCCCACGTTGCCGATGAACACCTGGTTCGGGGCGTACGCGCACGCGGCCCCCCAGTCGCGCAGGTACGGGCGCAGGTAGTCGATCGGCTGCTCGACTTCGCGCAGCGCCCGGAGCGGCTTCGAGCCGAGGCGCACGAGGCTGGGGACGTGCGCGAGCACGAGGGACACCGCGCGGATGACCGGCATCCCGTTTGGTATCACGCGAGGCACTTCGGGCCGGCCCTCAACATGCGGTAACGGGCAGGGGTGAGCCCGAACGCCGACTTGAATGCGCGGGTGAAGTGCGCCTGATCGGCGAATCCCGCGTCGCCCGCCACCTCGACCAGCGGGCGCTGCCGGTGAATCCGTTCCCGTGCGAAGTCGAGACGGCGCATGAGCAGATAGCGGTAAGGGCTCGTGCCGAACATGATCCTGAACTGGCGGGCCAGGTCGTATCGCGTCAATCCGGTGACGGACTCCAGCTCCGTCGAATGCACGACACGGGCTCGCTCCGCGTCGAGAAACTGTCGCGCGCGTTCGATGACGGGGACGTCGATGCGTTGCGGGATCGTCGGTCGCCCACCACCTCGCTCTCCGGCCATCAATCCTCCCGCCAGCTCGACAACCAGGCTATCCACCGCCAGCGATTCCAATGGGGCCCGGAAGGCTCCCTCGACGGCTTGCGACAACCTCGCGTTCGTCACCACGGCTTCGCCGACGAACGGCAACGGATAGGGCCTTCCGCGGAGCACCCGTAACGCCTCGACCAGGTGAGATGGTGCCACGTAGACGATCCGATACTCGAAGCCCTCTTCGGTGCCCGCGCGCCCATCGTGGACTTCGTCCGGGTAGAGCACGATCACCCGCCCGGGTGTGCTGACCCGCGCCGCCCCCCGGTAATCGAATATCTGAACTCCCCAGTCGGTCAGGCCGACGGCGTAGGTGTCGTGACGATGCTTCTGGTAGGCCTCGCCGGCGAACCCCGCCCGGAATAGCTCCACGCCATCGACTGGCCGTGTGCTGGCGATCCAACCCGCGCCCGGCCGCTTGCACGATCGTTCAAGACCCACACCGCCTGATCTGGCTTCCTTGGAACGCATCGGCGTGGAGGTAGAGTACGACTACCGAGCAAGTCGTTGCGTTTCTTCTTTTCGCCGTCGTGGCCGCGGTTACGCCGGGCCCCAGCAACATCGTGCTGACCGCGGCCGGGGCGACTGCCGGCGTTCTGAGGGGACTTCCGTGCCTCTTCGGGGTCACGACCGGCATGAGCCTCATGATGTTTCTGGTGCCGTTGGGGCTGGGGAGTCTCGTCCTCAGGAATCCTCTCGTGCTGAAGGCACTCAATTGGGGCGGTGCCGGCCTTCTTCTCTGGCTGGCGTGGAAGATCGCCAGCTCCGGCCGCATTGAATCGATGCCGGAAGAGAAGCCCGTCGGCTATCTAGGGGCCGCGGTGTTTCAGTGGGTCAACCCAAAGGCGTGGCTCGTGAGTGTGAGCTCTGCAGGAATGTTTCTCAGTGCAGAGGCGGGAAGCCCGATCGTGCAGTCCGCCTTCCTCGCAGGGCTCTTCTTCCTGGCGGCCTTGCCGAGCTGCTTCGTGTGGCTGGCATTCGGCGCCACGGTCCAGCACGTTCTGCATAGCAGACGCAGACTCAGAATATTCAACATCGCAATGGGGGTACTCCTCGTCCTGTCGATTGCGCTCATCGTGACGTAGAGAACCCCGGGTTCCGAACGGCCCATTACCGGTCTGCCTCGAGAGCCTCCACTCGGCTCTGGCCGGCGGCCGTGCTCGCCGTGGCCGCCGCCAGCGGAATCACGCCACCCGGCTCGCCAGCCAGGATCCAGTCGATCAGCAGGCGATAGCGCTCCGCCGGCACGGCGCCCACCAGCGACAGTTTTTCGTTGAGGATCACCGTCGGGAGCCCGGACACGCCGAACCACGCCGCACCCTCGGCGCAGTCACGCAGCACGGCCTCGTAGGCCTCATCGGCGTAGTCGGCCTCGAAACGCGCCAGGTCGAGCGCGGTCTCGCGGGCGAGGCGTCGCAGGACGTCGGGGCGGCCGATGTCGAGGTTGTCACGGAAGTGCGCGGTGAAGAGGCGCTCGTGAAATCGCTCGAACGCGCCCTCGCCCTGACGCTCGGCACACTTCGCGGCCGTCAGCGCCGGGATGCTCGACGACGGCAGCGGCGCGTCGATCTCCGGCGGCACGAAGCTCGCGCGAGGCTCCTCGGCGCCGACGCGCTGCCGACCCTCGCGCGTCTTCTCGGTCACGCGCCGGTCGGGCTGCTCGCCGGGGATGAGCGGGAAGGTCCGCCAGTGCACGCGCACACGGTCGCGGTAGGCCTGCTCGATCTCCCGGAGCCGCACCGCGGCGTTATAGCACCAGGGTCAGAGATAGTCGGAGAAGACGTCGAGCCGGACCGGCGCCGTCATTCGGCCGTGAACACCGTGGGCCGCGCGACCTCGGTTCGAAGCGCCTGCAGCGCCTGTTCGACGATGCGCCGGCGCAACGCCTTCTCGTCGTCGGGAGAGAGATCCGCGTTGCCGAGCGGGTGGATGATCCCCGCGGCGGGCACGATGCGATTGGCGCCCACCATCACGGCCACCGGCGTCATCGTCGAGACCTGCACGGTCGGCAGCCCCGCGCGCTCCAGCTCCCGGGTGATCGCTGCGCCGCAGCGAGTGCTCGTCCCTCACGTGGACGTGAGGATGACGGCGTCGACGCCGGCGGCGCGCAGCTTCTCCGCGATCTCCGCGCCCATGCGCGCGCTGTGCGCGAGGGTGGTCGCGACGCCGACGGTGGAATAGACCGTCTCGTGGAGCTTGCCGATGGCGCCGCTCTGCTCGAGCTCGCGCGCGACGTCGACCGGCACCAGGCGATGCGGGTCCTGCTTCACCCAGGTCGTGTCGTACCCGCGGTGCGGGTTGTCGTACTGCGCGGCGTCGAGGCCCGCCTTGCCCTCGATGCTGTAGGCACCGTAGCGCGTCGCGTTCAGCGCTTCGATGCCGTCGGGGTTGCCCCGCGGCACCAGGCCGCCGTCGGTGACGAGCGCGATGGTGGCGCCCTCGAGCGTCTTGACGAGGCGCGGCGCCGGGACGGGCGGAAACGCCGGGCGCGGGACCTCGCTCGCGAACGGCCGAGCCGCCAGCTTGTCGAGCAGCATGGCGACGGCGCGGTCGGCCGCGCTGGCGCCGGCCACGACGTTGCGCGTCACGCCACGCGCGAAGTAGCCCTCCGCGGCCGGGGCGCCGATCGCCTCGCCGCGCGCGAGCTTCAGCCCGAGCGCGACGAGACGCTTCACCTCGTTCAGCATGCGTGTGGCCTCGGCGCCCGTCTGCACGATGTAGACCTGACGGCGATAGAGCTCGACGCCGGGATTCTCCGCGTGCATGCCGGTCACGGCCAGAATCTTCAGCTCCGCCTGCACGGCACCGCAGAGGGCCCCGCACGCGACACCGTAGCGGCCGGCGAGGAACGCGGGTCCGGCGACGACGAGGTCGGGCCGCGCCGCAGCCACCAGGGCGACCATCTCGGCCACCGCGCGCTCGGCCTGCTCGGCGGCGTAGTTGTCGCCGCAGATCACCGTCGCCACGACCGTGCCCGCGTCGCCGAGCGCCTGCTGGACGGCGCGCGCGGCGCCGACGGCGCCGTCCATCACCTGCGGCCCGACGCCGGCCTTCTCCTCGCCGCCGAGCTGGCCGAAGAACTGGTTGAGGTAACAAACAACGCGCAGGGTATCGGTCGCCATCACCGCACTACCTCCGGCTCCGGCTCTGATCCTGTCTCGACGTGCACGTGAATGCCTCTGGGAGGTCGATCCCGTAGACAGCCCAGCCCTCAGCCGACTGACTCAAGACGGGAGCGCCTCGACGCGTACCTCGGCGCCGAGACGCCGGAGCGCCCAGGCCCAGCGTGCCATGCCCCGGACGTCCTCCGCCACAACCGTCGCCCTCAGCCGAGCCGCGGTCACCGCGACCAGGGCGTCGGCGACGTGGTCGCGCGGCCGAACCCGTCCCCAACGTTCTGCGTATCGTGCCAGGCACCGACCCGCTAAGAGCCAGTCATCCGAGGCCGTCCCGACGATCTTCGTCCCCAGCGCGCGGCGCAGCGTTTCGACATCCGCCCGGTCGTCTCGCGTCGTGGCCCCAGCCTGCAACTCGTACAGCACCACGCCTGGCAGAAACACGCCCCCTCGCGCAATCTCCCGTTGCAGGAACTCGCCATGGCGTCCGGCACGGAGGTAGCCCACGAGGACGGAGGTATCCACGACCCAGATGTTGGGCTCACGAGGCAATCCGCTTCCCCCACGTGCCGCGCCGTCTCATCCGCTCGAGCGCCGCCACGGCTTCCTCGAGGGCCAGCGTCCGTTCCACGGCAATCCTGATCGCCGCTGACTCCGAGGACGTCCGGAGCGTTCGCCGAAGCCGCCTGACTTTGCCGGCGTCGACGATGACGTTCTTTCGTTCGAGTCGCTGCGCTCGCGCTGCCGCCATCTCGATCTTCTCCGATGTGTAGTTAGGTAGACGATTCTACACACCAGGCCTCCGCCCGGCAACGCGTATGAGCGTGGAGACAGGTCGTGAGAGGGGATGGCTTCGGGCTCGGAGCGTCTCGATCGCCATCACCGCACCTCCGCCATCACCCGGGTCGTTCCGATCTGCTCGATCGCGCCGCACAGCGTGCCGTAGGTCGCGCGCGTCTCGCCCAGGAGCCTCGGCGCCAGATCGTCGGCGCCGACGACACGATCCATCGCGGGAAGCGTGAGCGGCTCCTGGCTGCTGCCCACGTTCACCAGTGCGTCCACCGCCGGGAAGTCGAAGAGCAGCATGCCCTCAGCGCTGCCGTCGGTCGACATGTCCTCGACGACCGCCGTCGTCTTCACGCCGAGCGCCTCGCACTGCGCGGCGGCCTGGGCCATGTCCACGTGCGGCGCGCCTCCGCCGATCTTGGTCAAGACCGCGCCGTCGGCGCCGAGCGCGTGCGCGACGAGCCCGGCCGCGAGGAACGCCGAGCGCACGCGCTCGGGCTCGGTCGCCTGGGCGACCGTGACGACCACGCCCGCGAACCACAGGGTGCGGCCGTGCTGCGCGTAGAGCGCGCGGATCACCGGATGGTTCTGGGTGGCCCAGGTGGTGACGCTGCGGCCCATGAAGCCGCGGAGCACGGCGCCGTCGAGGACCTCGTTGGGATGCACGATCGTCGGCAGCATGCGCCGTACGGGATCGCCATAGAGGATGCCCTCGTCGAGGCCGGTCGGGCGCTGGTGCGAATGGATCTGGAAGACGTACGCCACGCGCGGCAGGTGTGAGAGCTCCGGCGGGACGCGCGGCGAGGGCGGCAGCGCGAACACCTCGACGCGGTCGGGCTCGACCTCGCGCGCGGTCCGCGCCAGGCACACCGCGGTCTTCAGCGCGGCGAGCCGGACGGCGGCGAGATAGTCCGAACGCTCGGTGCCCGGCGCCGGCCACGCCGAGATCACGAGGTTGTGGGTGGTGCCGAAGGCCGAGAGCGCGGCGTTCGGCCCGGCCATGTCGATCACGGCCAGCGTGCCGACGCTGTCCGTCTGCTGATCGGTGGCCACCACCGCCACGCCCTCGAGCGCCAGCGTGCGTCCGTGGCCGGTCTTCGCCACGACGCCCAGCACACCCGGGAAATCCTCGCCGCCGTCGAGCTTCGCCCGCGGCGCGATCACGTCAAAGACGCGCCCGATGCGGCAGCGCTCGCCCGGGTGCACGAGGTCGAGACGGATGCCGGTGAGCCGAGGGTCGGCGGACAGGAGCGCGCGCAGGCCATCGAGATCGACCTCGAGCCGCTTGCCCACCAGACGCGTGGCGGAGCCGGCCGCCAGGTCTTCGACGTCGGACCAGCGCAGCTCGAGTCGCATGCTCGAGCTATCCGATCAAGCTGCGCAGCTCAGGGACCACCCAGAGCGGCGTCCGCCCGGCCTCCACACGCTGGATGTTGTCGAAGCCGTTGCGGTACGCCTTCGTCCAGTTGTCCCACGTCGGCCCGGCGCTATGCGGCGTGAGGGTGACGTTCGGGAGCGAGAAGAGCGGGTGGTTCTGTGCCGGCGGCTCCTGCACCATCACGTCGAGGCCGGCGGCCGCGATCGTTCCCGACGTGAGCGCCTGATGCAGCGCGTCCTCGTCCACGACCGGGCCGCGGCAGGTGTTGATGAGGACCGCGCCGCGCTTCATCATCGCGAGCTCGCGCGTGGACATCATCTTGCGGGTGACGTCGTTCAGCGGCACGTGCAGGGTCACGACGTCGGAGGTGCGGAGGAGCTCGGTGAAGAGGGCGAAGCGGACGCCGAGCGCGTCCTCCTGGTCCTCGCTGAGCCGGAGGATGTCGAAGTAGCGAACGTCCATGTCGAAGCCCTGGACGCGGCGCGCGACCTTCTTGCCGATGTTGCCGAGGCCGACGATGCCGAGCCGCTTGCCTTCCACCTCGTAGGTTCGTACCGAGGCGAAGTCGCTGGCCCGCCAGGTGCCGGCCACGACGTTGGCGTGGTGGTACACGAGCTTCTTGAGCACGGCCAGCATGAGCATGACGGCGTGCTCGGCCACCGCGACCGAGTTGGCGCCGCCGTTGTTGGCGACGGGCACCTTGGCCTTGCGGGCGGCCTCGAGGTCGACGCGGTCGTAGCCGGCGCTGGTGAGCTGGACCAGCTTCAGCCTGGGCGCGGCGCGGAAGAAGTCGTTGCCGATCCCGTGGCGCGGCGAGCCCAGGTAGTACTCGGCGTCGACGGCCGCGTCATAGAACTCGGGCTTGCTGGGGTCGACGACGACCAGCTCCATGCCGGGCGGGAGCAGCTCGCGGGCGATGTCCAAGACGGATGCCTGTTGCGGGGGCGTGAGGATCTTGGTCACGATGTCCTCCTGGGGGTTGGATTCCAGCCGAGCCAGTCGACGATGGCACCGCCCATCACCCGTTCGAGGTCGCGGCCCTTCAGCCACGGCAGCTCCTCGGTGAACATCGTCACGCATTGCCGATACGAGCACGGCATGCGGGTGATGTCGGTGCCCCAGAACGAGCGCT
>Ga0137403_10003251_pt1 | contig 19553 bp, 14 predicted proteins | sample CZOMad2_1_16fung_FD_122057 | JGI IMG/M metagenome (GOLD analysis project Ga0137403, IMG submission 122057) | Vadose zone soil fungal communities from Angelo Coast Range Reserve, California, USA - CZOMad2_1_16fungal (Hybrid Assembly) | ecosystem: Environmental > Terrestrial > Soil > Vadose zone...
GTTGTTTTATCGCCGCAAATAAGCCGGCGATTTCTGATCCGACGAGAATCGCCCGAGGCATGGGCCGAGGGATTCTGATGGTGCTGGTGTCGAGGTCGACATCGTTCCAAGTAAGCTCGATTAATTCTTCAGGCGTCACTCCCGAGAGTAACGCCATGAGCGCAACCCGGGATTCATCGTCGGCGGCATCGAGCAAGGCCGTTAGCTCGGCGTCTTGGAGCTCACGCAAAACGTGCTGCGGCGATGGCAATCGACCCACAGGTGGAGGCGTGCCGAGAATTGGCTGCGACAGTGGCGCCAACTCCGTGACATTAACGGGATATGCGATCGGTGTCGACGCGACGATCACCGTGGGTCCGGTCTCGCGGTGCAGGAGAAAATCGACAAGCCACGAGGAAAGCCAAGCGAGAACGAGCGCGGATAGGATAACGATGCCGGCATCGCGGGTATAGTTCGGTCGCCAAGGCTCGCGCGGCACGTTAGCGGATTGGATGAGCTGCACCTTTGGCTTGCGCGCGGTCTCACTGGCATCAATCCTAACCAACCGTTCCGCGGCCCCGTGCTGTAGCCTTTCGAGAGTCTCAAGCTGCGCTTGCAGAGCCGCGTACTCGCTCAATCGTGCGGAGAACGCTTGGATCGTTTGCTTATCGCCGGAGAGCTGTTTTCTAAGGCGATTAAGCGCATCCTGGGTCTGTGCCGCTTCCTGCTCCGCTTCGGCGAGGTTCGCCTGTTGGCTTGCCTCGCGCTCCCGTCTAATCTGGTCTTCGAGCTCCGGTATTTTGGTCTTGAGCGCGACAGCTTGTGGCTCGCGAGCAAGATAGGCAGGCGTGTAGCGGCGTTCCATCTGCTTCAATTCTTCACGCGCCTGCGACAGCCGCTGTTCCATCGCCGCGAGGGTGGGATTGTCCTTTGCTCGGATCGCAGCCTTGCCCTCTGCAATCGCACTCTTTAGTGAGCGCAGCCGGGTTTGAGCGGTCATCGCCTTTTCTTCGGCCACAGTGACCGCGTTGTTCAGGCCTTTAGCGCGCGCCGTGACCTCGTTCTCGTCTCGCTCCTGCGACACGATTCCATATTGAATCCGGAAGGCCTCCATCTCGGCGCGCTTTTGCAGAATAGCCGCTTTGTATTTGTCGACTTCTTCATGTGCCTGGTCGGCCGCTTCCGTTGACATGCCGACGAATCTCTCGCCGACTCGCGCTTCATAAATGGAGGTGAGCTCGTTGAGGACGAAGGGAAGGAGTTCGGGTTTCCCGCCGACTGCCCATAGCTGAACCACATGCGTTCCCTGCACTGGATTCACCGAGAGCATATTTTGTAACGACAACACCGGGTCGGGACCGGAAAGCAAGTCGGCAAACCCGACGCGGCGAATCCGCGCTGCCAACTCTTCGAGCGATGGGCGCGCGGTCAACAATTGAACCTCCGTAAGAAAAGCACTGGCGCTTTCGGTTGTCGCGGCGGCGGGAGCATTGGCGTCGCCCGGGAGCTTCTCCGCTGGGGTGATTTCCAGTCTCGCGCCGGCGCGGTATTCGGCCGGCCGGCTATAGACATAAAAGAGACCGCCAACGGCAACAAGGAGAAACACGATCGCAAATATGAATAGCCGCCAATTTTTGGTTCGCGCTAGAGGGTAAAATGGTTCTCTAGTGAATAGTGATGGAAAGCGTTCAATGATTCCCATAATAAACCGCGAAAGGGCGCAGATATTAATCGATGAAATCGCGGCCGGCTGCCTGGCCGATCGGCAGGGGAAGGTTAGCTTTGATATCGGTCCGGTGCAGCATTGAAGTCGAACTTACCGTCGTCGACACGACGACACAAATCGATAGTGGATCGAAGTACAAACCCTATCCGCTTTTATCAGAGGTTAAGGGATCGGTAAGTGCAATGTCAACGCTTAGCCCGGGAGATTTTTGAGGCGCTGAGATGACGCCGGAACAGAAGGAGCAAGATTGCGTTAATGTTCGGTAAAATCCAATAAAAAGGGGCGGAAACCGGTTGAGTGGTGCGAAAAGCTTCCACCCAAAGCCAATAAAGGGTTTCAGTCGACGACGAGAGTCAAAGACTTGTCGATTGATTGGCCGAGTAGGTCGGTCACGCGAACGGTCAGAATTTTTTCGACTAGCTCACGCGCGCCGCGATTTCCGCGAGCCGGTCCATCTGGTCCAAATCTTCGACGCAGGGACGCAGGATGAATTCGTCGACGCCCATGTCGGCCTGACGTTTGATCGCCTCTTCCACCGCTTCTCGCGAAGCTGGCACGGTACGCAGTCGCCGCGCGGCGAGCTCGGGATTGTAACCGTAGTTGGCGTTGATGTAGCGCGTCGCGTGATCGGCTGCATTGGATCCGAGCGCAAAGTAGCTGGCGCCGACCCAGCGAGGTTTTCCTGGCCGGCCAGCTGCTTGCCATGCTTGCTCGATCTGCCGCCACATCTTGAGCAGGCTGTCCGGTTCGCCGCCACCCGGCGCCATGTAACCGTCGCCCCACGCCGCGATGCGCCGCACGATCGCCGGCACGTAACCGCCGATGAGCAGTTCCGGTCCGCTGCTAGCGCGCGACCGTGGACCGATCGGTCCAATTTCATTCGACAAAGACTCACCTGCCCACAGGCGACGCAGAATCGGCAACTGTTCTTCCACTCGACGGCCCCGCCGATGAAAATCGAAACCGCTCGCGAGATAATCGTTCTCACGCACGCCGATACCGAGGCCAAATGTGAGCCGTCCGCCGGAGAGCACATCGATGGTCGCCGCTTGCCGAGCGAGAAGCGTCGTCTCGCGCGTGGGTCCGATCACTACACTGGTCATCAACCGTATGCGCCGCGTCGCTCCGGCAGCCATCGCCAAGACTGAAAGCGGCTCGAGCGCTTGCGAGACGACGCGATCGGTGACGACCACACTGGAAAAAGGACCGCGATCCGCGCGAGTGGCCCATTCGAGCATCAATTCGCCGGAAGCTGACGGTATACGGCTGGGTAATCCTAGTGCGATGCGCATGAGACCTCCAATGACAGAAACCTCGACTACCGAAAGACGGTCGAATCGACGTTGACTTCAACTTACGGTCATAAGTTTGATTTACCGGCAAAGTATCGAGTGGCGGTGGGTTGTGTCAAACTTCCCCGACGAAGGAAGGATCGCCAGCACAAGAACCGTTTATCGTGTTATGTTGATGATCATCGCCGTTCCTGCTTTGGTCCTTTGATGCGCCGGGCGGCGAAACGACCCACTTCCGTTTCGGGAGGCTATCCGTGATGCAGCAATTATTGCAGAAGTGGAAGGAAGTCCGAGAGTCGTTCACCCATACTCCCAAGGCGGTGCGGCTCGTTTGGCAAGCCAACCGCTCGGCCACTGTGGGCCTGGCCTTTCTTACTCTAGCGGGCGCGCTCCTGCCGGCGACTCAAGCGTGGGTGGGCAAGCTGATCGTGGACGGCGTGGTGGCCTCGATCCAGGGTGGACATAATGACGCACAGATCAGGACGGTTTTTTTCTATCTGATTATCGAGTTATTTCTCTTCCTGCTCGGCACCGCGCTCAACCACGCGCGCCGGCTGGTTCAGCAACTGATCCAACTCCAGCTCGCCAACCGCGTCCGCGGTGAGATCATTCGCAAGGCACTGACATTGGAGCTGGCTTTCTTCGAGCACCCCGATTATTACGACCGACTGCAAAATGCCCGCCGCGAGGGCAGCTACAAACCTGTAGAACTGATCAACGACACATTCCAAATCGTCCAGAACGTGATCACGATGATCTCGTTTGCTGCGCTCTTTTTTCGCTTCAGCCCATGGCTCGTAGTGATTCTTTTGGCAACGAGCTTTCCCGCATTCATTGCCGAGACCCGGTTTTCCGAACAAGGCTTTAGACTGCTCACCCGTCGGGCCCCCGAAACGCGACAGATCAATTACCTGGGGCGGCTGCTGACAGAAGATTCGGCGGCGAAAGAAATCAAACTCTTCAACCTCGGTGATACTCTGCTCGAGCGCTGCATGACCCTGTTCGATAAGTTCTTCCGGGAAGACAAATCACTCGCTGTCAGGCGTGCGGTCGTCGGCTTTAGTTTGGGGCTCATCGCGACGGCGGGATTTTACGGCTCCTACGCGTGGATCGTCTGGCATACCGTCCAGGGAACTATCTCGCTTGGAGACATGACGCTTTACCTGAGCATATTTCGCCAGGGCCAATCGACCTTTCAATCCATTCTCGCCGCCGTCGGCAGCATTTATGAGAACAATTTATTCATGGCCAACTACTTTGATTTTCTCGATTTGAAGCCGCAGATGCGCATCGGGACGCAACAGCAGAAGCTGCCGGTGCCGCTGCGCCGCGGCATTGAATTTCGTGGCATAGGATTTCGCTATCCGGAGAGCGAGGATTGGGCGCTGCGCGGTATCGACTTACATATTCGTCCGGGCGAGAAGATCGCTCTGGTGGGACATAACGGCGCGGGAAAAACGACAGTGATCAAACTGTTGAGCCGCCTCTACGATCCCACCGAGGGCGACATCCTGATCGACGGCGTCGACATTCGTGAGCTCGATCCGCTCGATCTCAGGCAAAAAATCGGCGTGATCTTTCAAGACTTCGTGCGCTATCACTTGCCGGTGAGCGAAAACATCGGTTTCGGCCAGATCGAAGCGGCGCATCGGATGGATAAGATCGTCGAATCAGCACGCAAGAGCGGCGCTCATGCGATTATCGAGAATCTCCCGGAGGGTTACCAAACGATGCTCGGCCGCTGGTTTCGCGGCGGTCATGAACTCTCGATCGGCCAGTGGCAGAGAATTGCCCTCGCTCGCGCGTTCATGCGCGATGCGGAAATACTGGTCTTGGACGAGCCCACGGCTTCGTTGGACGCCCAGACCGAATACGAAATCTTCCGTCACTTCCAAGAGCTCACCGAAGGGAAAATGGCGATCCTCATCTCGCATCGGTTTTCCACGGTGCGGATGGCCGACCGCATCGTCGTCATCCAGGGAGGGCGGATTGCGGAAAGTGGCAGTCATCAAGAGTTGCTGCGGCAGGAGGGTATCTATGCCGAGCTGTTCGGCATGCAGGCGGAAGGGTATCGTTAGTGTGACAAAGAAATCTCTCTTCGCTGGACTTGCGAGCAGGAAGAATCTCTGCGTAAAGTGTCGCTGCACGAAATTCCGTGGCCGCGTAACCAATGGTTCGAGCGGTTCAAATCGTTCCAGACGTTCCAATTGTGAAAGATATTCGAAGAGCGACTGGCTTGTCCCAGGTGACGTGGCAATGAATCGCCGGTGCTGTTTTCTGTCCGCCTTTGTAGGGCTTTTCCTCTTTCCAATTTCCACGGGTTGGAGCGCTGAAGCATTTCGAGTGGGATTCCCCTCACTTGCCACCGGTTTCGCGCCGTCATGGGTGGCGGCCGACAAAGCGATCTGGAAAAAACACGGCCTCGACGTTGAATTGATTTTTTTGCGAGGCGGATCGCGCACGGTTTCAGCTCTGATCGGCGGCAGCGTCGATTTTATCATCGGCTCGGATCTTGGCGTGACCACGGCGATACTTCAGGGCGCGGCTCTCACCCGAGTAGGCGTGACGACCAATACTTTGGGATATTCGATGGTCACCCAACCCAACATCAAGACGCTTCGCGATCTCAAAGGAAAAGTAGTCGGCATCACTCCCGGGCGTGACGCCGCCTATGCCCGAGTCGTAAAGCTCTTGCGTGACAACGGCATGGACGCGAGTAAAGACGTTAGCTTTCTTTCCGTCGGCGACGGCGGCCCGGCGGCGAGAGTGGCGGCGCTATCCAGCGGCGTCATCCATGCGACGATGTTTACGCCGCCCTCGGATATGATCTCCGAGAAAGCGGGCATGCGCATTCTCACTAAAATCGACGTGGCAAACGTCGGCGGCGGCTTGAATACGTCAACCGCCATTTTGCAGAAAAGCAGGTCCCAAGTTTTGCGCTTTCTGCGCGGCTACATGGAAGCTATTCAATACCTGAAATCTCACAAGGACGAGAGCCTAAAAATATTTTCCAAGTATGTGCGCAATCCGGATTTGGCCATCATGGCCTATCTTTACGAGGAGATCTCGAGCCGCGTTGAAACTGGACTGCGCCCGCAAGCCGAAGCGGTTCGCGCTTTGTTGGATCTAGCGGCGCAGGATTTTCCGCAGGCCAAGCGTTTGACCGAAAAGGACAACTGGGATCTGAGTCTGATCGACGAGATCCAAAAGTCCGGCTTCTTGGATCAACTTCACCGATAATCGCGAAGCCAGCCTCACGTCGCTTGGGTTTCATTGACTGGAATCAATCTAGGTGGTAACCGGACTCATCTAAATTTCGTCCGGAGAAAGGAGTCCCGCATGCTCGGCAACAGGCTTTTACTGATCGCAGCGTGTTTCTTTGCGCCGTTGATCGCTTGCGCCTCCTTCGGCCACGCTGCCGCTCCAGCCGAAAGTTTTACCATCGGTTACTCATCCTTTTCCGGCCACTACGTGCCGCTGTGGATTGCCGTGGAAGATCGACTTGGAACAAAATACGGGTTGGAGCTCAAGGCCGTCTACGCGGGGCGGCTGCGACCCCAGCAGTTGCTGATCAGTGGGGAGACGCCCTTGGTCGTCGCGACTGGAACCGGGGCTTTAACTTCCCATGTGCTTGGAGTGAAAGACCAAGTCATTATTCTGACCTTCGTGAATCGGGTCGCAGGCGTGATCGTTACAAAGCCCGAGATCAAAAGCGCCGAGGATCTAAAAGGCAAGGTCATCGGCACGGGACGTCCCGGCGCATTGGCCGACACGATGGTGCGCTACGTTCTGCGCAGCAAATTGAATCTCCTGCCCGACCGCGACGTCAAGCTCTTGCCGATGGGCGAGCCCGCGCTCGCTTTGCAGGCCATGGAGCGAGGCGTCGTCGACGCGGCGTCCTTTTCCGGCCCGCAGGCTCTGATGGCCAAGAAAATGGGATTCCGGGAATTGGTCAGCTATGAGAAACTCGGCATCGTATATCCCTACAACACCGTCACGGCGCTTCGGCAAACCGTCAGCAAGAACGCAGAACTCTTGGAGCGGGTTTTGAAAGCGATCATCGAGGGAATTTTTGTCTTTAAAACAAACAAAGAAAAGAGCATTGCCGTGTGGCGCAAATACTTGCGCGGCGCAACCGACGACGTCATGGAGGAATCCTATCAATCTACCGTCGGTGAATTGGAACACGTGCCGATCCCTTCGTTGCCAGTGATCAAAAGCGGTTTGGACATTCTTTCGCTGCAATATCCCCAAGCCAAACAAACAGATCCCAACCTGATTATCGATGCGACAATCGTTCGACGGATCGAGCAGAGCGGTTTTATCGACGCGCTTTACAAGAAATGAAGACAAGCTCATCATGATCTTGAGCGCCGTTGCGGCTGAAAGTTAATAAACCCACTAGTCGGATTAACAGGTAATAAATTGAAAAGGTGTACGGATGGCAATCAAACTCTACTGGGGCAGCGGCAGCCCGTTTGCCTGGCGCGTGATGTTGACGCTGGAAGTCAAAGGGCTCGCTTATGAGTCAAAGCTTTTGGAGTTTTCTAAAGGCGAACATAAGGCGGCAGATTATTTGCGGCTCAATCCGCGCGGCAAGGTGCCGACCCTGCAAGACGACGACTTTGTCTTGTACGAGTCGCTCGCGATCATGATGTATTTGGATCGCCGCTATCCCGAGCCGCCCATCTTCGGCAGTACAACCCAAGAGGCAGGTCTGATCTGGCGCTCGATTTGTGAAACGGAGTCATATCTCGTCGATGCCGCAAATAAGCTCGTGCGTCCGATATTTTTTGGCAAGGGTCTGGATAACATCGAGGAAATCCAGCAGGCAGCCAGGACCGTGCGCGAGGAGCTTAAGACTCTCGATGATCGACTGACTCATGCTCGCTGGCTAGTGGGCGATAAACTTTCGGCCGCCGATATCAGCGTCTTCCCGTTGACTCAACTGATTCTGCGAGCTGCCAATAAAGAGGCAGCTGTGCCGCTGAACTTGATGCTTCTGCCACTCGATCTGACGTATCCATACATCGCGTCTTGGATTCAGCGGATCGAAGCGCTGCCGCGTTACGAGCGTACTTATCCGCCGCACTGGAAAACACAGTGACGTTGGTGGATTTTGCGATTAGTACGTCGCCTATTTAGCGAGCCCACCGGTGGGGCGATGTATTAGGAAACAAAAACCGATAACGGTCGCTCATTCTGTGTCTCGGCTTTTGCTCAATGCCCCGCCAATTCCACTTGAACGCCAGAGAATATCACGCATCACTCAAGGAATGAGAGCTAGGGCCAAATCTCTAACGTGCCGCGCATGAGCAATACCGTTTTGAAAACGGTCTTTTGCGGCTTGCTCCGCGTCGGGACTGCCCTGGGCAGAAGTGAATGCGCTAAAAAACACTTTGAATACCGTTTCGACGGTTTCGGCATAGGCCCGGTTGATCGATTCTTGTTCCGTCATGCGATCTCTCCCTTGTCTCTAAAAAATGTTCGCCGAGTGGATCGTCTCGCACAGTAACATTGGCAGAGTGTGCCGGCCAAGAACTAAAAATTTGTCGTAAGCACAGACAGGTAATCGAGAGACAACGTGGTTGGGCTGGCTGCCGATCGAAGCGGGCGATCAACCGGATCGGATAGAAAGTTTGACTCGGTGGTCCGATGTTTTAGCAGGAAAAAGATGGGAAAAGGGGATAAACAACATCCCCTTTTTCGTTACTAGAGGAAATGAGAACCGATTTAGCTGACGATTTTGAGTTTTCTTCGCGTGATGCCTATTGGCGCACGAGGTGTGACTCAGTCCACTTTGTCTTTTTTAGACTCTCCTGACGATGACCCGCCGCCCTGTTGAGCCACCTCAGGACATCCGGCAAGTGCCAGGAGCGATACCAGCAAAACCGCGCAGCAAATTCTCTTCATTATCGTCATTGATAGCCCTCCCTCTTACAGTTTGTCGAACATGTTGACCAGCATGTCCGCTGCTGGTGGTGCCGCAATTGCGATGCCATCGACACAGCGCTATATAGTGTCGACAAATCAATGAATTAGGCATATCGAATGACGTGGTGGATGTTGCAAGTTAACACGCCGTACTCGATAGCGCCAATCTCAATGACGCAACTATCGAGTATGTTAAATTTTAGTGGGTCGTTGCAAAAATCGACATGCCGCGGCAAATTGCAACATCGATTGGGTGGTATACGCAGACGTATAAACTTTGCATAATGCATCGAGGCTGCTTACTTGTAGCGACGATTGAAATGGATCGAGAGCTGCCATGAGGCTCGGAACAAAACTCGTTCTTTGTTTGGTGCTGACTTTGATCGCTACCATGCTTGTCCACGGTTATTTGATCATTCAACAGGACAGAGAAAATATTCTGAGAGAAATGCGAGTGGGAATGACGGGGCTTAGTCGCTCTATTCAAGCCGCTCTGCGATACATTTACGGTGAGGAACGAGATGTAAAGGCAACTCAGAACTTTATCGATGGAGTGGCGCGCTCAGGGAATATTCATGGCATCGTGGTCTACAACGGCTCTGCTGAACGGATTGCGATATCTGCTTCTCTCAGCGACACTAAAGCTTATCCTGACCTTGACCCTAGGCAGGTGCTGAATATTGATCCGCGACCGGTGCTCGCCAACGGCGATGGGGTCGACGGATACATCGAGAGCCCGGCACAGCCAGTCTATTATCGGGCTGAGCCGATCTTGGACGGCAATGGTGAAGTCGTGGGGGCCTTTGTCCTTGGTCGCCGTGGCACGGGCTATAATCTGACACTCGAGGCCAGGCGTAATCGAATCATATTAACGACTTCGCTTTTGATCGCGTTGCTGACGGCCGTTATTTTAATTCTGGTCCAGCGCAATGTCTCGCGTCCGATTAAACAGTTAATTGAACGCATCCGGGCCATAGGAGAAGGACGGTGGGAGAAGCGCATCGAAATCGACGGGAAGAATGAAATCAGTTCGCTGGCATTGGAATTCAATCTAATGTGCGAAAGGCTCGAGGACTTGTACGGCAGATTCGCTCGAGAACAGCACGAGCGTTTGAATTTGGAACGAAGCCTGCGCCAGTCCGAAAAGCTGGCGTCGGTCGGTCAACTTGCCGCCGGCCTGGCGCACGAAATCGGCACACCGCTCAATATCATCGGCGGTCGCGCCGAGTTTCTCTTGAGTCGGCCACGCAGCCACGAGGAGATCGGCGACAACCTGCAAATCGTTCGCTCTCAAATAGATCGGATCGCCGGGATTGTCCGGCAGTTATTAGAGTTTTCCCGGCGCAGGGAACCGGCCTTTCGCAATGTGGAGCTCTCGACCCTGGTCAGAAAAGTGATCGGCCTTCTTGAACACAAGATTCGCGAAAAAAACGTCAACGTAATCATCGAGGTCGGCGAGACGTTGCCGCCTATCTCCGCGGATCCGGATCAAATGCAGCAGGTGTTTCTAAACCTTCTTTTGAATTCGCTTCACGCTTTGCAGCTTGGCGGCACAATCAAAATCAGCGCCGCAATCGAGAGTCGCGACAGTACAAACGGCAACTCGGACGGTAAGGAGCGCAAGCTGTGTATTGAGTTCGAAGACAACGGCGCGGGCATACCCGCGGAGCACCTCAGTCAGGTATTTGACCCCTTTTTTACTACCAAGGATGTCGGGGAAGGAACCGGACTGGGGCTTTCGGTGAGTTACGGCATTATCAAAGATCATGGCGGCGAGATCAGGGTCGACAGTAAGCCTGGGGAATATACTCGATTTACCATCTTGCTGCCGGTTCAGAATCACCACGGGTTTTCGGAAACAAGGACAACCCTTCAATGACTCCTGCCGTTCCAGAGCCAGGCTTCAAACCTTCGCGTATTTTGGTCGTCGACGACGATCGCGCGATGTGCCAATTGCTGATTGATCTTTTACGGGAGGATGGTTACGAAGCTGACGTGGCTTACGATGGCGAATCGGCGCTTGAAAAATGCAGAACAACGCGTTTCGACTTGGCGATTACAGATCTCATGATGCCGAAAATGAGAGGCATCGAATTGGTCCAGCGGCTCCGAGAGATCGACGCCAGCGCGCTGGTCCTGCTCATCACGGCTTTCGGAACGATCGAAAATGCCGTAGAGGCGATGCGCGCGGGCGCATTTCACTACGTCACCAAACCGTTCCACAATGACGAAATTTTAATCCAGGTAAAGCGGGCGCTCGAACAAAAAACCCTGCAGGAGGAGCTCAAGCGGCTGCGCACCGAAGTACAAGCGCGCAATCGTTTTCAGAACATCATTGGCCAGAGCTCGGCTATGCAGATTGTATTCGAGACCATCGCGCAGGTGAGCGACTTGCCCGCCAATATATTGATCGAGGGCGAGAGCGGCACAGGTAAAGAACTGATCGCTCGCGCGATTCATTGCAACAGCTCACGGGCAACCGGTCCTTTCATCCCGGTGAACTGCGCGGCCATCCCGGAAACTCTCTTGGAAAGCGAATTGTTCGGATATGTTCGCGGCGCGTTCACCGACGCTCGAAGAGACCGGCCGGGCCTCTTTCGAGAGGCAAGCGGCGGGATCTTGTTTCTCGACGAGATCAGCGAGATCCCAATAACGCTGCAGGCCAAGTTGCTGCGCGTTTTAGAGGACAAAGAAGTTCGCCCTTTAGGGGCCAATCAAAGCGAAAAGGTGGATACCCGCGTACTTTCAGCAAGCAATCGATTTCTAGACGAGCTGGTAAGAAACGGCAAATTTCGCCAAGACCTATACTATCGGCTCAACGTTATTCGCATCGAGCTTCCAACGCTGCGCCACAGGAGCGAAGACATCCCGTTGTTGGTCAAGCATTTTGTCGAGAAGTTCGCTGACAGCGCCAAACGGAACGTGGAGGGTATCCAAGACGAAGCATTGGCCGCCCTGAGGAGCTATGACTGGCCAGGCAATATCCGCGAGCTCGAGCACACCATCGAGCGCGCAGTTCTTTTGGGCAAAGGCGCTCTCATCGGAGTGGAGGACCTGCCGGCTCATTTGGTCGCGCGCGGCGAATCCGCCATTGTTTTGGCCCAAGCCCTTGCCAAACAGTTTACCCTTCGCGATCTCGAGCGGGAATACATCGGAAAAGTTTTGGAAACCACCCACGGCAACAAAACGGAAGCGGCAAGAATTCTCGGCGTGGACCGCACGACGCTCTACCGCAAGCTCGAAGAATACAAGTTCAAGGACTAAAAATGAGTCGATCGAAAGCCCGTTCAGGCAGTCGAAAACAATGGCATTAGAGCGGGCCGATCTCGGCCATGCTGGCGTCGAAGGTGATTTTTTCGTTTTGTTCGGGCTGGCGCAAGATCCAGAAGGGATCTTTGCCCTGGCGGACGGCGTCAATCGAATCCTTGATCATGTTGCGGAGCAGGATGACGCCTTGGTCGGAGGCGCCGAGATGTTCTTTACTGCGGTCGTAGATATCTCCCTGGCTTTCCTGGGCGACCCGGTCTTGGTCGTGTGAAGCAATGCGCCACCAACCGTCGTCGACGCGCGTGTAAACTCCCGGCTTGTCGTCTTCGAATCCGACAGTCTTGAGAACTAATGGTTTGCCACGATTCGCTTCGTCGTGGGGCGTGAAGCGCAGCCAGAATGTCGTGGTCTTAGTGTCATCTGTCGGCACGCGGAAACGGATGGCATGATCCGGAATGCGACCTTTGCGCGCGGTAGTGTGACGGGTGTGCGAGGGAAAAACCCAATGCGAGTGTTTTGGCTTGGATACGCCCGGCACATGCATGGTGATCTTCGCGCCATAAACGGTTTGCTGCCAACCGATCTCTGGTCGCTTCAAGGCCATATGCGGATATTCAGGCGCGTGGAGCGCGACAAGATGAGTTTGATCCACGGAGTTCTCGGCGCGTTGGAGCCAGTTGCAATATTCCGTGCCGGCGCCGATGACGCGCTCGCCACTCTCTTCGAAAAACAAATCGTAGCGCGGCAGTAGCGGCGCGGGCTCCGGCCCAATGTACGCGAAAATGAATCCGGCGATTTCCTGAGCTTTGTACGCGGGATGCTGGATGCGGTCTTTGAAGGTGCTATCGGCAGGTTCTGCCGGCTGCTCCAAGCAGCGCCCGTTCACATCATAGAGCCAACCATGGTAGCAACAGCGGATGCCGCGATCTTCGACGCGACCGAATTCCAGTGATGTGCCGCGGTGGGAACAGTGAAGTTCGACAAGCCCGAGCCGTCCGCCGCCGTCACGGAAGAGCACGAAGTCTTCGCCAAGCAAGCGCACTTTTGTCGGGCTGCTTTTTTCTTTGACGTGCTCGGTGAAGCCCACCGGCCACCAGTAGCGCCTGAGCATTTCTCCAGCCGGCGTGCCCGGTTCGACCCGCGTCACTAGCTCGTTTTCTTCTTTGGATAGCATTGAATTCGCCTCCGAAGTCAATCGATGAAGTCAGGGTTCCAATCGTTCCAATGGTTCCACTTGTTCCAAACGTCCGGAATAATTGCGTTACAAAGAGGGTCTATGATCCTTTCAGAATTTTTGCGAGTTCCTCTTTGAACTGGAGACCTTCGGCGTCTTCGGATTTGAGATAATAATTGATCGAGAGCTTTGGCTCTTGGACGGCGACTTTATTTTCCTTGAGATACTTTTGCATCAAGGTTCCCTCGACCAGGTGCGAGCTGCGCGACTCATGCTTTTGCAGGACGCCTTGTGCCTCTTTGGTGGCCATGAAAGAAACGAACAGCTTGGCCAAATTGGGATGGACCGTGTTCTTCGGCACACTGAGTTGAAAATAATCGGTGTTGGTCGGCGTCACGCCCGGCACGGCAACCAGCGGCGCGCCCTTGGGCTGCCATATCCACATCGCGCTTAACGCATCGCCAAAATTAGCCATGATGGGAAATTCGCCGCTCACGACGCGCTCTTCTTCGCTGTAGCGCAAGCGCCCGCCGCTAATCGCCACGAGCTTGCGGGTGTAGTCTTTGACTTTTTCCTGTCCCCATACGAGTGATAGCTCTGCTAGCCACGCGACGTAGGGCGGGATGGCGATCTTGCCGGCCCAGGTTGGACTCAACTTCGGATCGATCAAGTCGGCATAGTTTTTCGGCGCCTTGTCCTTGGGGATCAAATCCTTGTTGTAGACGATGCCGTTCGGCGACGTGTAAGTCAGGACGGTTTCACCGGGAAAAATTTCCATGTCTTTCGCCACCCAGGAAAAAATCCCCGAGTAGTTTACTTTCTCCAGAGCGTTTTCTTTGTGCAGCAGCGCCTGATGGGACTGAGATCCGAGAAAAATATCCGAGGAGACCTTCCGTCCGGATTTGATTTCCGTGATATGTCTCGCCGCGCGTGCGTTCATGTCCGGTCCCGCCGCGAAACTGATTTTCATCGTGAGACCGTAGCGCTTATTGAACGCGCCTTCGATTTCCGCGAGGCCTTTGCGGCCGCCGAAAGTCTGCGCGCCGGCGATGAAGACGAGTTCGTCTTCTTTTTTGGCGCTGGCGATCAGCGATTCCATGGTATCGACGGCATATAGATGGGACGCGGCAAAAACTACCGACGCGAGTAGCGCCAGGCTGAGCTGGGATGCCTTATTCACGAACCGTTTCATAGCTTGCCCCCGAGCAGCTCAACTGAAATTCGCCTGGCACCGGCGCCAGCATCCCATTTTTCACCGGATCGCGGATAATTCCGACGGGATCTTGGCCGCGTTGCACCGCTTCGATGCATTGCTTGAACATGCGCCGCAGCATGATCACGCCTTCATCCGACACGCCGAGGTGCTCGCCGCTCCGGTCGAAGACCGGTCCTTGGCTTTCCTGAGCGCAGCGGTCCTGATCGCCGCGCGCGATCCAGTCGGTCTCGTCGTCCCATCGGTATTTACCCGGGATGCTGTCGCCCAAGCCCTGCGCCGATTGATCCTTGGGCATTTTCGCCGACATTTTGCCGTCAACGACCGGCCCGAAGTAAAGCGTGAAGTGCATCGTGTTCGTGTCGTCGATGGGGACGCGCCAGCGCAGCGCCTCATACCCCTCGTGGGTCGCGGCGAAAGCTGCGGGATGATCTTCGTTCAAATGATAGCCGACCTTGTTCATGTTAGGCATCAAAAAGTGACTCACCGTCATGAACGTGCCGTCAGGCACCGTGCGGGTAAACGTGTCGCGGATGCCGAACTCGGTTATTTCGGAAGTGAGCTTTTCGTCAGTCCAGAAGCGAGTTTTGGGCGTGCGGTGGAGCCATTTGAAATGGTGCTGGTCAACGCTGTTTTCAACCGTTTGCAAAAAGTTACAGTGAATAACCCGCGCGGCCAGCGAGCGCTCGCCGTCGTCTCGAACCAGCACATCCCAACGCGGCAGGAGCGGCGCGGGCTCCGGCCCGATGTAGGCGAAAATAATTCCCGCGGTTTCCTGCGCCTTGTAAGCTTTCTGGCGCACACGATCTTTAAACGTGCTTTCTGCCGGTTCGCCGGGCATCTGCAAGATTTTGCCCTCAATGTCGTAGAGCCAGCCGTGATAACAGCAGCGCAAACCGCCGTCTTCGATATGGCCGAATTCCAGCGATGTGCCGCGGTGCGAGCAGCGCAGGGTGAGAAGTCCGACCCGACCCTGATCGTCGCGAAAGACGACCAGATCTTCGCCGAGCAATCGCCGGCGCAGCGGCCGACCTTTGAGCTCCGTGCTCAAGCCGATCGGATGCCAGTAACGGCGCATCATTTCGCCGCAGGGTGTGCCCGGACCCACGTGGGTGATCAATTCGTTTTCTGCAACGGTAAGAGCCATGATCAGTCTCCTGAGTGAATATCGCGTAATAACTAACTGCGCGGAGATATAGTCGAGAAGTCAGCGCAGTGTCAACGTACGTCTTCTAATGGATTCCCTTCCGCTCCAAAAACGCTTTAAACCCTTCGCGTGGCGAGTTGGCTTTCAGTTTATTCTTGCGCGCGTTTTGTTCGGCGTCGAAGCGTTCGCGCCAGGCCATGCCGACGTCGTCATTGAGCAGACGTTTGATGCCCTGCACCATGCGCGGATCGTTTTCACTGATCTGTTTAGCCATTTCGACCGCAGCATCGCGCAACTGCGCGCATGGCACGACTTGGTTGAGCAGTCCGATGCGTTCGGCTTCGTCGGCTTTGACCGGCCGCCCGGTGAAGAGCAGCTCTTTGGCTTTGGGCATGCCGACCACTAGCGGCAATGACCACGTCGAGTTGGCGCGACCGTATTTGGCGGCGAGGAACTGAATTTCCGCGTGCTCGCAGCCGATGCGCATATCCAGCATAGTCGTCAATTGTGCGCCGGCGCCGTAGGCCAGGCCGTTGATCGCGCCGATGATCGGTTTGGTGAAAGTGGCGAGATGCCAATTGGCTTCGCGGCGGATGTCCGTTCGTGCGGCCATTTCTTCCGGCGTGGATTTCACCATTTGCATGATGTCGCCGCCGGCGGAAAAGGCGCGCGGCCCGGCGCCGGTAAGAATTACCACGCGCGCTTCGTCATCGTTTTCGATCTTGGTGAGTTCTTCATCCAACTCGCAGGCGAGCTCGTAGCTGAGGGCGTTGAGTTTCTCGGGGCGATTGAGAGTGATGATGGCGACTTTATCGACGCGTTCGGCGAGGATATTTTGGTAACTCATGTGATTTCTCCTCTAGTCCACCGCACATTACAACAGAAAGGCGATTAGCCTGCAAATTAAAGCGACGTCGGCGATGATAATGACCGGAAAGAAGTCATCGCGTGTAGGGGCAACCCCCTGTGGTTGCCCGTTCGAGGGTTCGAAGAGGGCAGGCACGGGGCCTGCCCCTACCTTTAGGTTCGATAGGGTTCGTAAACCACTGCCTGTTTGATCGCGGCGTCAATTTTCGTCGCCATCGGATTGCGGATTTCTTCGGCGATGTGCCCGATGGCGCCGAGGGTCCTGCCGATCAACGCGAACGCCTTGGTGATTTGCCACGGGTAACCCATGTCCAACGCGATCGCGCCGATGGCGCCGGTGACGTTGACCGGGATTAACCGTTTGCGCCGTTCGGACGCGAGCGCGGAGAGCTTCTGGATCAGCTCGCAATACTTACCGTAGACGCCGGTTTCTTTGGCGATACCAAGGAGCGTGTCGACGCGCGGGTCGCCTTCGGCGTGGGTGCGGTGACCGATGCCGGGCATGCGCTGTTTTCTCTTGTTGTAGTCGTCGATGATGGACGCAGCGATCGCGTCCAAATCGGGATTCTCTGCATCGGCGGGAAGAGCGTCGACGAGCATTTTTGCCGACCATTCCGAGGACCCCAGGTGCACGCTGCCGGCACCGCACAGGGCCGCGGCCACCGCCGCCTGCATCGCCTCGGGCGCGCAATGATAAATAAGCCGCGCCGCGATGACGTGGGAAATCAGGCCATGTTCCACGAGTATAATCAGAAGCGCGTCGAGCATTTTGGCCTCATTGGGGGTCGGCAACCGGCCGCGCAAAATGAGGGACGTCATATCCGTAAAGGTGATCTTGCCGACCAACTCTTTGTTCAAATCATAACCGCGCACGAGTATGCGATGCAGTTCCGCATTGCCGATGCCCGTGACGATCTTAACGGGTTCCGCCATGTTTTAATTCCTCCAAGAAAAATTTTGTGGGAGTGAATAGTAAGCTACGCAGTTGCCGCTCGTCAAACGGCAAACAACGGGGTTCAAAGTTCAACGTTCAATGTTCAAGGTTCGGAACCGACGCTCTGACTTTGAACCTTGAACCTGGAACCTTGAACTAGACGCGGGGATGGTCAGTTTATTTCCGCTGCTATTTGGGTGTAATATGCCGGCAAATTAAGGGGCAAAGAGGAAGCAGCTGCACGATGGGCGATTACATTAAGGAACACTACGATTTCCCGCTGACCCAAAGAAGCGCGAACAAACCACTTAAAGGCGTGCGTGTCATCGATGCCGGCAACATGGTCGCGGCGCCATTCGCAACGGTGTTGCTCGCGGATTTCGGCGCGGACGTGATCAAGATCGAGCATCCAAAACACGGCGACGGCCAGCGCAAGCTGGAGCCGATTATGAACGGTATCCCACTTTGGTGGAAATCGGTGGCGCGCAATAAGCGCTGCATCACCCTCGATCTGGGGAAGCCGGAAGGCGCAGAAATTTTTAAACAGCTGATCAAAGGCACGGACGTGATCGTGGAAAACTACCGCCCCGGCACCTTCGAGAAGTGGGACATTGGGCCTGACGTGATTCGAACAATCGATCCGCGGATCATTCTTTTGCGTATCTCGGGATTCGGTCAGACTGGCCCATACAAAAATCGCGCGGGCTTTGGCCGCGTCGCTGAAGCGATGAGCGGCCTTACCAATCTCATCGGCGAGCCGGACGGGCCGCCGATGTCGCCCGGATATCCACTTGGCGACCTGATCGCGGGCATTTTCGGCTCGCTCTCCGTCATGATGGCGCTATATCACCGCGATCTACGCGGCGGTGAGGGGCAGGTGATCGATCTCGCGCTCTTCGAGGCAGTCTTTCGCTTTTTGGATTTCGACCCGATCCAATACGACCAGATGAAAGTCGTCCATAAGCGCACCGGCAACCGCGTCGCTTATGTCGCGCCGAGTTCCATGTTCAGAACGAAGGACGGGAAATACCTCACGCTCGCTGCCAGCACGCAGAGCGTGTGGTTGCGATTGGCCGAGGCCATCGGCCGCAAAGACCTCACAACCGATCCGAAGTTTATCGATAACTCGGCGCGGGTGGAAAACTCCGTGGAGTGTAACGGCATCGTCGGCGCCTGGATTGAGCAACACAGCCGCGATGAAGTGATCGAGCACTTCGATAAACATGGTGTGGCTTACTCCGCCGTCTTCGATATGGAAGACGCCTTCCGCGATGTTCAATATCGAGCCCGCGAGGCGATGGTGCGCGTGCCCGATGCCGACCTCGGCGAGGCGATCGTGCAGAACGTCGTGCCCAAGTTTTCCGCAACTCCCGGCTCGGTAGATTTTCTCGGCCCGCCAATGGGCGCCCACAACGAGGAAATTTTCTGCGGCGAGCTCGGGCTGTCCAAAGAACGACTGCAAGAGCTTAAGGACGCCGGAATCATTTAGCTCCTCTGTTACTTCGCGCGCGGAGGGGTGCAACAGATTTGATCTCTACCGCGGTTTCCGCCGTCGAGTGTTCTGTTCATTAAATTCTCCGAATTGCTCCTTGACCTCATCGTCTCATCCCTGCGGAAGCATGGCATCCGATGGAGTCTTCATCCCATTGGAACTATTTTGACTCGGGGATTTTTGCATAGATCAACCGCCAGCGTTCGTCGCCGTTAAGCTTCGATATTTTGCCGATCGCTTGCTCGTAGCTGGGCTCGCGGTATTGGAGCGCCGCGCGCCTCAGTAAAGAGGCGAGTTTCTCCGGCTGAAAAGCCGAGATCTGTTTGTAAGGCCACGGTTTCGCGCCGGTCGCGAAAGGTATCAGCCAATCCAGACCTTTGCGAATGCTTCGGTTATCTTCGGTTTGGAAATTCCATAGATCAACTCCTAGTCTCTCTGCGATCGCCGCCGCGTTGAATAGCGCCTCGAGATTGAAAACGGCATAGTTCCACCCTAGCGTGCGCCCAAGCTCGCGCGGCTGGCGGCCGT